>CETM01179931.1_pt1 | contig 10563 bp, 20 predicted proteins | sample 361451 | NCBI WGS metagenome assembly CETM01 (sample SAMEA2622690, study PRJEB7988) | marine metagenome | isolation source: saline water (ENVO:00002010), including
GTAGGCGAAAGCGCTTTACGTAGCTATGTTAGGGAAAAGCTTTTGCTCGAAGACCTGACCCGTGCCGACCGCAAAGAGATTGAGCGCATCTTCAAAAAAGAGATGGAGAAATCCAAGGTCGCAAAAAAGATTATCAAGAAAGAAATTGAAGCGTATGATAAGAAGACGATTCCAGGTATTGTGGACAAAGCTTTCAAGAAGAATTTCGAGAAGGAGCTCAAGGCTGCTTTAGGCGTTAGTTTCTTTGGGGAACCTGGAAAAATTAATAAATTTGTTGTTGACGAGATTCACGACGAGGTTGAAAAAATTCTTGGTGACAAGGCGACTAAAGAAATGATCGTCAAGATATGCAAAGACGTCATCATTAAGCTGTACCGTGAGTTAAGCTTCTCTTATCCACAAGTAATTCAGAGAATGAAAGTATGAATGATACAATAGCTAATCTTGAAGAGCTTATAAATGAAATGGCTCTAACTCAAGGGTTGATTGAGCCATCCCCAATTCAGAAGCTCATGTACAATGAAGAGTACGTTCGCGGAGTCTTGGGCATTGATATACCTCTTAACGAATCTTACCCATACTCACTCGACTTACAGCAGAGAATTCTAGAAGAGCAACTGCTTTTTGAGGGATTCTTTTCAGATTTTAAGAAGCTATCAGCAGACGGTAAGAATTTAGCGCTTGCAATGCGCTATATGATGGAAGATGGAAGTCGAATAAACGATTTTGTGTCTACTGCTTATGAGACTGTTATCAAGAACCCCTTGGAGAAAATAACAGGGTTTATTAAAAAAATACTTGCTGCCTTTAAGTCCTTATTCGAGAAGTTTGCACTCCCCAAGGTTCAAGGAACATGGGATAAAGTGAAGGATGTCTTGAGCTCTTTTGGTGAAAAGCTCCAGACTGCGTGGGAAAAAATAAAGGGGATGTCTGGGTGGAAGCAGGCTTTAGTTGTAATGGCTTTCGGCACAGGCATCGGATATCTTTGGAGCGAAATGGGGGTCGGTGATATCGTTGAAAAGGCTGGCGAAGTTTTGCAGAAGCTTGGTGATTTAATCCCGCAGGCTGCAGAGAAGTTATCAAGCATTACTAGCAAGATCAAGGGTGAAGAAGCAAAGAACGTTCTTAGCCTGACAAAAGAGTCAGCTATCGCAACGCCATCGCTATCGGTGCTTTTATACGAAGAATCTTCTACATCAGATAAAATTGAAAAAGCAGACAAAGCTACAGACGCAGTTGATAAAGCTTCTGAGCTTTTAGGCAAACTTGGAGATAAAGAGCTTGATTTAATTTCTAAAGTAAAAGAAACGATAATGAAACAGGTGGATCCGCTTCTTGATGTTATTAAGACGAAGATCGTTGATGCGTTTAAGGGGGTTGCTAAACAACTTGGTGCAGAAGCGCTCATGGGTCTTGCAAGCGGAGGCGTTGGTACTTTTATGTCTGGCGTCAAGAAGGCATTCGGCGGAATCAAGTTAGTCTCCAAGCTATTTGGTGATACGCTGGGTAAATTTGTCAGTAAGATTGAGAACCCAGAAGAAGAAGAAAAAGAAGCTGAGAAGGGTGAAGACGACCCAACAGATGACAGTACGAAAAAAGAAGAGAAAAAAGAATCAGTGATTAAGGACGAGGTTATCTTACGAGAGTATATCCGGGAGAGGTTACTAGCTTCTTAAAGCGAGGAAGTGTGAAAGCAATAACATCAATAATGAGAGCTCTCTGTCTTGTTGCATTCGGGGCAAACATTGTTGTTATGGCATTTGCATGGACATTCGACAATCCCCAGCTATTTCTGCTCGGTGGCGGATCGGCTCTATTGGTTTTATTTGGGTACCTATTCGGGTATGCAGAAGACAAAGAAACAGAAGAATAATCAGAAACATTTGTCGTTTTTCTATTATCTTTGAATATGCGGATTCCTGATGAGACACAACAGTTTGAAATAGGCGATTCAGTTATGATTACTGATAGCACAATAGATGCTGGAAGCTCACCAGTAGGAACAGTCATATCGATATATTCTTCGTCCGTTTATTATGAGGCTAGACCCATCGCATCGTTTACAGAGTACACTTACGTGATCCGCGTAGCAGGGCAAAGACACTACTTAAAAGCTCGTCAAATATCGTCCATTACTGAAAATTGACGATAAAACGATTATTATTAAGTCATGGCACACAAATTTAAGGTTGGTGAAATTGTGAAGGTTTACGAGTACTACGCTGACATGATAGTGAAAGACTATTATTTTGGCGTTATTGTCGACGTTGACGAATATCGCTGGTCTAATGAGCTGACGTCAGGTCTTGGTCAAGCGATCAATAGCCCTACATATATCTATCATCTTTTACCGAATGAGCAAAAGGTGGGACGTACCGGGGTTCAGACTGCTGAAGAGTTTGCGATAGAAGAGATTCAACAATGAAAGAATTCCTTTCCACGATGCTTTCGTTAGCCATTATTTTTGGCACTGTGTGGGGTATCATACTCCTCTTTATCTTGTCTGTAGACGCACTGTCATCAGTCGGGATTCCTACTGGCTTGCTTTATTTTGGCAGCGGCATTGCGTTTGCTACTTCTTACAAGAGGATTGGCGGATGGTTCATGAATTACTGCGACGCTGTATGGAGCAAGATTCATGATTGGGTTGTGTGGCGATGAAGATTAGACCGATCCAACGTATTTATCACGCTTTTGATAAGGATGAACGCCAGGAAGCAGAGGAAAAACGGATAAGAGCGCTGCTAAATTTATTATGTGAAATGAACGTTCCTGAGTCTAAAGTTAAATTTCTTAAGCTCAAGCCAGAAAGAGCAGAAACGCTGAGGTGGCTTAAGACGAATCTAGCAGTCAATAATTCTCATCACAAGAATTATGAGCAAGCTTATAATCTCATCGATCTTCTTTCAAGAACATCGGATAAGTCATGAACGCTTATCAGACTTTAGGCGTTCCGCATAATGCTAGCGACGATGAGATAAAGAAAGCTTATCGAAAGCTAGCTAAAGAATATCATCCTGACAGAAACCACACCGAAGAAGCAGAAAACAAATTCAAGGCGATTGGTGAAGCTTATTCTGAGTTATCTGATCCTCAGCGTCGCCAAGACCTTGATGCTATGCTACATTTTCAGAATTCAGATAGACGGTTTCAATCCCGCGGTGATCCAATCTTTGACCACTTTTTTCGTAATGGCAACTTTGGCGGTTTTGAAGATATTTTCGGAATGGGCGGACTCGGGCCGCGACACCACCAGAAGAGAACAGCTAGTGTTAATGTCACGCTATCTCTTGAAGAAGCGTACAAGGGCATAAAACAACACTTTTCGATTGATCATGAGAATATTGAGATTTACATTCCACCAGGAGTGCAAAGCGGCGAAACCTTACAAGCTAGAGTAGATAACACACTTGAGATTCATATCAATATACGTATACGACCCCACAAGACTTTCGAGCGAAAGGGGAATGACCTCTACACTAGACTTGACGTTCCTCTTAGCGCCGCTATTAGCGGCGGCGAAATAATCGTTAAGAACATCGCTGGTGAGAACATCAATTTAAGAATTCCAAAAGGACTAAACTCACACACAAAGCTCCGCATAAAAGGGGCTGGTATGATATTAAGCAATGGAGTGACTGGTGATGCTTATTATGAGGCAAAGATTATTGTCCCCACATTAGACAATGTACAGTGTAATTTAATCGCAGGAATACTTGGGAAAGCATTCCGTCGCGCTCAGTCGGATTCGTAAAACGGCCAAGTTGCTGAAGGGGGCTCAGCAAATCCGGCTCCATCATCCTGAGGGTCTCTACCATTCATCAAGCCTTGAGCACGATGTCTGTAGGTTTCGTGTCGGACCCACATTCTAGCAAATCCAGCTTCTGCCAATGTTCCAAGCTCAATCAATCCAGATGCACCAAGTGCTTTTATTTCATCGAGCTCTTCGATTGTAAGGGGTGCTTGAACTAAGCATTTTACGAAAGCTCTTTCTACGTCTACTTTTGCCATGGATACGACTCCGATTTAATATCTGATAGTACTAAGTATTCTGTACTTTTGTTGATATTCTATTAGATTTAATAAAAGGTAAAAAGGGCAAATCGTTACATGGCTGAGATTATTGACCTCGAAGAATATCGATCACGTATCGCTGAACAAGAAATTAATGAGCTTAAAGAAAAGTTGACCTCTATGGTTCAAGACTTAACTCCAATTTTTCCTGAGCCGTATTTCCCTTCACTGGATGATGAAGACTATTTGCTCACTACTCCGCTAGCGGGTTCCTTCGGAATGCAGGACGCATGCCCTTGCTGCGGTTATAGCTCAATGTCTTGGGACGCTGAGTACACAAAGGGGGATGATAAAGATGAACCATAAATTTCGCTCTGCTCTGCTACCAAAACCGGGTGATGTTTTGCTTGATAGATCTGGAAATGAAATGATAGTGCTAGAAGTCGTCGACAGGAATTCTGGCGATTGTTATGCGCTGCATAACGGTGAAGTAAAGCTTGTGAATGCGCTGAAGACGTCAGTCGTCGTTCCGCCCAAGAAAGATGAGACTGCTCATGATCACGGATAACCCCGCTGCTGAGATTATCGGCACCCTGTACAAAAGTGAAGAGGGTGATATTATGTTATTGAATGATGCAGGGGCTCACACGGTGGTTATTGACCAAACCTCAGGGGTACCCCTGAAGACAAATGACACGCTTTATGTTGTGTCTCATGAAGTGTCTTGGAATGATGGTTCGACTGAAATCTGGACCAGCGATATATGGGATGACCTTGTAGAAGATATTAGGGAAGAAGAGGGAGACGAAGCAGCAGATAAGCTAAAGGAAAGTATTCTCTCGACATTTCAATCAGTGATACTAACCGCTATATAAAAGGAGAAAAAATGGCGACACCCACAGTTGTAAAAGAGTTTGTTGATAAAGTAATGGCATTCGATGCAGAAAAGAAAGAATTGGCAGAAGCAGAAAAGATGCTATATTCAGAGTATAAAGACAAGCTAGATGTAAAAGCATTCCGAGCTGCTCTGAGAATCGCAAGAATTCGCTCCAAGCTTGATCAGACCGAAGAGGCAGAAGCAGATCAAATGCTACAGTTTGTGAGTGACAAGGTATAAACGTATTTAAGCGTAATACTTACCACGAAATCATTCAATTTTAGGGTTAATGATGAAAGACAGAATTTTTACAGTCACCGCGATGGGTTGCCTCCTTGGTGTTTATTCAGCGAGCATTTACCATTTTTCACTTGATAATATCCACAATACGCTACACCACAATGAAGGAAGCATGCCCGGCCCGTCAAGTGATGTTGAGGATGTGGAGAAGATCATGAGAGCGGTCCAGGTGCAGGGCCCAGTACGAGTACAGACTAATCTACCTGTTCCCGGCGCACAGTGCTCAATAACACTGGATGAATTGCTTGAAGACACTGACCAGCCACTGGACGCTGGAGTGCTTAGTTGTTTGGATACCCTGAATGTGGGCACTGAAGAGTAACCGTTTCTTTAGGTTTATTCTTACACTGTGTTTGATACTAACTCCATGGCATGCAAACGGTGCGCCAGATCCTGCCATGTTCTATTTGGCTGGGAATGGAGGGAGCGACAGGTGCAGGACGTCTGAATGTATGTGCCAGGTTCGTCCCGGCCCAAAGCCGTCAAACCCTGAGACGATTGAAGAAATTGAGCGGCGATACAGCGCGTACTTTCCAACAGCTGTCCATGAATTAACTGAAAGACAAAGTGAAAACTTGTCTTCTTATCTTGAGCGACTACATGAATTGTCACCATCTGCAAGAGCCACAGTCATGGCTTATACTGATGGCTGCGGCACCGCGGAATATAACAATGGCTTAGCGAGACAAAGGCTTCAGACAGCAGTAGAAGAAACAAGAGAATACTTTTCGATAAGGTCTACGTTGATTCATCCTGAAGCTCCTCCAGTGTGTCCACTTCAAGAAGCTCGAAGGATCGATATTATTGTTCACACGACTAGACGTATTACAACTGCCATTGATAAAATACCTGCAGACGTGTATCTTATTGACGCATCAGGGTCTATGTGGCCAGAGTGGCGAAGATGGACAGACGTTATAAATGCGTCCTATAAGCCTGGATCGCGGATATACGTTTCCATGACAACAGGATGCAGAACAAATCAGACACTAAATTCCATACGCCCACAGGGCGGAACAGAGATCTGGTACGCATATTATATGCTTTTAGACAGAATGCAGCCTGGTGAGACTTTAGCTATAATTTCTGATTTTCAATCAGACATTCCCTTACGAGCATGGGAGCGAAGGTTGTTAGACGCAAAGGTAGCAGAGAGAGGCGTAAATGTGATCGCTGTTCGGTTATGACCGTAAACATTTGATAAGATTCAGTTATTATTCGCATGTTTCATATAGGGGGATAGTGACATGAATGTAGAGAATTTACGAACATGGACTGTTATTAGCGCATGCGCAATCGGGTCGTTTGTCGTTTCTTTCACTAGCGCCAGTATTTTTTTAGCAGTTTTTTAGCCGATTTTGTAATATTCGCTTTTGATCTGTATAATCAATTATATAGCGCAATTGTCGTGAGTATTATAAAATGCCAGAAATCCAGATCGCTTTCTACAAGGGTCATGGCGGGTGGACACACAAGATTATTCGGTGGTGGACAAAGAGCCCGTATAGCCATGCAGAGCTTATTATGCCAGACGGTAAGACCTGGGTGAGTATAAGTCCGTTTTTGACTTCAAGGGTTGCTCCAAGAATTAAACATAAATTAGAGAAGCCCGAAGAGTGGGATTTTCTAGTTTTTAAGTTGAGCGAACGAGAGCCAGTAAGGAATTATCAACTAGACCAGCTCTATAAGTTTATTGAAAAGACACAGGGGTGTAAGTACGATTGGACTGGCATGATTATGTCTCAGCTTTGCCCGTTTCTTGTCAAGCGCAGAGACAAATGGTATTGCTCGGAATGGATCGCTCATGCTATGGTAAACTCTAGAATCGTAATGTGGGATGATGTCTATTTATATGACACTCCGGACCTCCATCCAGGAAAATTGTACGAGATATTAAGGGCACTTTGTATACACAAGAGCCAGACAGTTTAATATTGAATTGGTTTTTTGGAGATCATCATGGAAAGAGCAGAAGCAACAGCATTACTGGAAGTAAGAAGAGTACTTATCGAGGGTCACAATAGAATCCTGGACGGCGGGAGTGTTCCAGACGTCGCAGTTTGTAAGCAGAAAGATGTTGCCGCCGTTTGGAACCGCGCGATTCAACAGCTGGAAGAAGTGTTAACATCTTCTGGTCAAGTGTCTTTTGAAAAATAAAACAAGTTTGTCTTGTAAACTCTATTCATAGAGCGTATAATCTTATTGTCATTAACAATTAGACTGTTTGGAGGTTATACACATGACAAAAACATATCGTAATAGTTTCAAGGCAATGCGTCCTCATGTCGGAAAGCAGGTTGGGCAAGAGGTTTTTCTTGCAACGCTGAATGATAGCACTGCTGAAGAAGTTAACGCTAGTCTTCGCAGTAAGGGTGTCAAGAACCCCAACGGTACTGATGTTGTTTTTAGCGAGAAGCATCTTTCTCAGATGAAGAATAGCAACCGTCGCGTTTTTACAATGGTGCAGAACACTGCACCTTATCGCTTCTCTGAGGCTTTTGATCTTGTGACCTCAATGCACCAGGGTGGATCTTACGGTCCGTGGTACGTTACTTACTATATTCCGTTTGCACTTGAGACAGGCCGGCCACTTTGGGTTCCGTATTCTGAAGCGAAGGAAGTTGTTTCGATGCTAAAGACAAATCCAGGTCGGGCGTTTACCGGGACAATCGCGGTTTCTAGTAGCTAACAACGCTTTAGCAGTAGTTTTTACAGAAAGAGCACGTGCCACGTGCTCTTTTTTATTGTTGGCCAGCCAAGATTGTGTCCTCTATAAGCATGTCGAGCAGTTGCTGGTTGTAGCCATTTTGGAAAAGGTGTATCTCCATTTCGCTGGTGATAAGTATGAATGTTGGCCACGACCCCAGTGGCCATCCCACAGTCGAGTCCGCGCTGAGAAGGTCTCTTGAGCCCTGCAAGACTGGCTCACTTTCAATGCCAAGGTTCACTGCCCATCCTTGAACATCGCTTAAACTGGGCGGCTGCCCTTGGGGATTGTCGATAAGAACGGTGATGTATGCAATATCATGCTCTGAGAATCTTTCGACGGTGGCCTGTACATCGCTACCTGCCTGTACACACGGCCCGCACCACATTGCACTCAGGTCTAAGATGATGGTGCTCCCATAGAAGTCGTATAGCGAGACGTCCTCATCATTCTGATTTTTAAGCGTAAAGTTGCATGGGTGATCACCCACGGTTTGGCTACATGTTTCCCACGTAGCAAATGGATACGGGTCTTTATCCACAGCTTCAGAGCTATCAGTATGTAATTCTGCTGGCCCGCATGCTGAACATGCAGTTAAGAAAGCGACAATTAAGCTCATAAAAAGTTTCATTTTATTTTCTTTTCCTCAAATATTTTATCCAAGCATAAGGCTTGCGCTCTTGCAAATAGTTTGAATTTTCATCGTTTGCATATGCCTCACGTTCAAATGGGTTTTCATAATACGCTGTATTTCCATCTCTATATTTTACGAGGTTGATAACATGAAATAGTCCGTATAAAATCCATTGACCGACCATCAACATTTCTCTTTGTTGAAGGTAGTGTATGGTTTCATGCCTCTTAGTTCTATCGCTCATTTCACCACGACACCAAACCCAAAAAGCAAATGAGTTAGCCCATACATTTATAGGCGAAACCTTTGAAAGCCAGATAGGAATTCTACTGTTCTCATACATTATAGGAAATTTCATTTCATTTACTCTTCGTCGCATTCAGCCCATGTTGCGTATGTAATGTCGATTAATGCTCCATCAGGGGGGACGACAGAAAATATAACTGCGTTGATGGTGAGATCATATGACCAGTCTGTTGTAATGACTCCATCTATTTCAGCTGAAATTGTGTCTTCGATTGGGTCCCCTGTGAGATAAAATGCACTGACTGCTAATGATTCTCTAGCGAGCTCTTCCATTGGAGTACCCCAGTCTTCTGCGCAGATGGAAAGGAACGTACCTCCTGTAAGGTTAACTAAGTCATAATAGTCTGTACCAGCTTGAGCTCCACCATTAGCAGTACACCCTCCAGGAACGTCTCCTGCAACTGCATGTGCCACTGCAAAATCGGAGCTAGTCTTAAGAGACGCCAATCGCCCGGCCATCGTAGAAGGAGAAACAGTCGAAAAGTCGTCTTCATCAGATAGATAGATCACAACAAGTTTTGCATCATCTCTTAAGAAAGCACTACCGGGTGCAGCATCCCCTGTACCCATCGTTGCGTTCCACGACATGTCCATTCCCTTTTCATGCGCGCTGCCACCACATCCGATACCAGTGATTTGGCTAGCAGCCTCAGTGGCTGGGTCTGGCGTTAACGGTGTGATGATGTCTCCAACGAACTCGTAGTTGTCTGTGGTAATAAATGCTATCTGATAATCATACCCAGAAGCTGAGATAATGTTGATAAAGGTATCAAAGTTGTTTGCCAGCTGCGTCTGGTTACCACACATTGAGCCAGAATTATCGATAACAAAAAGGATGTCTGACCCCATCACTCCTTCTTGCTCAAATGAATCAACAGTTATAGATTCGTAAGCACCTTCTCCGACTTGAGCAGCTGTTTCAACAGGTGTGACAGGATCGTTTGATTGTATCTCGAAATACCCGTTATCGTTAACAGCATCTAGCGGGATAAAGTCGAGGTCAAGAAGAAGAACATCACCTGGTGGAATAATCCATGGGTATGGTCCAAATTCCGCCTCATAGTCCATAGGGTAGAAGTCTGTCGGTACAGAAGCATAGTAATCAACCTGGTCGATTTCAAGGTCTACATTACCGAGATTGCCAATTTCAATTTCTAGCGTGTCATCGCATCCCAGATATACCATTTCAAAGTCATGTGAAACTGGTGAAACATCAATAATCGGCGCATCACCGCTACCATCTAGATGCACAACGGTAATATGCTCATCTTCGTCATTTGAAATTATGATAAGCTCGTCGCCGTTTGTCTCGTATGTCCTTGGGTCGTAAGTGATATTTGCGATTACGTCTTCGCCTGGGTCCAATTCTAATTGGGTAACAGGGTCAAGAGTAAAGTTTTCTGTGTCTATGGAGAGGAATACCCTGTCTAATTCCAGGACGTCATTTCCGATGTTGCTAATCCTTACTTCGATTAGGTCACTTTGTCCTTCTGCATTTAGGGGTCCAAAGTCATGCTCTAGTGGAGTAACGTATATCTCGGGAGCATATTCAACTTTTTTCTGAAGTGAGTAATCAGAGCAACCGCTGAATAATGTAACAGATGCAGCTAGTAAGAGAGTTAACTTACGCACCAATACCTCCGTCTCCCTCAAATTTTAAGTATAGGTACAGAGCGTAATATTGCTATATTTAGGAATAGCTTACTATGAATGATTCAGAGAACA
>CETM01202907.1_pt1 | contig 10555 bp, 11 predicted proteins | sample 361451 | NCBI WGS metagenome assembly CETM01 (sample SAMEA2622690, study PRJEB7988) | marine metagenome | isolation source: saline water (ENVO:00002010), including
TGGAATGAAAGATGATGAACTAAAGAAATCTGAAGAAGAATGTGATATATTACTGGGAACCTTTAGTATGGCAAGTGAAGGTATGGATATTCCTAAGTTAGATACAATTATTCTATCTTCTCCTAAGAGTGATATCGTACAATCAGTGGGGAGAATTCTTAGAAAAAAACAAGAAGATAGAATATATGTTCCATTAATTATAGATATTAATGATATGTTCTCAATGTTTCTTAATCAAAACAAAAAGAGAGAGAAATATTATAATAAATGTAAGTATAATATAACAAAAATTAAAAATGAAAAGATAAAAACTATTGAAGAGGATTTAAAAAAATTCAATAAAGGAATATGTTTAATTAAATAAATTTTTAATTAGTAATTAAATGAATTAATGTTATTTTAAAAAAAATATAAATGTAAATAAATATAAAATATGTTTGGAACAGTATTAAAAAATACAGTACTTTTCTTATTGATAATTTTCATATTACATTTTATGATTAATAATCTACTTATTGATATGGATCTAAATAATTTTGAAACAAATAAAGAAAATGGTGATACACCTTCTGCCCCTTCTGCCCCTTCTGCCCCTTCTGCAGTAGTAGATGATTCAAGTGTAGTTGATAATTCTAAAATGGTAGAAGTTGATAGAGCACAGCCAGAAAGAGATGAGAAAAAAGATAAAGATGTTCTTAAAATGAAACAGCTTTATGATTATGTTTATAATAAAGATGCTGAAAATAAATTAGATGGATTTTTCAAAAACTCTAATGATATTGATGTTAATAATTCAAAAGATGTTCAAGTAAAATGTGCTGATAGTTTATGTTCTAATGTTAATAACTATTGTAATACTTCTCTTCCAGTTAAACAAGAAATTCAAGGTCATTACTCAAACTTCAATAAAGTTCAATGTGAAGCAGACTTAAAAGGCGAAGAACAAAAGCATGTATATTTAGTTAAAAAATATAAAAATGAAAATCCAATGAATGGAGGACAACTAGATGAAACTAATATTGAAGCATTTGATACTTTAGATGATTGTTTTGGAACGTTGTAAATTTAAAAAATAATTCCAAAAAATAAATTAAAATTTTTTTATTAAATCTTCGTTTTTTTAACATAATTTATTAATTCACTTAAATTATATCTACCAAACTCCATTATTTTTTTGAATTTTTCATTTTCTATTTTATTTAAAAAATCTTCTTTATTTTTAAATGTATATGCATAAGTTTTTTTATTAATCATTTGTAAAATAATTACTTTTGCTTTATTTAAATCTTCTATTCGTTTAGGCATACTTTTTAAACCAAAATCACTAGAATCAAAATCTATTATTCTTATATCACTATTTTCTGTAACTTGTATATTTTTAGCTTTAAAATCATTATGAATAATTCCTTTTTCATGTAAAGATTTTAAACCTCCTAGAATTTCTATAATTATTTTATTTATATCAAATTGAGTTATTTTTTTTGGATATTTACCTGTTATTATTTTTTCTAGATTGTAAGGAATATATTCCATATAAATTGTATAATCATCATTTGATATTTTAGTAACTTTAATAATATTTTTTAATCCTTTAGTTTTTTCTAAAATCTTTAATTCTTCTTCAAAGAATTTTTTATTTTTAAAAACTTTTTTAGCAATATTTCCATCTAATTTATAAATTTTTCCAGAATTACCTTCTCCAATTAGTTTTTTATCTTTATTTTTATTATCCTGATTCATATTTTTTATTTATTTTAAATATTAAAAAAAATAAAATAAATTAAAAATTTTTTATTAAATTAAATATTTTTTCTTAATTTATATAATTCTTCACACAATTTATCTTTTGAAAGTTTTTGATATCCATGTGGTAATGCAGCTCTAATTTCAGGATATTTTTTATTAATTGTTTTTATTAAAACTGGTTTCTTTACAAAATAACTTGAACTATGACTTCCAGATGAACATTCTTTTTCATTTTTAAATTTAAATTCAGTAAAGAATTTATCTAATATTGATTTAGTTAATTTAGAAGATGTATTTTGCTTCTTAACTTCAGTACTCTTTTTCTCTTTTTTATCATTTCGTTTTTTATCATTTTGTTTTTTAACTTTTGTATTATTGTTTGAACTATTTGAAGTACTTGAATAATTACATTTACATTCACTAGGTTTTACTTTAATACCTTCCTCAACATAACAATCAGGACAAAATTCTGCTTTACTTAATTTTCTATCTTCTTTTTTTTGTTCCCACTCTATTGTTAGCTTTTTAATTACATTATCAAGTTTTTCTTTTTCCTCATTTTCCTTAAGTTTAGGTTTATTAGTATTTGGCTTTTCTAAATAATATATTTTTTTCATACCACTAACTAATGAAACTGCTCCATTTACTAATGTACCACTATTATTAAAATCAACAGTCGCCATATATTTTTGCATTTCTTTTAAATTATCTCTTTTAAAAGCCATTACTTTTTTAAATTTTTTATCATCTATTTGCTGTAAATATTTATTTCTATTATTAAATGTATCTGGATAATATTTTGTATTATATAAAATTTGTAATATTATATATTTGAGTTTATTTATTTCTTCTATTCTTTTTTTAGAATTTTCTATTCCAAAATCACTTAAATCAAAATCAATAATTCTTACACCACTATTTGCAGTAATCTGTATATTTTTAGATTTATAATCATTATGATATATCTTTCTATCATGTAGAGATATTAACCCAGATATTAATTCATTTACTATTTTATTTTTATCAAACTCATCAAAACTTTTTTTTTCTTTACCTACTATTAGATTTTCTAGATTATAAGGAACGAATTCCATAATGATATGCATATTTCTTTTTAATATTTTGTAAACTTTTACAACATTAGGTAAACCATCTGTTTTTTCATATACTTTACTTTCTCCTTCAAATGCAAATTTAGACTTAAATACTTTTCTGACTTTTCCATATTTTTCTTTATATAAATATCCTCCTTCTCCTTCTGCAAATGGTTCTCTATTTTTAATTTGATTTCTTACATTATTCGAATTATAATCATTATCATTTATTTCATCATTATTTGTAATTTTATACATTTATATTTAGTAATTTAATTTTTATATATTTATTTTTTACAAATTATATATTGTTGTTTCCATTCATCTTGAAAACTTTTAATTAATTTAATCTTTGTTTTGTTTTTTTTGTAATTTATCCATTTTATTTAAATTAAATATATTTTTAAATATTAATAATGAAAGTAGATAACTTTGTATTATTAATTATTTCTATAGTAACATTAATTATTATTTCTCTTCTAACAGAATGTAATAGAGGAAGATTAAAAGAGTTAGAGGATAAAGCGACACAAGAGATTAAGGAAACATTTTTTGGTCATGTAGGTTCAGCAGACCCAACTGAATCTGGTCAATGGGGATATAAAATAACAAATATAACAGAAGGACAATATGGTGGAAGGGCCAAACAAGAAGTTTTAAATACATTAATATTGAATGGAGTACAACATAATGTGGATGATTATATAACAGATACAGAAAAGAGTGGATTAAATAATATAATTGACTCATCCATTGATGGTGAAGAATTATCTTGCGGAAATGTACAATTTAACGATTGTCAATGGACAGATGGTAGTGGAACTATATTAGATCCTGCGGATTCAAGTGGAATATGGAAGAAAACTATAAGGAGTATTGATTATAATGTAAATCAAGAATGTGGTAATGTTGGAGATTTAAGAGATTGTTATAGTAATGATGATGGTGTTCAAAATGATGTTAATTGTGATAATACTCCCCTGCTGGAATGTGGTATTTGTAATGACCAACCAATGAAATACAATTATAACACAAATCCTAGAAGAATGTCACAATATAACGGAAATGCTTGTAATACTGATGTAATGTCTAATCAGCATATAAATAATTATTGTATGCAACCAACTCTACATGATACATGGGCCATATTTGATTATCCTAAAATATTCACTATTCATTCTCAAGATATTACGAATCAAAAACAAGGTATTATGCATAATAAAGCACCTTTATGGCATAAACATCAGAGAACAGCAAGCTTTAAGTTTAATATTAGAAAAAGCATAGGAAATAGTTGTAGTAATAAATATCTAAATTTAAACTTATTCGAAATATATTTTAATTATACATTAGATGGAACAGATGATAGTTCAGCTCAACGTAAAATGCTATGGTCCCCCACGGCAATAATAAGAAATGTACAAACTTATGCACCACCACAAGTTATAAATGGAGTTACTCATAATGTTGGGAAAATAAAAAGTTTCGAAATATACGCAACTTCTTTAGATACTACTTTAAGAAAATATTTATATAATCACATCAATACTAACTCCCGATATAATACTTGGAAGAATTATGCAGGGAATGATGCTGTAGTGTTGTTTAATGGTTGTTGTGGTTGTAATGATATTGCTAATACATATTATAAATTTGGTTATGATACATTACCGGGGACAACGTCAACATCGTGTCCTCACGGCAACAGCATGTATCGACCTGCGTCGGGTGACCTCAGAGGAACATTCAGGGATGGAATGGCAAGTTCAATAGGTGGTTGGGTTAGTTCTATGGGAATTCATAATTCTAAACTAAGAGTTAATTTATGGACAAGCACCAATTATACTGGTAGTCACAGAGCTATAACCACGACAACATCATATGATAATCTTGTAGGGGGGTATCATATGGGTGGAGGCACGCGTCTTATTGGGATGGGTAGTTGGAATGATGATGCAAGATCTGTTAGAGTAGATTATACTGGAGCATCTTTTATGGAATGGTTGTATACTCATTCTCATTACAAAGTAGAGTCAAATTTAGTAATTAAAATAGAAAGAGTAAATGAAAATTCGACAGATTTTAAGGTTACCTATATAACTGGTATAGGTAATGTAGATATACCAATAAACTAGAATTATTTAATAAAAAATATTTCTACACAAATTCCAATCCAAAAATTAGAGAGTATACAAACTTTTATTAAATTTAAAATTTGAAAAACTTTATTTTTAAAATATATATAAATAATCTTTATACATTATTAAATATATGTCAGATATATCTAATATATTTTCTATTAAAACATTTAAGAATTACCCACGAATAATATAAAATGCAAATTGGGTATATTTCGTTTTGTGATAAAACTGCCTTTAACATTAAAACTCAAAATGTTAAAGAGCAGATTTTAAAAGATATTTATAATATATCTCAAATAAAAATTATTCAAAAGCATTTTGAAATTTTAAAAGAACATCATTTTAAAAAATTAAATGATAATCCTCATTTAATTTCATTGAAGTCAAATGGAAATCCATATCTTTTATATTTAACAAAATATAACTTTGTGAATACTTGTATATTTATTGATAAGAAGGTACAATCTGGTTATTTTTTACCTCGTATGATTATATCTAGATTTAATTTTCCAGATGAGCTATTTGATAATACATTATTGGAAGGAGAAATGATTAAAGATAATAATAAGAAATGGATATTTTTAATAAACGATATTTATATTCACAAAAATTATTCATTACAAAATAAAAATATTTTAAAGAGATTAGAAATAATTAATAATATTTTTGTAGATTTTAAGAACGACCCAGATGATGTATGTCTATTTCAAATTAATAAATATTTCAAATACGACAAATTTAATCATCTTGTAAATGATTATAAAAATTCTTTAAATTACACTTGTAGAGGTATATATTTTAAACCCCTATTTTTTAAGTTTAAAAATATATTATTTAATTTTGATGATTCACTTATTTGTAAAGTACAAAAAGTTAAATACCAAAAAGGTAATGAATTTATTTCAGATAATAAATTTAAAAGAAAGATTGATAATAAAACTGATACTAAAAGAGAAACAAGAATAGAAACTAATAATGAAAATTATCCTACGCAAATTTCAACAAATATTAAAAGTGATGATAAAGTTAAACAATATTATATAGAAAACACAGACTTACCTGATGTGTATAATTTATATAATTGTAATTCATTCATATCATTTTTTGATATAGCATATATTCCTAATATTGAATCTAGCAATTTTGTTAGAAATCTATTTATTAATAAACCTCTAAATACAAAAATAAAAGTTGAATGTAAATTCATAAAAAATTTTAATAAATGGTCTCCAATTAAAGTAATAAATCACTCGACTTGAATTGGTGTTAATAATGAATTATTTAATGTATCTTTTTTAAAACTATTGTTTAAATTAAATTCATCTTTATTTGATGTTTCATGTGAATTATTAAATAATTCTTCTACTTCTTTTTTAGTCATTAAAATTTTATTATTTTCAGTTTCATTATCCGCTGTATCATTCTTTATATCATTCTTTATATCATTCTTTATATTCGTTGTACTATTCGTTGTACTATTCGTTGTACTATTCGTTGTATTATCCATTGTATTATCCATTGTATTATCCATTGTATTATTTATCTCAGCTACACAACTTCGTATTAAATCATCATTTTCTTTAATAATACTTTTTATCATATTCTCATCATCTATACTAAATACTTGATTAGTTTCATTTCTATTTTCATCCATTAAATGTTCATTTAAATCATTATCATTTTTAATATCTTTCATAAGATGATATTCATAATCATCATTTTTATTAAATAAAATATTCATATTATTCTTAATAAATTTTTTAATAGAATCTAAACATGAGGCCATTATTAGTTTAATAATTCTAAATAATATTTTTAAATCAAATTTTATTATATATAAAATTTTATATTAATTTATATGTAAAATATCAATTTATATGTAAATTGATAATCTATCTATTAACCAATTGACAAATACCCATTGATGGGCATCAAAATAAAATGTGAAAGCTCTACTTAGCAGTTAGTAGCTATCAATTACCAACATTATGGTGAATGCCAAAGTACTGAAAGCAATCAATTCTTCAATCATTGAAGAAAAGAAGGAAATGCTCAAAAATCTCAAAGTTTTTTTGAAAGACAAGATTGATGGAGATTTTGATCAACTTTCTGATTTTATCGATGAATTTTCTGAGAAGGATTTAGATAGTAAAACAAAAAATTCAAAAACGAAGAAGAAAGGAACTAGAAAGAAATCTTACTACAATGATTGGCTCGGCAGTGCTTTGAGAGAACTTGCAAAAGAACAAGAGAGTCTTCCAGAATCTAAAAGAATTGCGAAAACAGAGCGTATGGCTACATTAGGAGAAAAATGGAAAATTTATAAGGAGAGTGATAATTTTGAAAAGGACAAAGCTCAGTGGAAAGTTGATCAAGAGAATCTTGAACAAGAAAAGAGTGATAAAGTTTCAACTGATGATGATTCAGATTCAAAAGAAGAGGATGTGAAGAAGAAAGCTGTTAAGAAGAAAGCTGCTAAGAAGAAAGCTGCTAAGAAGAAAGCTGCTAAGAAGAAGGATTCAAAGGATTCAAGTGATGATGAAATTGTTACAAAGAAGAAGGATTCAAAGGATTCAAGTGATGATAGTGATGATGATGATGTATTACAATTAGTTACATGTAATGATAGTGATGATGATAGTAATTAAACAAAAAATAAAAAAACAAAAAAAAATAATAAATATATTCATAATAAATATATTTTTATTGATTCTAGAATCCCAGCACACTGAATATAGTATATAGATTAAGAGACTATAATGATAATTAGTTAAATAAAACATTTTTTATTTTTACTTTATTATAAATGATAACACAGAAACAGATTTCTGAATGGAGAAATAATGGATATGTTATTATTGATAATTTATTTGAGAAAGATTTACTGAAAAAGGCAGTTAATTTTATGAATCAAAAAAATAATTTATATAATTTACCTAGTCCTAATTTTGGTTCAAAGAATGGAGAATTGGAATTTCCAACAGGAACCATACTTGATAAATTAACTCTACATCATAGTATAATTAATGTGGTGAGCAATCTATTAAATACGAATGATGTTCTATTAACTCAAAGTGATGCTTGGAGTAAAGCAAAAAAAAAAAACGATTCTAAAAATAACCAAGATAATTGCAATCAAAGATTTCATATGGACTATGGAAATCATACTTTTTTACATCCAAGTGAATGGGAAGACCCAGAAGTAGTATCAATAATCATATATTTATCAGATTTAAAAGATACTGGAGGAGAAACAGCAGTTGTTCCAAAAAAATTAAATACAAATCATTTATATAAACCTCCATATACAAATATGCCTGGACAAGGAAACTATACATTTTATAATGATTCAGAATCTGCAGAAAATTATTTTAAAAAATATTATCCGAGTATTGCAGAATTTAGAAAAGAATTATATAAAAATGAAATACTAGTAAAAGGTAAAATTGGTAGTGTATTATTTTATAGACTAGATACATGGCATAGAGGTACTCCAGTTAAATCTAAACAAATAAGACATGTTATGAATATTTGTTATAAGAAAAAAGAATGCAATTGGGTTTACAATTGGAATAAAGGTTTTGCTATAAAAAATTATTATCGTATCAATGAAGAAATGTTTACAAACTTAACTCCAATACAAAGAGGAGTTTTAGGCATACCTAAACCAGGTGATAAATATTGGACTAAAAAAAAAATTTTATATTTAAAAGAAAGATATCCAAATATAAATGCAAAACCATATATATCAAAACTTTAATATAATTCAAATAAAAAATTTAATTTTCCAAATATTTTTTATTTAGGATGATATAAGGGATAAGATAACATTGATGTTCTTCTTTTAAAATTATATATAAATGTTCTATTTCTCAGAATATAAACTCTTGAATTGCTTCTTAAATTGTAATGTTTCATAATATAAATAATAATTATAAAGATATTTTTAAATGAAAAATAATTTTTATCTATAATCTCTCTACAAGATAATTAAAGTTTTCATATTGATAAATTGATATTTCAATTGATATAAATAATAAAATGTGAAAGTTCAATTCATTAATTGATTGAGTTTACATTGATATAGAAGCATAACAAATGTTTAAGTTAGCACTTTGGGAAGTGCTGATGTTATTTGTTATCTTAAGAGTGATGTTGTCATCACAAACTAGAAATTGTAATGAAAATAATATTGATATGTGTGATTATACTAATGTAATTTTACATAATATTTGTATCATATTTGGATATTTTTTGGGAAAAATCATATTCAATTTATAAAAAACATGTTTACATTATAGTTAATTATAATTATTAATAAAATTTTTTATTGTATCTATATTACCATCAATTACAATCAATTATCATCAATTATCATCAATTATCATCAATTACCATCAATTAAACTAAAATGTGAAAATTATATTGAATATCACCTACTTCTGTACCATCAATCCCATTTGATAAATGGAGTCTCCAACTATTCAAGTGAATGAAATAGTGTATGTTCCAGGAGACTATTTTGATATAGAGGGAAAAGCAAGATGGAGTAAAAATGTTGCTAAAATTGATTGGAAAACCCAATCATTATTAGGAGTAGTAAAGTCTTTTGAAGTAAAGAATGAGGAGAATTACGTGAATGTATTATGGTTAGTCGATTATCGTACCTCTTGTGTTTTACTTGCGGATTTAAATATATTTCCTAAAAATTTACGACCAATAATAGGGGTAGTTGATAATTTCACTATTCTAGTCGCGGAATATGTGATGGTACAAAAGAAAAAAAGAAAAATAAAAAATGATATTTCAATATATGGAATGAATGAAAGAGAGACGAGATTATCAGGTTCCCAAGTATTAATTCTAAATAATTATGAACCTGAAGAGTCTAAAGAAGTGGAAATAAGTTACTTAAAATAAGTCTAAAATTTTAATTGTTGTATCTTCCAAATTTTTTATTATTAAGTTATGATCAATATTAGTCTTATCATTATTAAAATTAATGTATACTCTATAAAATATTTCAATATCATTTTTTTTCATTACTTCAAAATTTAAGTATATTAAATTTGTTATTTTGAATGTAATTTTATTTAAGTAAAAATCATCATTGATTTTATCAGTTGAAGGAAATTGAAAAATAGCTAAATTATTTTTTTTATATTTTATACATAATAGATTATCTTCTATTTCTTTATCTACCAAAGATAGAGAATGTAAATTATATTTGTTATCAGATATATTTTTAACACAAATTAAATCTAAATATTTTAATACTCTATATTGTTTTTCAAATGGTTTTTTAAAGTTATTACTATTTATTAATTTGCTTAAGAAATTACTAAAATCAGTTTTAGACCAATTAACATTAATTATATTTTTATCATTAGTCTCATCATTATTTTTTAGAATATCAATTTCAAGATAATTAAATGATGAGAAGTCTAAATTTTTTAACATTTTAAACACTATATTTAATAATAAAAAATCAAATTTTAAATATTTTTAAAATTTGATTCTCATTATCTGAATAATATTCACTAATTAATGAAATGATGATAACTGGATTAGGTT
>CETM01063098.1_pt1 | contig 10550 bp, 7 predicted proteins | sample 361451 | NCBI WGS metagenome assembly CETM01 (sample SAMEA2622690, study PRJEB7988) | marine metagenome | isolation source: saline water (ENVO:00002010), including
ACTATCAGTTGTATTAACAGACTGTCCGCCAGGCCCACTTGATCTAAAAACATCAATTCTCAAATCACTTTCATTAATTTTTATATCAACATCTTCTGCTTCTGGAAGAATAGCAACTGTAGCAGCAGATGTGTGGACTCTTCCTTGAGCCTCAGTGGTTGGAACTCTCTGAACACGATGCACACCAGACTCATATTTTAAGTAAGAATAAATATTTTCACCTGTAACTGAAAATATTACTTCTTTAAAACCTCCTGCCTCACTTTTTGAAATGCTAATAATTTCAATCTTCCACTTTTTCTTGGAACAAACTTTTTCATACATTCTAAACAAATCGGCCACAAAAAGTGTTGCCTCTAACCCTCCTGTTCCAGCTCTTATTTCAACTATGGTATTTTTTTCGTCATCCTTATCTTTGGGTAGCAAGAAAATTTTGAGTTTTTTTTCATTATTTTCTTTATTTACTTCTGCCGCTTTTAATTCTTTTTCAGCTAATGATATCATTTCAGCATCATTCTTTTTATCCTCAATAATATTATTTAAATCTTTTTTATTCTTTTCAAACTCAATATAGGCTTTAGCACATGGAATAATATCTTTTAAATCTGAGTATTCTTTCGATTTCTTAGCTAAGAGTTTTGGATCAATTTTTCCTGTTGAGAGTTCTTTTTCCAAAGAAATATATTTATCTAAAATTTTTTTAACTTTATCAATAGGTATCATAAAATTTAGTTTTAAGTTTCTTTTGCTTTTGACTCTACTAAATTTACAACCTTGTTAATAATTTCCTTACTAACAACTTTATTATGTGGGATACCAGAAAGATAAAGTAGATTGTTTCCATCTCCACCTCCAGTTAAACCAATATCTGTTTGTGCTGCCTCTCCAGGACCATTAACTACACACCCAATTATTGATAAAGTCATTGGTTTTTTTATATGGGAAAGTTTTTCTTCTAAAATTTTAACAGTATCTATGACTGGAAACGCTTGTCTTGCACAAGATGGACATGATATTATTTGAACACCTCTTGACCTAATACCTAAGGCGCTAAGTATTTCAAAACCAGCTTTAACCTCTTCTTTTGGATCTGCAGATAAAGAAACTCTTATCGTATCACCAATCCCTTGCATTAAAAGTCTTCCTATTCCTATCGATGATTTTATGCTTCCTGTAAACAATCCGCCTGCTTCAGTAATACCAAGGTGTAATGGATAATCATATAGTTTTGACAGGGCTTCATATGATTTAACTGATAAAAAAACATCTGAAGACTTAACGCTTATTTTAAAATTAAAAAAATCATTATCTTCTAAAATTTTAATATTATGAGTTGCGCTCTCAACTAAAGCCTCTGGACAAGGTTCTTTATACTTTTCTAAAATTTTTTTTTCAAGAGATCCAGCGTTTACTCCAATTCTAATAGAACATCCATGATCTTTGGCAGCTTTAATTACTTCTTTTATCCTTTCTGTGGATCCTATATTGCCAGGATTTATTCTTAAACAACTAGCACCTGACTTGGCAGACTCAATTGCTCTTTTATAATGAAAATGAATATCCGCAATAATAGGAATATCTGTTGCTTTAACTATTTTTTTTAAGGCCTCTGTTGACTCTTCGTCAGGACATGAAACTCTTACTAAATCCGCGCCTGCTTCTTTTAATTCATTTATCTGTTTTACAGTCGAGGCTACATCCGAAGTTATTGTGTTGGTCATTGACTGTACAGAAATAATCGATTCTCCTCCGATAGATACATTTCCTACTTTAATCTTTTTTGTCTTCCTTCTTTTAATAGTTCTGTGTGGTCTAACTTCCATTTTATTAATCTAATTTAAAAGCTTTATGTAATTTTTTTACTGCTTGAATTGTCATATCTTCATCAATAATTACTGAAACTTTTATTTCAGACGTAGAAATTGCCAGAATATTTATTTTTTCTTCTGCTAAAGATCTAAACATTTTATGTGTCACTCCTGGAGTTGCAACCATGCCCGCTCCTACGACTGATACCTTTGATACTTTATCATTCAACTGCATATTTTGATACTTTATTTTTTTGTTTTCTTTAATTAATGAAGCTGCAGTATTTTTATCTTGCCTTTTAATAGTGAATGTTAAATCTGTTTTTTTCCCATCTGCAGATATATTTTGAATAACCATATCAACATTTATTTCGTTTTTCGACAGTGGCTCGAATATGTCAGCAGCAACACCTGGTTTATCTTCAACGCCAATTAAAGTAATTTTTGCGTCATCTTTGGAGTACGCAACTCCTGTAACAACTTTTGAGTAATCTATTTTATCTTGATTTAATATTTCTGTACCTTCTCGATCAGTAAAAGTTGATTTAACTTGTAGAGGAATATCGTACATCATCGCAGTTTGAACAGCTGAAGATTGCATAACCTTTGTCCCTAAAGATGAAAGTTCTAGCATTTCTTCATATGAAATTTTATTAATTTTTTTTGCTACCGGTATTTTATTCGGGTCTGAAGAATAGACCCCTTCTACATCTGTATAAATTTCACAGCTATCTGTGTTAAATATTTTTGCTATAGCAACCGCTGTAGCATCTGATCCTCCTCTTCCGATCGAAGTAATTTCGCCAGACTTTGAAATACCTTGAAAACCAGGAATGACTGGTACGCCGCCTTGTTTTAAATATTTGTTTATAATGTCTATGTTCATATTGACGATTCTTGCATTAGAATGTTCGCCTTCGGTAATTATAGGTATCTGCCAGTTCATAAATGATTTGGATTTTACACTTAAAGAATTTAATGCACCTGAAATCAGTGCACTTGTAACTTGTTCGCCTGATGTCAAAAGTACGTCAAGTTCTCGTTTGCTAAACTTTTTGGATATCTTCTCAGCATGAGCTATTAGATTATTAGTTGTTCCTGCCATAGCAGAAACAACAACTATAACTTTGTTGCCAGAATCGAACTCCTTTTTAATGATTTTTGCCGCATGTACAATCCTATCGACTGAACCTACAGATGTACCACCGAATTTTAATACTTTTTTTACCATTCTAGATTTTATTATAAAATAAATTAAGTTAAAATTAAGTTCATTAAAATAAAATATTAGGTTTTATGACTACAATAAATAAGAAAGAAATACAAAAGTTTTCAAAACTAGCTGATGAATGGTGGGATGCAAAGGGCAAGTTTAAACCTTTACATGAATTCAATCCAGTCAGAATTAAATACATAGTAGATACATGCCGCTCTCATTTTGGACTCAAAAAAAAAGAAAGTAGGCCTTTGTCTTCACTAAAAATATTAGATATCGGTTGTGGGGGGGGTCTGGTGTGTGAACCATTAACTAGATTAGGCGCAAATTTGACTGGTATAGATGCTTCATCAAAAAATATTGAAGTTGCTAAAATTCACTCAAAAAAAAATAATCTAAATATAAAATATTTAAATACATCACCTGATGAAAAAAAAATTAATGAAAAGTTTGATGTAATTTTAAATTTGGAAGTTGTAGAGCATGTAGAAAATATTGATTTATATTTAAAATCTTGTACAGACCTTCTAAAAGAAAACGGGGTGATGTTTGTTGCAACAATAAATAGAACTTTTGAGTCTTATGTTAAAGCAATAGTTGGTGCAGAATATATACTTAGATGGCTTCCTATTGGGACCCACGATTGGAATAAATTTTTTAAACCAGAGGAAATAAATAATAAATTAGAAAAATTAAATTTAAAAAGAATCGATCTTACTGGATTAAACTATGGCCTTATTAATAGAGAGTGGAAAACAAGTTCGGATTGCTCTGTGAATTATATTATGGCTTCAATAAAAAACTAACTTCTGTAATTAGTATTTATATCAACATAATCTTTGCTGAAGTCGCATGTATAACATTCAAAAAATGCTTGACCAATTTTTAAATTTACCTCAATTAAAATTGATTCCCATTTCATATATTCTTTAATTTTTTGCTCATCGTATTCCTCTGAGATTCTTCCTTTTTCTGCAACTTTAAATTCTCCTATCTTAATTTCTATTTTTTCTGGAATAATTTTTTCTCCAGATTTCCCTATTCCCATCACAATTCTTCCCCAATTAGGATCTTCCCCTGTCATTGCCGTTTTAAACAGTGGAGAGTTTGCAATAGAGAATGCAATTTTTTTAGCCATTTGTTGTGATCTAGCGTTAATGACTTTTACAGTTACAAATTTTTTTGCACCTTCACCGTCTATAACAATTTGTTTCGCCAAATTAAGAAGTAGTCTCCTTAGAGCATCTTCAAAATCTTTCAATTTTGGATCTAAAACATTATAAAATTTTCCTGTTTTTACTTTATTAGTAGAAAAAATTGCTACCATATCATTTGTTGATGTATCGCTATCAACTGTTATTGCATTAAAGGTATTAGTAACAGTTCTTTTCAATAAACTTTTAAGATAAACAGAAGGAATATCTGCATCTGTGAAAATAAATGATAACATTGTTCCAAGGTTTGGTGCTATCATTCCTGATCCTTTTGCAATACCAGAAAGTTTTATATCTTTGTTCCAAACTCTACATGTTTCAAATGCTAGCTTTGGTCTTGTATCTGTTGTCATTATAGAAGATGCTGCTTTAAACCAGACAAATTTATTTTGTTTTTCCCTTAGTTTTTCAACTAAGTTCTGTAGATTATTTTTTATTTTCTGAGTAGGATATTTTTCGCCAATAACGCCTGTTGAAGCAAATAATATTTCATTTGGTTTAATTGCTTGAGTCGTTCCATCTTTTTTTTGAGACTCTCTCAAAGTTAGAAATTTTGCAAGAGATTTTGATATTGTTTCAACACCTTCTAGTCCTTGTTGTCCAGTAAAAGTGTTTGCATTTTTAGTATTTACCATTAAGGCTTTTATTAATGTTTTTCTGAGATGTCTGTTCCAAGTAATTGATTCTGAACATATTGAATTATTAGTATAAACAGCGGCGTAATTTGCCCCTTCCTTAAAATAAAATAGACAAAGGTCATCTCTGCCGTCACCGTAAAGATCAGCTGAAACTGCAGAAATTTCCAGACCCTCAATTGGCTCTAACACCTGGAATTCCCCCATTTTTGATAGTTTGTTTTTATCTTTCAAAAAATTTTTAAGATTAATTGTCATGTAATGCTTTAATTTATCATTATATATACTTATATAAAATTAATGATAATAAAAAACTACTCAAATGAATTTTATAAATAAAGCACTAAATAAGTTGTTTAAAAGTGGCAATCAACAAGAATTAAACAAAATTAAGCCGATTATAGTTAAAATTAATGAATTAGAGAAAAATTTCCTAAATTTTTCAGCTGAGGACTTTAAAAGGAAAACTGAAGAATTAAAAAAAAATGTAAAGGAAGGGAGAAAGTTAGAAGAAATCTTGCCAGAAGCATTTGCGGTAGTTAGAGAAGCAGCAAGACAGACTTTGGGTGAGAGACATTTTGATGTTCAATTAATGGGAGGGGTTGTAATGCATCATGGTGGAATAGCTGAGATGAAAACCGGAGAAGGTAAAACTTTGGTATCAACATTACCATCATATCTTAACTCCCTTGATGGTAATGGTGTACATGTAGTAACTGTGAATGATTATCTTGCAAAAAGAGACTCTGAGTGGATGGGAAAGATTTATAAACATTTAGGAATTTCAACTGGATGTATCACAAACGATCTGGATGATATTGGTAGAAAGAAAAATTATAACTCAGATATCACTTATGCAACAAATAATGAATTAGGCTTTGATTACCTCAGAGATAACATGAAATATGATTTATCTGAAATGGTTCAAAAGAAAAGAAATTTTTGTATTGTAGATGAAGTAGACAGCATACTAATTGATGAATCGAGGACACCTTTAATAATCTCTGGGGGAATTGAGGATAAATCAAACCAGTACTTTCTAGCTAATAGATTTGTTCAAAATTTAGAGAAAAAAGACTTTGAACTTGATGAAAAAAATAAAAATGCGATTTTAACTGACATGGGTATTGATAAAATAGAAAAGATGTCTGAGAGAAATGGAATTTTAAAAAATAATAACTTCTATGATCCACAAAACTTAAACTTGGTTCACCATATAAACCAAGCTTTAAAAGCAAATTTTTTATTTAATAGAGATACTGATTATATTTTAAGAGATGACCGAGTTCAAATTATAGATGAATTCACAGGAAGAGTTTTGGAGGGACGAAGATTTTCTGATGGATTACACCAGGCTATAGAAGCAAAAGAAAACGTAGATATACAAAAAGAAAACCAAACCTTAGCCTCCATTACATATCAAAATTATTTTAGATTATATAAAAAACTTTCTGGAATGACTGGTACAGCGATGACTGAGTCTGAAGAATTTTTTGATATTTATAAACTCAAGGTCATAACAATACCAACTAATCAAAATATGATTAGGAAAGATTTTAACGACCAAATATTTAGAACTGATGAAGAAAAAAATAATGCTATTTTAGCAAAAGTCGATGAATGCCATAAAAAAGGGCAACCAGTTTTAGTTGGTACTACTAGTATTGAAAAATCAGAGAAGATTTCCAAACTATTGATAAAGAAAAAACTTGATCACAATGTTTTAAATGCAAAACACCACGAGGATGAGGCCAAAATTATTGCTGAAGCTGGAAAAACCGGAATGATTACTATCGCAACTAATATGGCAGGTCGAGGAACAGACATACAGTTAGGTGGTAATAAAAATATTTTGGAAAAAGAAAGTTCAAATATTAATAAAGAGATTGATGTAATTAAAGCTGATAAAGAAAAAGTTAAAAACTCCGGTGGATTATGCATAGTTGGAACAGAAAGACATGAGAGCAGAAGAATTGACAATCAACTTAGAGGAAGGTCTGGGAGACAAGGTGATCCTGGATCATCAATTTTTTTTATAAGTTTAGAAGATGACCTGATGAGAATATTTGGAGCCAAATCAATAGATGGTATGTTAAAAAAACTTGGGTTAAAAAAAGGTGAGTCAATAAATCATCCTTGGATAAATAAAGCAATGGAAAGAGCGCAGCAAAAAGTTGAGTCTAGAAACTTTGAAATAAGAAAGACTCTTTTAAAATTTGACTCGGTTATGAACGACCAAAGACAGGTAATTTTTGGTCAAAGACTTGAGATAATGAAATCCAAAGATATTTCGAGCATGATAAATAGTTTTTTTAATGAGGTTGTAAAGAATTCAATAGATATTTTAGGAAAATTTAAAAATGATAATGATATTAAATCTTTTTCAAGTGGTATGAGATCCTACTATGGAAACGTTTTCAATGACAAGGAGATTGAGAGTTTTTCTATGAAGAGTGTTAATAGTTTTGAAAAAGAATTAATAGATTCTTTTAAAAAAAAGAAAGAGGAACGTGTTAAGATTTTAGGAAAAAAGGAAAATGACGAAATTGAAAAAAAGATATTTTTACAACTTTTAGATTTTTTGTGGAGATCTCATCTACAATACTTAGAACATTTAAGGCAAGTTATTGGATTTAGAAGTTATGGACAAAAGGATCCTCTTTTAGAATTTAGAAAAGAAGCTTTTAAACTTTTTGAAGATTTACTATCTAGAACTAAAGTAGAGACGATTAAATTTTTATTTAATCTTAATATTGTGATAGAAAATAAAGAGGTAGAAAATAGTAAAAATGTTGGAAAAAAGAGAAAAATTTCAAGGAATGATCCTTGTACTTGCGGTTCAGGTAAAAAATATAAACATTGCTGCGGAAGGGCTGCTTAAATAATAGTTTAATATGTCCGAAAAACTTCCAAATAAAATCCCAGTCTTTCCATTAAGAAGCGCCATTTTTTTTCCTGAAACTAATTTGCCATTAAATATATTCGAACCTAGATATCTTAAAATGGTTGATAAGGCAATAAAACATGATGGCTACCTAGGAATGATTCAATCTAAAGAAATTGATGGAGAGGTTTTTAATATCGGATGTTTAGGAAAAATTAATGAGAATAAGAAAACAGAAGATGGAAGAATTTTAATTAATCTTTTTGGACTCAGTCGTTTCAAAATAATCAAGGAGATTGATAATGGTGAACCCTTTAGAGAATTTAATGTTAATTATGATTTATTTAAAAGTGATATTAAACAAAGTAGCTCTGTAGATGAAAAAATTTTAAACGTGTTAATTCAAAACTCAAAAAAACTATTTGAAAAGTACAGCATGATTCTTAATTGGAAAGAATTATCACGTTTGAAGAATTCACAACAAATTTATACATTAGTAATGATTTCACCTTTTTCTGTAAGTGAAAAACAAAAATTATTAGAAATTCCTGAAATTAATGAGATTGCAAAAACATTTGTTGAAATAACAAATTTTGCTTTTTATGAAGATTCAAGTAAAGATAATATTATTCAATAACTAATTTTCTCTTGTATTCTTATTGTAAGACTGAGTAAAAGGTATTGGTACAACTATTGCATTAACGGGTTTACTTGAATATTTTTTTGGTAAGTAAACTTTATATTTTTTTCCAAAATTACCGATTGGGAAACCATTATTACTTAAATTTCCTTCGTATGGTACATACCCCATAGCTATGTTTGTTCCCTTTTCTGGATGGTACCAAGGCGAGGTTATGAATCCAACAGGCTTACCACCTTTGTCATTTGAAATTAACCAAAAATCATTTGCATAATCTTCTATTGGTTTGCCACCGAGTTCCATTCCAACTAATTGAAGCTTATAAGGTTTTTCTCCTTTTTTAAGTTGCTCTTTCATCTTTTCTAATGCTTGTTTACCTACGTAATCAGTTTGTTTTTTCCATTGACCCTTTCCTGATAAAGAAACCTGATAGCCTAAATTACACTGAAATGGATTGTGTTCATGATCTAAATCTTGACCCCAAGATAATATTCCAGCCTGAATTCTTCTATGATGAGCTGGTGCAATAACCATTAATTTGTGTTTTTTCCCAGCCTTAAGTACAGCGTTCCACATATCTTCAGCATATAATGTTGCATTTCGTAAATATATTTCATAACCAGCCTCTCCAGAAAAACCAGACTGAGAAATTACGCAGTCTCTCCCGCCTATTTTTGCTTTGGCTAAACCATAGAAAGGAATATTGTCCATGTCCACTTGATTACCAACTAAATCTTTCATTAAAGCTTTAGATTTTGGGCCTTGAATCTGAACTGGACAAGCATCTATTTCGTCTATTTCAACATTAAATCTTTTATCAGCATTTACACCTTGCAGGTATAAACCTATGTCAGAGTCCGATAAACTAAACCAAAACTCATCATCTTCCACCCTTAATAAAACTGGATCATTTAGCACTCCACCCTTGTAATTGCAAAGAATTACATAACGACCACGCATTGTAGAAATTTTTGTGGCATCTCTTGTAATTACATAGTCTACAAATTTTTCTGCATCGGGCCCTTTAACTCTAATTTGTCTTTCAACAGCTACATTCCACATTGTTACATGTTTTTTAATTGCATTGTATTCAACCATGGCACCGCCTTTCTCGGGTCTTACATAGCCTCGAGGATGGTAGACACGATTATAAACTGTGGCTCTCCAACAACCTGCTTTCATTGATAAGTGCCAGTAAGGAGACTTTCTTACTCGTGTTGAAATAAGCATTTCTACTTTTGTTGGACCACTTTGTCTTAAGTTGTATGGTACGTATCTATCTGATTGATCTACTGAAGTTTCATGTCTTAATTTATCATAGTTAACTTTTTCTACTTTATACGAATTTGGAATTTTAGGCATAATTATTTTTTATTAACCATTTATTTGTTTCTTTTAATCCACCAAAAGTATAAATATGAAAATTATTCGTAGAGTCTTTAATTTTGTTTATTAAATCATTTGGGTCAGAAGGTCTTAGTAAATCAAAGGCTTTTGTTGCATTAGATTTTAAAAAATTTAGAGAATTTTTAGCTCCAACAATATTTGCAAATTTTATAAGACTAGTAATTTTTAAAGGACCAGTTATTCCAACATGTACTGGTAGAGTTTGTTTTGATATAAATTTATTAATTGGATCTGGATTTAAAAGCCATTGTGTTACAATGTAATCTGCAAACGGTTTCTTATCCTTCATGGCTTTCTCCAAATTAGATTCCGATATATCAGGGGACCCCTCTGGGTGTCCAGCGATTCCTATCTTAAAACCCTGAAATAGACCGGTTTCTAAAAGCTGTAAAGAACAATGATACTCGCCAATTGGTTCTGCGCTCCCTCCAATAACCAAAGCTTGTTTTACGCCAAAATCTTTGCACATTGATACGTAATCTTTTAGTTCTAATAAATTCTTAATTGATCGGGCTGGAAAGTGAGGTACTGGGTTAAACCCGGATTGGACTAGTTCTTTTGCCTTTTTTGCAACCTCTCTGAAATCATTACCGGGTAACATTGTAATGTAAACATCTTTAACCTTAGGTAAAACTGAAAGGTCAGTCTTCATTGTTATCTCTAAAGAAAAATGCATATTTGCGGGATATACCAGGGTAACCCTCGGCGTGTCCAGAAAAATCAATACAAGAAGAGTTTGACTTTGT
>CETM01072694.1_pt1 | contig 10549 bp, 8 predicted proteins | sample 361451 | NCBI WGS metagenome assembly CETM01 (sample SAMEA2622690, study PRJEB7988) | marine metagenome | isolation source: saline water (ENVO:00002010), including
GAAAGAATGATAAAATGCGCTGAGGAGATTTTAATTAGACTTAAGCTTCCTTATAGATCTGTTCTTTTATGTTCAGGTGACATGGGTTTTAGCGCTGAGAAAACAGTTGATCTCGAAGTTTGGATACCCTCAGAAAATAAATATAGAGAAATTTCTAGCTGTTCTTCATGTGGCCAATTTCAGTCCAGGAGAATGAAGGCTAAATTCAAAGACACTAAAAACAAATCTGACTTTTTAGGGACACTCAATGGGTCCGGATTAGCTGTAGGTAGAACTCTAATAGCTATAATGGAGAACTATCAAAATTCTGACGGAAGCATCACAATTCCTGATGCTTTAAGTCCATACATGAGAAATTTAAAGAAAATCTAATTTTTTTATAAAAATTAGTTGTTATAATAAAATTATTAATATATTTATTCTTTGATTATGAGCAGCTCGGGATTTGCACAATTTATACCTCTAATTTTAATTTTTGTAATTTTTTATTTCTTTTTAATAAGACCACAACAAAAAAGAGTCAAAGAACATAAAGAGATGGTAAAAAATCTTAAAAGAGGAGATGAAGTAATTACCTCTGGCGGTATAATAGGTAAAGTGGAGAGAGTTTTTGAGGATGACAGAATTGAACTTGAAATAGCAAATAATGTTAAAGTTCAAGTTATTAGAAATACAGTTCAAGGTCATTTAAAAAAAGAAGTTAAAAAATAACCTCTTGTGTTAAATTTTTCCAAAACAAAAATTCTTACAATTTATTTAACTTTTTTTGTAATAAGTTTTTTTTCTTTATCCAATTTTTTAGATTTAAATAAAATTTTATTTAATAAAAAAGTTAATTTAGGGTTAGATTTACAGGGTGGTTCTTATTTACTTCTAGAAGTAGATAGCTCATCACTTGAACAAAGAACTCTGCAATCTAAAGTAGTTCCTTTAAAAAAAAAACTAAGAGATAAATCTATCAATTTTACTAATTTTAAAATTAATGAAAAAAATATAAATTTTTCAATAGAATTAAATAATTTAGATAAGTTTAAAATATTTTTTGAAGACAAAAATCAAAATAACATCAACAGATATTTAGATAAATACAATTCTTTTGAACTTGATTATAAGATTACGGAAAATAAAATAAATATATATTTATCTAAATACGGAATTATTGATCTCAGAAATGCTGCAGTAGATCAATCAATTGAAATTGTTCGCAGAAGAATTGACGAAATTGGTACAAAGGAACCTTCTATACTAAAAAGAGGTAACAACCGAATTTTAGTTGAATTACCTGGTATTAAGGACCCTGAAAGAATTAAGGAATTATTAGGTAAGACAGCTGAGCTTAATTTTAGACTTGTTACACAAGATAAAAGTGAATTTGGTAGTGAAAAGTTTTTAGTTAAAGAAAGTCAAGAGGAAATTACAGTAAGTAAAAGAATTATCTTAAGCGGAGAAAATTTAATAGACGCACAACCAAAATATGACAATTTGAATAACGAACCAATCGTATCATTTTCTTTAGATAGACTTGGTTCTCAAAGATTTGGAAGAGCAACAAGTAAAAATATTGGAAAAAGGATAGCTATAATTTTGGACAATGAAGCTATCAGCGCACCTGTAATAAGAGATTCTATTACTGGAGGAAATGGAAGTATTTCAGGAAATTTTAGTTTTCAAGAAGCAACCGATCTGGCTTTGTTGCTTCGATCAGGAGCTTTACCAACACCATTAACAGTTGTTGAAGAAAGAACAGTAGGACCTGATCTTGGTCAAGATTCTATAGAAGCCGGAGCAGTCTCATTAGTAGTAGGCTTTATTTTGGTAATTATTTTTATGATTTTAAAATATAGGTATTTTGGAATTATTGCGAATATTTCACTTATTTCTAATTTATTAATGCTAATTGGAATTTTAACTTTATTAGAAGCTACGTTAACTTTGCCAGGTATTGCAGGCATTATTTTAACTGTAGGGATGGCGGTTGATGCTAATGTTCTTATATTTGAACGAATTAAAGAGGAAACTAAAAAAGAAAATTCTAGTATACAAGCTTTTGATTTAGGTTTTAAAAAATCGATAGTTACTATACTAGATGCAAATATAACCACTCTAATTGCATCGATAATATTATTCGTATTTGGCTCGGGACCCATTAAAGGATTTGCTGTTACTCTATCTGTAGGATTAATCACTACATTATTTTCTGCATATTTTATATCTAGACACCTAACTTCTTTAGTCGTTTTTAAAAACAAAGAAAAAACTATAAATATATGAAAACCAAATATAATTTCGAGTCAAAATTTAAAATCGCTAATATAGCATCAATATTAGTTGTTACTTTAAGTCTATTATTAATTTTTTTTAAAGGATTGAACTTTGGTATAGATTTTAAAGGAGGAACTTTAATTGAATTAAGAATTAACTCAAATAATATTACAATATCTGATGTAAGATCATCTTTTTCAAATATGAATTTAGGAGATTTAAATGTTAAAGAATTTGGTAACAAGGGTGATTATTTAATCAAATTTGAAAAAAAAACATTTACAGATGATATTAATATAAAAACAATTAAAGATAATGTTAAGCAATCTTTGCAGAATGATGTTAATTTTAGAAGAGTTGAAAATGTTGGTCCAAAAGTTAGTGACGAGCTTTTAAAGTCGGGTTTGCTTGCTATAAGTTTAGCATTAGGCGCAATGCTTTTTTATATTTGGGTTCGCTTTGAATGGCAATTTAGTATAGGTTCTATTCTTGCGATTTTTCATGATGTAATAATAACTATAGGTCTATTTTCCCTTCTATCTCTAGAAATAAATTTATCAATTGTGGCTGCGGTATTGACTATAGTTGGGTACTCAATGAACGATACAGTTGTAATTTACGATCGTATTAGAGAAAATCTCTCAAAGTATTCTAGTCAAAATATTGGTCAAATATCTAATATTTCAATTAATGAGACTCTATCTAGAACAATTATAACTTCAATAACTACACTTTTGGCTTTAACTTCAATTTTTGTTTTAGGGGGAGAAATATTAAGAGGTTTCTCTTTAGCAATGATTATAGGTGTTATAATCGGTACTTACTCCTCAATATTTGTAGCAAGTCCAATTTTAAAATATTTAAATGTAAGTTATAAAACTATAGCTAAAGAAAAAGATAATAATTAATAAAGATTTTGGGCAACCACCATTGACAATAACATCGGTAGAGAAAACAAAGTATTAATTCTTGATGCAATAAGCGCTCTCTTCATGTGTTTAGGTTTGTCTTCCGCAGCACATTCAACTATTCCAAGAACCTTTTTTTGATTTGGCCAAATAATAAACCATACATTAAAAGCCATAATTAAACCCAACCACATACCAATTCCTATAGCAGTATTTTTTCCTCCACCACTACCTATACCTAATTTCATTGCATCGTGAACATAGCCATTAAGATATGCAACAATCAAACCAGTTATTATAGTTGCCAAAGCAGCCCATCTAAACCAAAACAAAACTGCGGGAGCTATTACTTTAGTGATAGCTGGTTTTTGTTCATCTGATAATTTGGGCATACTTGGTATTTGAACAAAATTTAAATACCAGAGCAAACCAATCCACATAATTCCCGCAAGAACATGAAAGTATCTAAACAACCAACTCCAAAATAACGTATCAAATGCCCATTCACCACCGCCAAAAAACAATCCTAAAAACAAAGCTACAGCAAGCACTATAGATAAATGAATTGTTTTTGATAAAGATTGTAAAATACTCAACATAATAAACTATACCATAAATAAATGATTTATGCTGTTTTTTTCATTTTATTATTTATTAAGCTTTTAAGAAATTTTCCCGTATAACTATGCTTAATTTCAGCAACTTTTTCTGGTGAACCTTCAGCTATGATTTTTCCACCTTCAGCACCACCTTCTGGGCCCATATCCACAATCCAATCAGCGGTTTTAATAACATCTAAATTGTGCTCAATTACAATTACTGTATTTCCAGTATTTACGAATGCTTTTAAGATTTCTAAAAGTTTCTTAATGTCATGTGAATGAAGACCTGTGGTTGGCTCATCTAAAATGTAAAGAGTTCTTCCTGTCGATCTTTTTGATAATTCCTTTGCAAGTTTAATTCTTTGTGCTTCTCCGCCAGACAGAGTTGTTGCTTGTTGACCTATTTTTATGTAACCCAAACCAACATGTTTTAAGGTTAATAATTTCGAATAGACGGTAGGAATATTTTGAAAAAAAACACAACCTTCTTCAACAGTCATATTCAAAACTTCAGCAATATTTTTATTTTTAAATTTTATCTCTAAAGTTTCACGATTATATCTGCTTCCTTTGCAAGCATCACATGGTATGTAAACATCTGGCAAAAAGTGCATTTCATATGTAATTACTCCATCGCCCTCGCAAGTTTCACATCTACCACCTCTTACATTAAATGAATATCTTCCGGGTTTGTAACCTCTAGTTTTTGATTCCGGCAAGTTCGCAAACCAGTCTCTTATTGGTCCAAATGCACCAGTATAAGTAGCTGGATTAGATCTTGGTGTTCTCCCTATAGGAGATTGATCAATGTCTATCACTTTATCAATTAATTCTGTTCCTTTGTAATTTTTAAATGATTTAGGTAACTTTCTTGATTTATTATTGTTTAACATTAAATTTAATGCATTAAAAAGTGTTTGTAATACCAAAGTAGATTTTCCACTACCAGAAACTCCGGTAACACAAGTGAACGTACCAATAGGAATTTTTAGATCAACATTCTGTAAATTATTTCCACTTGCACCTATTATTTCCAAGAATCTTCCGTTTTTAGCTGTTTTTCTTTTTTTTGGAATTTCAATGAATTTTTTTCCTGAAAGGTAATTTCCAGTAATACTATTTTTTGTATCTATAATATTTTTTAAATTTCCTTGGGCGGTTATATTTCCACCATTAATTCCTGCTTCAGGTCCAAGATCAATAATGTGGTCTGCGCTTTCCATTGTTTCTACATCGTGCTCAACAACAATTACTGTATTTCCTAAATCTCTTAATCTCTTTAATGCATCAATAAGTTTTTTATTATCTCTTTGATGTAGACCAATTGAAGGTTCGTCTAATACATACAGAACGCCAGTTAGACCAGATCCTATCTGAGAAGCAAGTCTTATTCTTTGTGATTCACCTCCTGATAAAGTTCCAGACTCTCTTGATAAGGTTAAATAATTTAACCCCACATTAAGCAAAAAATTAAGTCTTTCGTTTATTTCTTTTAAAATATGTTGTGCTATTTTTTTATCTCTTAAAGATAGAACGTTTTCTAAACTTGAAAACCACTTTTGAGATTCTTCAATTGAAAAACTTGTTACTTGGCTTATATTTAATTTGTTAACTTTTACACACAGAGCTTCATCTTTTAATCTTAAACCTTTACATTTTTCACAATTTGTTTCACTTTGATATTGGGATATTTCCTCTCTTTTCCAATCGCTATCGGTTTCTAAATATCTTCTTTCTAAATTATTTATTACACCCTCAAAAGTTTTTTTAGTATCATATTTTTCATAACCATCATCATAATGAAATTTTATCTCTTCCTCATCTGAACCATAAAGAATCACATCCTGTATTTTTTTCGGAAGCTTTTTCCATTTTGTATCTAGATTAAATTTGTAATGTTTTGCTATAGAAGAAAGTGTTTGAGCATAATACATAGATGTTGATTTTGACCATGGTTCTATTGCGCCTTCTTCAAGACTTTTATTTTTATCTGAGACAACTAAATTTGGATCTACATTTAAATTATGTCCTATACCTTCACATTCTTCACAGGCACCAAAGGGACTGTTAAACGAAAATAGCCTAGGTTCAATTTCTTCTATAGTAAAACCGCTTTCTGGGCATGAAAATTTTGATGAAAAAGTTATACTTTCTTTTTTTCTAAACTTTTTAGGTATAGTTTCATTTTCATATTCAACTGTTAACAAACCATCTGATAAATTTAGAGCTGTTTCTATACTGTCTGCTAATCTGTTTCCTAATTTAGAATTTATAACTATTCTGTCTACAACAATTGATATGTCGTGTTTGATTTTTTTATTTAAATTTGGAAAATCATCAATATCGTAGTATTCACCATCTACTTTAATTTTTTGAAATCCCCTTTTTTTATAGTTAATAATATCCTTCTTATATTCACCTTTACGTCCACGTACTACTGGGGAAAGCAAAAATATGGTTGAGCTTTTTGGAAGTGTTTTAACTTTATCAACCATATCACTGACTGATTGAGAAACAATTGGCTTTCCTGTAAAAGGAGAATAGGGAACACCTATCCGCGCAAATAAAACACGCATATAATCGTAAATTTCAGTTACAGTTGCTACTGTAGATCTCGGATTTTTAGGTGCATTTTTTTGTTCTATTGATATAGCCGGGCTCAGACCTTCGATTAGATCAACATTAGGTTTTTTCATTTTATCTAAAAATTGTCTAGCGTATGCTGATAAGCTTTCTACATATCTTCTTTGTCCTTCAGCATAAATTGTATCAAATGCAAGTGATGATTTACCTGATCCAGATAAACCCGTAATTACTACTAATTTCTCTTTTGGAACCTCCAAAGAAATATTTTTTAAATTGTGCTCTTTAGCCCCTTTAATCAATATCTTTTTCAACATCTTTTACACACCTTAAAACAGAATGCACTTATATTTACAACGCAAATATGTTATATTATTTTTTTATCAATATTATAAATCTAAGTAATTATGTCGGGAAGCTTAAATAAAGTACAACTTATAGGTAGACTTGGGGCAGATCCAGAAATCAAGCAAATGGTTAATGGAAAAAACGTCGCAAGACTGAGTATAGCCACAAGTCAGAGTTGGAAAGATAAGTCTTCTGGTGAAAAAAAAGAAAAAACTGAGTGGCATAGAGTAGTAATTTTTAACGAAGGTTTAGTAAACATTGTTCAGCAATATTTAAAAAAAGGTGCAAATGTTTATCTCGAAGGACAGTTGAGCACTAGAAAATGGAGAGATGAAAAGTCAGGCCAAGATAAATATTCAACAGAAATAGTTTTACAGGGTTACAACTCATCTTTGACTATGCTTGGTGGAAAAACAAACTCAAATAATTCAAATGAAACTTCTAAGGAAAAAAGTTCTCTCCCAACAGATGAAATATCACAGGATAATTCAGATCTTGATGATGAAATTCCTTTTTAAATAAATGCAAAAATCTGAAGTAAAAAATAATTCTAATTACAAACCTATATTTGTTCATCAAGAAATGAGTTCATCTTATCTTTCTTATGCTATGAGTGTAATTGTAAGTAGAGCTCTTCCTGATGTTAGAGATGGTCTAAAACCAGTTCACAGACGAATAATTTACGCTATGTACAAAGGCGGTTATGATTGGAGTAGACCATTCCGTAAATCTGCTAGAATTGTTGGAGATGTAATTGGTAAATACCACCCTCATGGTGATCAGGCTGTTTATGATGCATTAGTTAGACTAGTACAAGATTTTTCAATGAGTTTACCTTTAATTTATGGACAAGGAAATTTTGGATCAATTGATGGTGACCCGCCTGCAGCAATGAGATACACCGAAACTAAATTATCTAAAGTAGCTCAATTTTTAACTGATGGTTTAGAAAAAAATACAATAGATTATAGAAATAATTATGATGACACTGAACAAGAACCAACTGTACTGCCTTCACAATATCCAAATTTACTTGTTAATGGCGCTGGTGGTATAGCCGTTGGTATGGCCACTAGTATACCTCCACATAATTTAGGAGAAGTGATTGACGGCACAATTAACTACATAAAAAATAAAGACATAACTATATCTCAGTTAATGAAATATATACCTGGTCCAGATTTTCCAACTGGTGGAGTTATAATAGGAAAGGATATAATTAAACAAGGGTATAATAAAGGAAGAGGCTCATTTAAGATAAGAGGTGAAATTGATGAAGAAAGTTTGAAAAATGGAAAATCAAGATTGATAATAAAATCCATTCCTTATCAGATTAATAAATCTATTTTAAATGAGAAAATTGCAGATCTATCTAGAGATAAAAAAATTGAAGGTGTAAGTGATATAAGAGATGAGTCAAATAAAGATGGTATAAGAGTAGTTGTAGATTTGAGAAGAGGAGTAGAACCTGAAACAGTTAGAAGACAGCTTTACAAACTCACATCAGTAGAGTCTTCTTATGGATTTAATACTTTGGCCATAGTAGATGGCAAACCCAAAGTCTTAAACCTAAAAGAATTTATATCTGAGTTTGTTGATTTTCGAGAGAAAACAGTAATAAGAAGGATAAAATTTGATTTAAAGAAAACTGAAGAAAGAGCCCATATATTGATTGGAATAGCAACTGCTGTTGAAAACATTGATGCTATAATTAAAATAATTAAAAATTCTAAAGATACTGAATCTGCAAAAAAAAATCTTCTCTCAAAAAAATGGTCAATCAAAAGGTCTTCAAAACTTATTTCCTTAATTGAAAAAAAACAAAACATTTCAAAATATCAACTTAGTGCAACTCAAGTAAATTCAATTTTAGAAATAAAACTACAAAAACTAACCGCTTTCGGTATAAATGAAATTGAATCTGAAATAAAAAAACTCTCAGAATTGATTGTATATTTCAATAAAATTTTAAAATCAAAAAAAGATTTACTTAATTTGATTATAAAAGAACTTGAGGAAATTAAATCAAAATTTTCTGTTAAAAGAAGAACAAAAATTATTGATGCAGTGCTTAATTATAATATTGAGGAAACTATTCAAAAAGAGTCTGTTGTTATAAACATTACAAATCAGGGATATATTAAACGCGGTTCTTTATCGTCAGTTAAAATACAAAAAAGAGGCGGAAAAGGAAAAACTGGTATTACTACTAGAGAAGAAGATTTTGTAGTTAGAATATTATCTGGTAATTCACATAGTCAGGTTTTGTTTTTTTCTTCACAAGGACTAGCTTATAAATTAAAAGCCTGGAAAATACCTAAAGGTAGCTTGAACTCGAAAGGTAAATCACTTTTTAATTTACTTCCTTTAAAAAGTAATCAATCAATAACATCAACAATGTTGTTACCTGAAAATGAAGAGGAATGGAAAAAACTTTTTGTTGTTTTTTCAACAGCCAAAGGAAAGATAAGAAAAAATTCTCTTGAGGATTTTATCAATATTAATGCAAGTGGAAAAATTGCTATGAAACTTGATGAAAATGACAAGATAATTGGCGTTGAAAAGTGTAGCGAAAATCAAGATGTGCTTTTAGGAACTAAATTCGGTAAGTGCATAAGGTTTATGTCAAAAAAACTTAGATTATTTAAAGGAAGGTCTTCAAAAGGCATTAAAGGTATTGATTTAGCTGAAAATGATAATGTTATGTCTTTGTCAGTTATAGATAATACTAAAGAAATATCGTCACTGGTTAAAAAAAATGGTTCAAAGAAACAAAATTTAGATAAGTATATATTATCTATCACTGAAAACGGATACGGAAAAAGAACATCTTTTCTTGACTTTAGAGTAACGAATAGAGGCGGAAAGGGTATTATCGGTATAGTTAACTCTAAAAGAAATGGCAATGTAACATCTACTTTAATTGTTTCAGATCAAGACGAAATAATACTTTCAACAGATAAGGGCAGGGTAATAAGATGTCCTGTAAAAGAAATAAGAATTGCCGGTAGGAATACACAGGGCGTTAGAATTATAAAACTTTCTGGTGAAGAAAAGGTTGTTTCTGCCATAAAGATAGAAGATAATATTTCTTAATGCAAAGAACAGCAATTTATCCCGGCACATTTGATCCTGTTACATTTGGACATATAGATATTATAAAAAAATCACTTTCTATTGTAGACAAATTGATTATTGCCACAACTGATACTTCTGATAAAGAATATTTATTTACCGTTGAAGAAAGAATTGAAATATTAAAAAAATCACTTTTTAAAGATTTAAAATTAAGTAAAAAGAAAATACAGATTATTTCTTTTGATAATCTCACAGTTAACATATGTAAAAATTATAATGCCTCTTTAATTATAAGAGGTTTAAGAGCAGTATCTGATTTTGAATATGAATTTCAATTAGCCGGTATGAATAAAAAATTAAATAATAAAATAGAAACAATTTTTCTTATGTCAGAAATTGAAAATGAAATAATTTCATCTAAATTTATTAAAGAAATAGCTAAGTTGAAAGGAGACTTAAAAAAATTCCTTACAAAATCAACTATAAATGCAGTTAAATTAAAGTTTAGATGAAAAAATACCTATTAATTTTTTTTGTTATTTTATTATTTAGTGTTAAATTAAACGCTCAGGAAATTAAAATGATTTTAAAATTGAAAAATGGAGATGTTGAAATTGAACTTTTCCCTAAAATTGCCCCAAAACATGTTGAAAGAATAAAAAATTTAATTGAAAGGAAAGAATACGATGGAGTTGTGTTTCATAGAGTTATAGATGGTTTTATGGCTCAAACTGGAGATGTTGAATTTGGCAATTCTTCAAAAGATAC
>CETM01202810.1_pt1 | contig 10541 bp, 9 predicted proteins | sample 361451 | NCBI WGS metagenome assembly CETM01 (sample SAMEA2622690, study PRJEB7988) | marine metagenome | isolation source: saline water (ENVO:00002010), including
AGTAATAAGCACTGGTGGTTATATGTCTTTGCCACTAGTCTTAGCGTCAAAATTATTTGGTAAAAACATATTTTTATTTGAACCGAATGCCATTATTGGAAGATCGAACAATTTTTTATTAACATTTTCAAATAAAATTTTATGTTACGATAAAAATTTAAAAGGCTTAAGGAATAAACAAAAAAAAAAAATTATTGAGATTCCACCAATTTTAAATAAGTGTTTTTATAAAAGAAATATTTCAAGCGATCAAAATGAAAAATTTAAAATATTAATTATTGGTGGTAGTCAAGCTTCTCTTTTTTTTAGCAGATATTTAAAAGAAGAAATAATTTCTCTAGCTTCAAAATATAAAATTAAGGTTGTACAACAGTTAAACCAGACTTTTAGTATTGATGAATACAAAAAAAACTATGACAAATATAATGTAGAAAATAATTTATTTTATTTTGAGGAAAATTTACTTTGTAAAAATCAAAACTTTGATATAGCAATATCTAGAGGTGGCGCGTCATCACTGGCGGAGTTATCACATCTAAATATACCCTTTATTGCAATACCATTTCCTTATGCAACTGATAATCACCAATTTTTAAATGCAAAAAAATATGTGGACTTAAATTGTTGCTGGATGTTAGAAGAGAAAAACTTCAATTATGGTGATATATTCAAATTAATTAGTCAAATCATGATCAATAATGATGAATATCTCAAAAAGAAAAGTAATCTAAATAAACTTAATGAAAATAAAAATTGGGAAAATATAAACAAAAATATAGTTAATATATTTAAATGAAAATTAGTTTAGGAAAAAAAGAAGTAATTCATTTTATTGGAGTGGGCGGAATTGGGATGAGTGGACTTGCTCTGATTATGAGAGATCTAGGTTTTAATATAAAGGGTTCTGACCAACAAGCAGGTAAAAATATTGATAGATTAAAAAAAAATAAAATAAATATTCAAATTGGACACAAAAAAAAGAATATATCAAATGCAACGATTGTAGTAATTTCCTCAGCGATAAAAAAAAATAATCCAGAACTAATAGAGGCTAAGAAAAAAAAAAATACCAGTGTACAAGAGGGGTGAAATGTTAGCTAATATAGTTTCTCTTTATAAAAATGTTGTCATAGCAGGTTCACATGGCAAAACAACAACTACCTCAATAGTATCTACAATTTTTTCAAAATCAAAATTATATCCAACAACAATTAATGGTGGTGTAATTAATTCAATAGGAAATTCTGCTAAACTTGGCAAAGGTGAGTGGTGTGTATTAGAGTCGGATGAGTCAGATGGTAGTTTTTTGCAGCTTCCATTTACATATTCAATTATTACTAATATTGATAACGAGCACTTAGAGCACTACGGTTCTCTTGAAAATCTTAAAAAAAATTTCATTAAATTCGCAGAAAAAACTCCTTCTTTTGGAAAAACATTAATTTGTATTGATGATAAAAACAATAGATCAATTTTGAGTAAAATAAAAAATCAAAATATAATTACATATGGTTTAAATGAAAAGTCAAATTTTAGAATAAAAAATATTGATCTTAAGCCTGAAATTTCTAAATTTGATTTAGAAATCAATTTGCCTAACCAGGATAAAAAATTATTAAAATCTTTTAAAATACCTTTAATTGGAATTCACAATATAAAAAATTGTTGTGCATCAATAGCGGTATCAATATTAATGGGTATTTCGATTAATCTAATTAAAAAATCTGTTTTTGAGTTTAAAGGAGTACAAAGAAGGTTTAACTATATTTTTGAAAATCGAAATAGCATTTATTATGATGATTATGCTCATCACCCAACAGAAATATACGAACTTCTCAAATCTACTAGAGAGGTCTATAAATCAAAAAAAATAATATCAATCTTTCAACCCCATAGAATTTCAAGATTAAATTCTTTAAAAAATAGGTTTACTGAATGTTTTAAGTTTTCAGACCAGGTAATTTTATGCCCTATTTATAAAGCAGGAGAAAATCTCAAATTAAAATTTGATTATATAAGATTTGCTAAAGAAATAATTAAAAATTCTAAAGTAGATTTAATAATGATAAATGGAGAAAAGGAACTTGCTAAATTTGCCAAAAAAAATATTTTTGGAGATAAAATTGTTATCGGAATGGGTGCTGGCACCATATCAAATTGGATGAGAAATTTACCTAAAATTATAAAATGAAACTAGATGATTTAGAAAAAATTGAATTCTATGATAATTCGCGATTAAATTTTGACCACAATCTATCACGCCTAAATTGGTTCAATATTGGCGGCAAATCAAAAATATATTTTTTTGCAAATTCTTTGAAAGATTTATCGTTATTTCTAAAAATATATAACAAACGAAGTAAAATCTATATTTTAGGAGCTGGCTCAAATACGCTTTTTGATGATGGCATGTATCAAGGGGCAGTAATAAAATTAGGAAAGAATTTTAACAATATTTCGAAATTAGACGAAAATTTAATTATCTCTGGAAGTTCGTGTTTAGATAAAAAAGTTTCAGAATTTGCTATGGAAAATGAAATTGCTGGTTTTGAATTTTTATCGTGTATACCAGGTTCTATTGGTGGTGGCATTAGAATGAATGCAGGATGTTATGGTAAAGAATTTAAAGATATTTTAATTTCTGTTCAAGCAATTGATTTCTATGGAAAAGTTTCGACTATACAATCTTCATTGATAAAATTTAACTATAGGTCAACAAATTTACCTAAAGATTTAATTTATTTGAGTGGAACATTTAAAGGAAATTTTTCTACTAAGGAGAAAATTCGAACTCAAATTAATGACTTCAAAACTAAAAAAGAAATCACGCAACCATTTAGAGTCAAAACAAGTGGTAGCACATTCAAAAATCCAAAAAATCAAACAAATAAAAAAGTATGGGAATTAATTAGAGAATCAATTGATATAAAAGAAGTTAATAAAATGTTTGGCGATGCAATACTTTCTGAAAAACATTGTAATTTTCTTATTAATAAAGAAAAAGCAACATCAAAGGATATGAAAAATCTTATCAATTTTATCAAAGAAAATGTGTATAAGAAAACAGGAGTTAATCTTGAACTAGAAATAATTTTAACTTCATAAAATGAAGAAAAAAATATTAATTTTAGCAGGCGGATATTCCAAAGAGAGAGAAATAAGCTTTAAGACTGCAAAAGCTGTACTTAGCCAAATCAAAAATGATTATAAATGTAAAATACTTGATCCAAAAAATAGATTTATTAAAGAAATTAAAAGATTTAAACCTAATGTAATATTCAACGCATTACACGGAAGATATGGAGAAGATGGATACATCCAATTAATATTGGAGAACGAAAGAATAAAGTATACTCATTCTGGAGTGAGGGCATCTTCTATATGTATTAATAAATTAGTTTCAAAAAAAATTTTTATTAAAAATAAAATTCTTTCCCCAAAATATCTTGTATTAAAACAACATGTTAATCAGAATTTTAATAAATTTTGTAAAATCATAGAAAAATATTTAAAATTTCCAGTAGTAATTAAACCTATAAATGAAGGATCTAGTGTTGGTGTATATATTTGTAATAAAAATAACTTTTTAAAAAATATAAAAAAATTAAATCACGAAGGAGAAATATTGGTAGAGAAATATATACCAGGTAGAGAGATACAAGTAGCAATAATGGGGAATAAAAAATTAGGTTCAATAGAATTAATACCAAAAAGAAAATTTTATGACTACAAAGCAAAGTATGATAAAAAAGCTAAAACTCAGCACATACTTCCTGTAAATTTACCAAAAAATAAATTAAATGAGGTTGAAAATTTAGCCCTCAAGGCACACAAAATTACAGGATGTAGAGGGATTACGAGAAGTGATTTTAGATTTAGCAATAACAAATTTTATCTATTGGAAGTTAATACTCAGCCAGGGTTAACAGAATTATCATTAGTCCCTGAGATTGCAAAATACCAAGGAATAAGTTTTAATAAATTAATAAAGTGGATTATAAATGATGCTTCAATTAATAGATAAAAGTAAATTCTATTTTTATACAGCTTTATTTTTAATTTTATTAAGTGCACATAATATAAATACAAATTATTTTTTAGATAATCTTTTTAAAATTAATAAAATTCAAATAGTAGGTGAAATAGACAAAAATATTCGATTAAAAATCTTATCATCGCTAAATAAATTATATAATTCAAATATTTTTTTTGTAGATTCATCTAAAATTGTAAATGTGCTAGACAAAATTCATGTAATTGGTGAATACAAGGTTAAAAAAGAATATCCCTCAAGTATTAAAATTGAATTAAAAGAGACAAAAATTTTAGCATATTATATTGATAACAATAAAAAAATATTTATTGGTGAAAATGGAAAAAACATAAAAAAAAATAATTACCCATTAAATGAATTACCTATGATAGTAGGTGAGGTAGATATTAAAAATTTTTTAATTTTGAAAGAATTATTAATCAAGAATGGACTTCAATTAAAAGATTTTAATCAATTATTTTTTTTTAAATCAAAAAGATGGGATTTAGTTTATAAAAACAAAACAATTATTAAATTACCAATAGATAATCTGAAATTTTCATTAAAATTGTTACAAGAGATGATTAAAAATCAAGATATTGAAAAAATCAAAGTTATAGACCTTAGGATTAAAGATAAGGTTTTTTTAACATGACTGAGATTTTATCACCCGTATCAATTTTAGAATATAGATCTACAAGTATACACCTAGGAATCTACGATGAAAAAACGTTTAATAAAAATATTTTTATTGATCAGAAAATAGATTTCACAAGGAATTATGGCCACGAAAAAGATCAAATTATTTTAGATATAATTACTCAAGCAGAAAAAGAAATAAACCAACATTTAAATGAAGTTATATTAATTTTAGATTCATCTAGTATATCATCTCTAGATTTTTCAATTCGGAAAAATTTTGATAAAAAATTAATTACTAATAAAGATATAAATTATTTAGTTAATGAATGTGAAAATGAGGTCAAGGTAAATAATCCTGAAAAAGAAGTTTTACACGTTATAAAATGTGAAATTTTTTTTGACGATGAAATAATTAAAGATATTGACAATATTTCAAAAGAAGCTTCAAAAATTGTTATAGAATTAAAATTTATACTAATAAGTAAAAATCTTTGCGATCAATTTAAAAAGTTATTACTAAAAAAACATATCAAATTAAAAAATATTTTTTGTGCAAGCTACATTAAGTCTTTAGGCCTAATTAAAAAATTAGATATATCAGGTTATAGTGCATTTATTGATATTGGCTTAAAAAAAAGCAGTCTATCAATATTCAATAACAACAAATTACTGTACCTAAATAATACACATATTGGTGGAGATCATATAACTCAAGATATAAGTAAAATTTTAAAAATTGATTATAGAATGGCGGAATCTAAAAAGATAAAATTTTATAAAAATAATCTTCTAGAAGACACAATTAAAGAAGAAGGATTATTAAAAAAAATTATCAATTCCCGTCTTGAAGAAATAATCGAATTATTATTTTTGAATTGTCCTTTAGTAGCAAATAATTTTTTTAACACAAGTTTAAAACTTTATTTTACTGGCAACGGATCCAAAGTTTTAAGTGAGAACTTATTATCTTTTGGTCCAGAATTTAATTTTATAAACGAGATGTCCATAATAGATGAAGTAAATAAGGATATATTCGATAGCGCATATAAGTTTAATGCTTATCTTCAGCAAAACGACCAGCAAAAAATTAACATAAGCCTTGAAAATAAGGGCTTTTTTGAAAGATTATTTCAATATTTTAACCGTAAATAGCAACTTTTTGTAACATAAGTTGTTTGTTTAAAATAAATTTTTTTTTATATAAATCTCTGGATGTCAATATTGAACCAAAAAACAATTCAAAGCCAAATATCATTTGATGGTATAGGCTTACACTCAGGAAAAAAAGTTAAAATTAATCTTTTGCCTTCGTCTCCAAATTCAGGAATTATTTTTAAAAGAGTAGATTTAAGTAAAAATAATACTATTGTCCCTTCTTATAATAATGTAAGTGATACAACTTTGTGTACAACCATATCAAATGAATATGGAGTTAAAGTCTCTACTATTGAACATTTGATGGGAGCATTATATGGAATTGGAATTGATAATCTTATAATAGAAGTTAACTCACAAGAATTACCGATATTAGATGGATCTGCAAAAATGTTTGTAGAAAAAATACTATCAACAGGAATTAAATCATCATCTACACCAATTAAACTAATAAAAATTAATAAAAAAGTCACCTATACAGATGGAGATAAAACAATTTCTCTAGATAAATCTAAAGTAGCATCAGAAATAGATTTTGAAATAAATTATAAAAATAAAGTAATTGGTATTCAAAGAAACAAAGTAAATATATTTAATGACGATTTAAAACATATTTTTGATTCTAGAACTTTTTGTTTGTATGAAGATATTGAGAAACTCAAGAATGCTGGATTTGCTCAGGGTGGATCATTAGAGAATGCAATTGTAGCGAATGATAGTGAAATAATAAATAAAGAAGGACTAAGAAATCCCAAAGAATTTGTAAATCATAAAATACTTGATTGTATGGGTGACTTATATCTGTCAGGATACAGAATAGTAGGTTCCTTAACGACCTCTCAAGGTGGACATTCTTTAACAAATAAAATATTAAAAAAACTTTTTGCTGATAAATCAAACTTTTCAGTAATAGAAATTAAGGAAAAAACTTTACCTTATCAAATTTTAGACAAAACCTATCTAAAATCAATCGCATAAAAATAGAAATTTCTTTTATTTCTGCTAATAAATATATATGCATAAATTGATAATTCTTATAACTATTTTTTATCTTTTTCTTTCATCATGCGCAAAAGAAGAAAAAATAGAAGTGATTGAAAATAAAGAAATTGATTTACAAATGATCGATGCATATGAGGAAGGCATTATTGCTCTCGATGATGGCGATGGACTTTCTGCCGCAAAAAAATTTAGTGAAGCTGAATTATTATTCCCTCAATCAGCTTGGGCTCCAAAATCAGCATTGATGGCTGCATATTCTTATTACTCAAATGAATACTACAGCGATACTATTTATGAAATAGAAAGATTTTTAAAAATATATCCAAATCATCCAAGGACAGATTATGCGTATTACCTTTTAGCTATTACCTACTACGATAAAATAGTTGATGAAACAAAAGACCTCGAATCGATTCTAAAATCAAAAGGTTATTTTGAATATATTATTTCAAATTTTCCTAACACAGATTATTCAATAGATTCACGTTTTAAATTAGAGCTAATCAATGAAGTACTTGCCTCTAAAGAAATGTATTTAGCAAGGTATTATGTTGAGAGAAAAAAATGGATACCTGCAATTAACAGATTTAAATTAGTTGTAGAGAATTACGATGACACAGTTTTTATTGAGGAAGCATTACATAGACTAGTAGAAATTCATTACAAATTAGGATTAGAAGATGAGGCTAAAAAATATGCATATTTATTGGGATATAATTATCAATCTAGTGAATGGTATGAAAAAACATATAAAGTATTTAATAAAACTTATGATTTAAAAAAAACAAAAAAAATTAAAGAAAAAAATAAAAAATCATTGATTGATAAAATTAAAACAAAAATATTTTAATGGAAAACAAAGAGTCTATTAAAAAAATATATACTGAAAAAATCAAGCAACTAAAAAAACACAATGAGTTGTATTATTCAAAAGATAACCCTTCTATTTCGGATAGTGAATATGATAAATTAAAAAAAAATATTTTAAAACTTGAGGATAAATATAGTTTCTTACAAGATAAAGAATCGCCATCCAAAAATATTGGTTTTAAGCCATCAAAAATTTTTGAGAAGAAAAAACACAAAGTTCCAATGTTGTCATTATCAAATGTTTTTGATCAGCATGACTTAGTAAATTTTGAGAAAAAAATCAAAAATTACTTAGATTATGAACCCAATAAAATTTTTGAATATAGCGTTGAGCCTAAAATAGATGGAATTTCAGCCTCTCTTACATATAAAAATGGTGTTTTAATTCAAGGACTATCAAGAGGAGACGGGTATGAGGGCGAATTGATAACTGAAAATTTAAAAACCATTGATGATATTCCAAAAAAAATTAAACAAAAAAATTTTCCTTCAAATATTGAAATTAGAGGAGAGGTTTATATCAATAAAAATGATTTTGAGATTATAAAAGATAAATTTGCAAATCCTAGAAACGCTGCATCTGGCTCTTTAAGACAAAAAGATCCATTAGAAACAAAAAAAATCCCACTCAAGTTTATTGCCTACACCTTCGGCTTATTTGAAAATAATATATTTAATAAACAGTCAGACTTTTTAATTTCCTTAAAAAAATGGGGTTTTAAAACGAGTAGATATAATTCAGTTATTTCTAAAATAGATGATTTAGTAAATAACCACCATAGTTTTGAAAATACAAGATACGAACTAGAATACGATGTTGATGGTTTGGTATATAAAATAAATGATCTTAAACTTCAAAAAAGATTAGGTTTTGTTGGTAATGCACCTAGATGGGCCGCAGCTCATAAATTTTCTGCAGCGTCTTCATTTTCAAAAATATTAAAAATAGAAATTCAAGTTGGAAGAACTGGAGCACTGACCCCTGTAGCTAAAGTAGAACCGGTTAATATTGGGGGAGTTGTAGTATCAAATGCTACTTTGCACAATGAAGATGAAATAAAAAAGAAAGATATCAGAATTGGAGATGTTGTAAAAATAGAAAGAGCAGGAGATGTGATCCCTCATGTTATCTCTGTAGATTTATCCAAACGAAATCCTAATTCAGCAAAGTATAAATTTCCAAATAATTGCCCCTCATGTGGGCTAAAAGTTGAAAAAGAGTTTAATGTTCAAACGAAAAAATTTGATGCAGTAAAAAGGTGTTCATCAGAAGGTTTTAGTTGCGAAAAAATGTCTATAGAAAAAATTAAACATTTTGTATCAAAAGATGCATTAAATGTCGATGGTCTTGGAAAAAAAGTTGTAGAAAAGTTTTGGGAAAAAAACTTTATTCGTTATCCTCAAGATATATTTAAATTAGATTTTCAAAAAATAGAGAACTTAGATGGATGGGGAAATCAATCAGCATCAAATCTAAAATATTCAATAAACAAGTCAAAGAAAATTTCGTTAAACAAATTTATTTTTTCATTAGGTATAAGACATATTGGTCAAGAAAATGCCAAATTAATTGCAAAACATTTACAAAAAAAAGAAAATTTTATTAAAATTAATAAAAACTTTGATTTCAAATCATTTTTAAATATTGATGGAATAGGTGAAATTCAAATCTCATCTATAAAAAAATTTTTTTCAACAAAAGAGAATTTAAAAGTTATTAAAGAATTAAGTAATTTCCTTAATATTGAAGAAGAAACTATGAATGAAACAGGAAAGCTAACAAATCTAAGTTTTATGATTACTGGTAAATTAGAGAGTATGAGCAGGGCTGAGGTAAAATCTATAATCGAAAAAAACTCAGGAAAAATTCTGAGCTCGGTAAGTAAAAAATTGAATTATTTAATAATTGGCGAAAAACCTACTTCAAAAAAAGTTAGTCAAGCTAAGGAATTAGGCATAAAAATTATAGATCAGAAACAATTAAATAAATTATTAAATTGATCTAAGTAACCAAGTCTTTTCATTTTTGCTCAGAAATTTGTTAATACTGTTATAGATTTCTAAATTATATTTTAATAAATAATCTTTTTCTTTTAAAGTTAAGATTTCTTCATTAATTAAATCTTTATCAATTGGCGCCATTGTAAGATTTCTAAATTTTAATTTACTATTAACTTTTTCAATATAAACTAAATTCTCAATTCTTATTCCAAACTTGCCTTCCTTATAATAACCAGGTTCATTACTCAATATCATTCCTTCCTTAAGTTCTACTGAATTAAACTTAGATATTGCTTGAGGTCCTTCATGCACATTTGAAAAAAAACCAACCCCATGTCCCGTTCCATGTCCATAATCCAAATTAACTTTATTTAAGGGTGATCTTGCTTTCTTATCGATTAAGTATCCCTTATTAGTTATGTCTAAATTATTAGTAGCAACTGCAATATGTCCTTTAAGTACTCTAGTGAAAATATTTTTAATCTTTTTTGAAGGCTTCTCGAAACAGACAGTTCTTGTAACATCTGTTGTTCCATATTTATATTGCCCGCCAGAATCACATAAAAAAATATCGTTTTTTCTAATTTTTCTATTTGTTTTTTTTGAAGATCGGTAATGTATTATTGCACTATTTGGGCCAGAGCCAGCAATTGTATTAAAACTTGGATAAATATAATCTTTATTTTTTCTTCTAAATTTTTCTAATTTCTTTTCTAAAAATATTTCATCAAATCCAAAATTTTTGTCTTGTTTAATCCAATATAAAAATTTAGTCAGAGCCACACCATCTTTTAGATGGGCTAATTTCATATTATTTATTTCAATTTTGTTTTTAATC
>CETM01457028.1_pt1 | contig 10532 bp, 10 predicted proteins | sample 361451 | NCBI WGS metagenome assembly CETM01 (sample SAMEA2622690, study PRJEB7988) | marine metagenome | isolation source: saline water (ENVO:00002010), including
AGCTATATGACTATTTTTAAAAGGGAAATCCTGATGGTTTACCTCCATTTATCCCCTTCAAGGCATTTGATAATCCTCCCTTGTTTGAAAATTTCTTCATCATTTTTTGCATATGATTGAACTGTTTTAGTAATTTATTTATATCCTGAACTTTAGTTCCCGAACCAAATGCAATACGTTTTTTTCTTGAGCCATTTATAATTTTTGGATTAAATCTTTCTTTACGTGTCATTGATTCAATAATTGCCACTAATCTAACAAATTCGCTATCATTTATCTGACTTGTGATATTTCTAGGTAATTTGTTAGTTCCTGGTAATTTATCAATTATATTGCTTATACCACCCATACTAGACATTTGTTTAATTTGGTCTTTGAAATCATCTAAATTGAAACCTTTGCCTTTTTTTATTTTTTTACTTAGTTTAAGCGATTTTTCTTTGTCAGTTTTTTTCTCAATATCTTCTATTAAGGTTAAAACATCTCCCATACCTAATATTTGAGACGCAATTCTATCTGGGTTGAATAATGATAAATCTTCGCTTCTTTCGCCAACACCAATAAATTTTATAGGCTTACCTGTTATATATTTTACTGTTAAAGCAGCACCTCCACGTGCATCGCCGTCAGCCTTAGTTAAGATACTTCCTGTTAATGGTAAGATATTATTGAATTCAGCCGCTGCATTAACTGCATCTTGCCCCATCATGCTATCAACAATAAATAAAGTTTCGATTGGATTTAATATACTATGAAGGGATTTTATTTCTTGCATCATCATATCGTCGACATGTAAACGTCCTGCAGAATCAACAATGAGAATATCGAAATGTTTTCGTTTTGCGATCGAGAGCCCATTTTTTGCAATCTCAATAGGCTTATCTAATTCACTACTTTCTAACCATGCTAAATTATTTTCTTTAGCCAAAACTTGTAACTGTTTTATTGCTCCTGGTCGATAAACATCACAACTAACAAGCGCAACATTCTTCTTTTCTTTTTCTTTTAAATAAACCCCAAGTTTAGCGCATGTTGTAGTTTTTCCAGCTCCTTGAAGTCCGGCTAGAAAAATCACTGCCGGAGGTCGTGTATTTAATTTTAGAGGTTCATTGTCTTTTCCAAGTAAAGTGACTAACTCCTCATTGACAATTTTAGTTATCGCCTGCCCTGGTGTAAGCGACGATAAAACTTCTTTTTCAAGGGAACGTATGCGAACATCTTCAATAAAAGTTTTTACAACAGGTAACGATACATCAGCCTCTAGCAACGCCATACGTATATCGCGTAGTCCATCATTGATATTTTTCTCCGTTAGACGACCATATCCACGAAGCTTTGTAAAAATATCATTAAATTTTCCAGAAAGTGTATCAAACATATCTAAGCATTAAATAGATATCAATATTTTTCCATATATTTTATTTAGTAAACGACTTAAAAAAATCGGTAATTCTTTTAAATAATGTTAAAGTATTACCTGTTTTAGCGTAACCTACAATTGTTTCGTCAACTACATAAAGAGTAAAATTGTTAATTATGGGAATCCAACCTATTCTATCAATCTTTCTATATGTAGCTGCTACATTACTTCTGGCGGCTAATTTATTTAATAAGTTAGATAAAATTAAAGGGAAAGAAATAATCATTTTTTTTCTTGGATTATCTGCTTTAATAATTCATGCCTATATATTACATGAATCCATATTTTTACATACAGGCTTTGATCTTGGTTTCTTTAATGCAGTCTCAATAATTGGTTGGCTTGTAGCATTAATTGTATTACTCATATCAATTTATCAGCCAATCCAACAACTCTTGTTAATTTTATATCCAATTGCTGCAATTGCGTTACTATCAGAACAATTTTTTTCTAGTCAACGATTATTTGACCAATATTTATCAATGGGTCTACGAATTCACATAATATTATCAATTTGCGCTTATAGCCTATTAATGATTGGAACATTTCAGGCGCTTTTGTTAGCAATTCAGGATAAATTTTTAAAAACTAAACAGGTGTCAAAAATTATAGATATATTGCCTCCGCTTCAGATTATGGAACAATTGCTAATTAATATTATCGTTATCGGATTTTTTCTACTTAGCCTGAGTTTAGCAACTGGGATAGTATTTATTTATGATATATTTGAACAGCATCTTACGCATAAAACAGTTTTATCTATTCTAGCCTGGATAATCTACGCCATACTCCTTTGGGGTCGCTGGTCATTTGGGTGGCGTGGAAAACGTATTATTAATTGGGTCTTAGGTGGATTTCTAACATTACTACTAGCTTATGTAGGCTCAAAGTTTGCTTTAGAATTTATTTTTCATCGTATCTAAGCAAAAAATTATTATAAATAACTTGACAGGGATATAGGTCATTCAGTCACAATACACCCAAGTACTAATTGAGGTTATTAATTTTTGGACGAAATTCCGCTGTCGGTTCTTTTTGGAGCCCTATCTTTTTTAATTGTATTCTCTGCATTTTTCTCTAGTTCAGAAACGGCAATGATTGCTCTCAATCGTTATCGTCTTCGTCACTTAGTAAAAGAAGGGAAACGTAGTGCAATTATTTCTGAGAAATTATTAGAAAGACCCGATCGATTAATTGGATTAATTCTTCTTGGTAATAATCTTGTTAATTTTTTTGCCGCATCAATAGCTACTGTAATAGGTATTCGTCTTCTTGGTGATTTAGGAATTGCATTAGCTCCAATTATACTTGTTTTAGTATTTCTAATTTTTGCAGAAGTTATGCCTAAAACTATCGCTGCTATTCATCCAGAGAAAATAGCTCTACCAGCAAGTTATATATTAAACCTTTTAATGAAACTAGCTTATCCTGCTGTTTGGTCAATTAATACATTATCTAATAACTTATTATTAATATTTGGTATAAATGTAAAAGAAAAAAGTGAGGAAAATATTTCAAGTGAAGAATTGAGAACTATAGTACGCGAAGCTGGAATATTAATCCCGCAACGTCACCAACGTATGTTAATTAATATACTAGATCTAGAGAATGTTGCCGTAAATGATATTATGGTTCCAAGAAATGAAGTAATTGCAATTGATTTAGATAAACCTATAGATGATATAATTGAACAATTTACGCACTGCCAGCATACAAGATTACCTATTTATAAATCTAGTATAGAAAATATTATTGGAGTTATTCATATACGACGAATACCTAGAATACTCAACGAAAAAGAAATAACAAAAGATTCGCTAATATCTATCATGAAAGACTGTTATTTTGTGCCTAGTGGAACACCATTACATGTGCAAATGTTAAATTTTCAAAGAAAGAGAAGACGTTTTGGTATTGTAGTGGATGAGTATGGTGTTATTCAGGGTGTAGTTACCTTGGAAGACATACTAGAAGAAATTGTTGGTGAATTCACTACTGATATACAAACACATAATCTTGATATTCAGTCACATGTAGACGGCTATTATTTAATTGACTGTTCGGCAAATATACGTGATATAAATCGTGAACTCGATTGGAAATTACCTTCAGAAGGCCCAAAAACACTTAATGGGTTATTATTGGAAAACCTAGAATATATACCAAAATCTGGAACAACATTAAAAATTGACAATTACCTTGTCGAAATAACGCAAGTTTCTGAAAGTGCAATTAAAATGGCTCGTATAAAAATAATAGATGATATAAATAAAGACACAAACAAATAAAAATTAAAATTTGTACTATTGGTTAGTTATGTTCAACAAATTGTAACCGTTTATGAACACCACATAATAATTCATACGGAATTGTTTCAGCATGCACAGCAATCTCTTCTATTGGAAGCGAATCACCCCATAAAATTACTTTATCGCCTATTTTTGTATTTGGTTGATTGCGTAAATCGACAGTCAACATATCCATAGAAGCCCGTCCTATAAGAGGACATCGAACATTATTTACAAGTATTGGTGTGCCAGTTTTTGCATGCCTTGGAAAACCATCTCCATAGCCTGCGGCAATTATTCCAACTGGCATATCTTCCGGGCACCGCCAAGTCGCACCGTATCCAACGGGCTCCCCTTTCATTAAATTTTGGACTGAAATTATTTCTGACTCTAATGTCATCACAGATTTCAGTCCGTGATCAATACCACTACTACCTACAATTGGCGAAACACCATAGAGCATTAAACCCGGCCTCACCCAATCAAAATGAGCTTCCGGAAAGTTAATAAGAGCAGCCGAATTAGCAACTGTCTTTTCTCCATCTATAACTTTGCTTATTTGTTTAAAGGCATCTAATTGTTGTTGAGTTAAATTATTTTTCTTCTCATTAGCAGTTGCAAGATGAGTCATTAGGATAGGTCTTGAATTAATATTCTTGCATAACAATAATCGATTTAACATTACATCAACTTTTTCTACAGGAAATCCAAGTCGGTGCATTCCTGTGTCAATTTTTAACCAGGCATTAATCGAACCCTCAATTTCTGCCTTTTCTAGTAACTCTATTTGATATTCATTATGTATAACTATATCTAATTTAAATTTGGCAATTAACGCTAGGTCGTCTGGTTTATATGGTCCCTCGAGTAAAACAATAGGGGTTTTAATTGAAGATTGTCTAAGTTGTTCAGCTTCTTCAAGACATGCGACACCAAAAGCATCTGCATCACGAAGTGTTTTGGCAACTCTGACGATACCGTGGCCATATGCATCCGCCTTAATAATAGCCATGACTTTGGACTGTGGAGCAAGTTCTTTTATACGAGAAAAATTTTGTTCAAGTGCCTTTATATTGATAATTACTCTTGACGGCCGTGTCATTCATACTTCCCAACTACTGGGGTTTCCAACTACTGTGTTATCGACTGCTAAAGGGTCCGGAACGTAATTATCAAAACGTGTATATTGACCGCGCCAAGCTAGTTTAAATTTGCCAGTCTCTCCATTTCTATGTTTTTTTAATAAAATCTCAGCCACTCCCGGATCAGCAGTGTCTTTAAACTCATCATAGGCATACTCGCGAAAAATAAAAATGACTATATCTGCATCTTGCTCAAGAGAACCACTATCTCTAAGATCAGACATATTAGGTCTTTTTTCTGTTCTGCTATCTACAGCACGATTCAATTGAGATAATGCAATAACAGGAACATTGAGTTCTTTTGCCATCGCCTTTAGTGAACGTGAAATTTCTGAAATCTCGGCATTACGATTTTCTTTTGACCCTGGAACCTGCATTAATTGTAAATAATCGACAACAACTAAATCGAGTCCGTGTTCACGGGAAATCCTTCGGCAGCGTGCCCTTAACTCGGCAGGTGTTAATGCAGCTGTATCATCAATGTATATTTCCGTCTCTCGTAACATATCAATTGTTGATGTAAATCTTTCATAATCTTCATCCTTTAAATTGCCATGTTTTACTCTATTTTGATCAATATTTGCCAATGAGGACATCATGCGCATCACTAATTGTTCAGCTGACATTTCCATACTAAAAATTGCAACAGATTTATTGTCTTTTATCGCTGCATTTTCCGCTATATTTACAGCTAATGATGTCTTACCCATTCCTGGACGGCCGGCTATAATAATAAAGTCAGAAGGTTGAAATCCTGCAGTTTTAGCGTCTAAATCAATATAACCAGTAGGTATTCCTGTTATTGCACCCTTGCTTTCTGCCAAACCCTGTATTATATCCATTACTTTACCGGCGTAATTGCTAATTTTCTGATAACTTTTTTTACCTCTGCCGTCTTGTTCGGCTATTTCAAATACGCTTTGCTCAGCAATCTCAAGTACTTCTTCGCTGCTTTTCCCTTCTGGATTAAAAATTGTGCTATTGATATTTGAAATTACGGAAATTAACTGCCTAAGAATTGATCGTTTTCTGACAATATCAGCATAGGTGCCAATATTACTAGCGCTGGGTGTATTTTCGGCAAGTGCGGCAAGATTTTTCATGCCGCCAGAATCATCCAATAATTGGTGACTCTCTAACCACTCAGCAACAGTAACAATGTCACAAGGCTTCCCTTCATTGCAGAGATTAGTAATGGCGCGAAAAATAATACGGTGATCATTTCTGTAAAAATCTTCTTCCCGAATTAACTGTGCTACTTTGTCCCAACCATGCTCATCGAGAAATATGCCACCTAATACAGCTTGTTCGGCTTCAATTGAATGTGGCGGAATTTTAAGCGCTGTTGTTTCAGCATCATTAGAAAAAGATGTTTTAACTGGTTCTTGCATTTCATTTACCTTAGACATAATCCTGATTCATAATCTGGCAAAAAAAATTACTACCAGATTGCGTGAGCATAGATTTAACTTTATTTACTAGTTTTCTTCTTCAGGTACAACGCTGACCGTAATCGTACTTGAGACATCTGCGTGTAACTGAACAACAATTTGATGCTCACCCACATTACGTATTGGTCCCTCAGGTAATCTTACTTCATGCTTGACAATTTCAACGTTTATTTGCTGATTAACTGCCTCAACAATATCAATGGTTCCAATTGAACCATATAATTTACCTTCGGCACTGGCTTTACGTGAGATTGAAACACTCGCTTCATTTAATTCCTCAGCCCGTTCGTTAGCTAATGCCTGTGTTGCTTGGTGTTGTTTTTCGAGCTCTGCTCTTTTGGCTTCAAACTTTGTGATATTCTCTGCGGTTGCAGAGACAGCTTTTCCGGATGGGATTAGATAATTTCTACCAAAACCAGATTTAACCTTAACCTGATCGCCAAGATCACCAAGCTTATGAATTTTCTCAAGAAGAATAACGTCCATTAAATAACCTCATGTATAATTGTCTAATGATAACAGAATCTATATGGGGGCGTCTCAAGATTCCTTTTCTGAACCTCTTTTTTTATTATGCCATTCAGTTAAAGTATCGACTATACCTAAACAAGCAATAATTAAGCCCATTTGCGGCACAAACATAAGCAAACAATACAAAATAATAAGCCAACTTACTGAAAGTTTTAACTTATCCACGGAACGGTGCGCAAATGAAAGACCCTGTATCAAATACATAAATACAAAAACAACCAAAATATTCATAAACATGATTTGCTTTGAACCATCAACTGTAAAGACCAAAACCACTGTCAAAATAAAAATTGGTAGTACTGCTTTTGGTATACGAAGTGCATAAAATTCTTTTCTAAATCCACCTGGATTAAATAATCGAGATTGCCACCACCTTGCAAATAATATAGCTATCAACATATAAAATACTGCTAATGTGTTCATTAATTTCGTCATAGAGTTAAATATTGGCTCGTACATTTCTAATTGTTCGGGTGGTAACGCTTGTTCGAAAGCAATACTTAATCCTTCTTGCCACCACTCAGAAAGATCACCAATAGTTATATAGAAAATTATCGTACCTAATCCTGCTAGTGAGACTAAGGTGCCTTGTCGTTGACTAAAACGTAATATTGCAGATAGTAATAAAATAGGTAACCAAATTATTAGAACTTCTTGTATAGAGCGCTCTATGTATTTGTTTAAGATTAATAAAATTAACCAGCTTAAAACTAACATTTGGAGTGTATAGAACACTCCTTTTCTTAAAGTGACGAGACTGACTACTGATCCGCAGATGAGATAAGAAAATGGATTAATTAAATAGATAAATTCGGGTAGTAATAAAAGTGATATTAAAGTACTAAAAGTTATCGCTGAAATTGCTTGTAATCTACCGCTAAGAATATATTTTCCAATCAATCTAATAGTCTCTATAAATTACTTCTACTAATATCAAAAACTAATGTGCATCACTATAAGGAATCAAAGAAAGATAACGTGCCCGTTTAATTGCTGTCGATAATTGTCGTTGATATCGTGTTTTTGTACCTGATATTCGGCTAGGAATAATTTTCCCCGACTCCGACACATAATTTTTTAATATATTTAGATCTTTGTAATCAATTTCATCAATACCTTCTGCAGTAAATCGACAAAATCTTTTTCTTTTAAAATAACGTGCCATTTTAAATCCTCTTACTTTTGTTATGCGGGTTCTTTGACTGCTGCTACCGCAGCTTCTTTTTTATCTTCATTATCAGTTTTGAAGAGAGGAGACGGTTGAGTTACTGCTTTATTTTTTTTAATTACCAAATTACGAATGACAGCGTCATTAAATCGAAAAGCCTCAGCTAATTGCTTTAATGAATCATTATCGCATTCAATATTCATTAGTACATAGTGTGCTTTGTGAACTTTATTAATTGGGTAGGCTAAAAGTCTTCTTCCCCAGTCTTCTAAACGGTGTATTATTCCTTTATTACTAGTAACAATGCTTTGATAGCGTTCTATCATCGCTGGAACTTGCTCGCTCTGATCAGGGTGCACAAGAATTACGATTTCATAATGTCGCATTAAAAATCCTCTCGGTTAGTTAGTCTCCTCATATTTCAGAGTGAGACAAGGATTAAAAGGAGCGAAATTGTAATGTATAGACTCCCATCCTGCAACGTTCTGAAGACTTGAAATTATGAAGACTTTTAACTTATTGATTAATATAATTAAATTTACTATTTGTATTTTCTCTGCCTAACCGCTTCGAACAAAACGATGCCGGCTGCAACCGATAAATTTAAACTCTCGATATTTTTTGTTATGGGTAATGAACCCAGATAGTCGCATTCTTTACGAACTTGAGTTCGAATACCTTTATCCTCGCCGCCAATAACGATTGCAATTGGTATTTTCAAATCAAAATCGTAAATCGATTGTTTAGAATCAGTTGATGCTCCAATTACCCAAACCCCCATTTCTTTTATTTTTTTTATTGCTCTAACTAAATTAACAACAGTGATGATATCGATGTTCTCAACTGCCCCACATGCAACCTTTCTAACAGTTTCATTGATTCCAACAGCGCGATTTTTTGGAATAATAATCGCAGATACTCCTGATGCTACAGCTGTGCGAATACAAGCACCCAGATTATGTGGGTCTTGTATTGAATCAAGTATCAAATAAATAGGATTATTTTTTTCATTTTTTTCTAAAATTTTTTCAAGACTGTTCGTGTTTATATCGCCTGATTGTATTACTTCTAATACTATACCTTGATGATTCTGTTTATTTGTTATCTTGTCTAAGGTTTCTTTTCTACTATGCTGTATCGAAAGTCCAATAGATTCAGCCATATTACTAATAGATAATATAGATTCTGATTTGAGTTCTTCTTGAATCCATATATTTATAATTCTATCAGGTGAGACCTTAATAAATTCAATAGCAGGGTGTATCCCATATATTTTTTCATTTTTTTTCATGATAGATTATCTAATTCAAAATCTATTTTACGCTCATCTATATCAACGCTTATCAATTTGACAGCTAATTTTTCTCCAAGTGTAAAAATTTTTCTATTTCGCTCTCCGGAGAGAGTATGCGCTATCGGATCGTAGTGATAATAGTCAGTAGGTAATGTACTGATATGTATCAAGCCTTCCACATACAAATCATCAAGCAAAACAAATAGGCCGAAAGATGTCACTGTACTAACTATACCTTTAAATGTTTTACCTTCTTTATCTTTCATAAAATTACACTTAAGTCGCTGAATAGCATCGCGCGATGCATCTTCGGCTCGGCGCTCTGTGCTTGAACAATGTGTAGCAAATTCCATCATAGTTTGTTTTTTATAATTTAGTGTTGATGATTTCTTGGCATCAATTAAATGTGAAATTATCCTATGGACAATAAGATCTGGGTAGCGCCTTATGGGAGATGTGAAATGTGTATAGACTGGAAAACCCAGGCCAAAATGACCTTTATTGGATGCACTATACTCAGCAAGCGGCATGCTACGTAATAAAATAGTTTCGAGCATTTTCCCATCTTCTCGTTTCCTTATCTTCTCGACCAATGATGAGTAGTGTTTTGTGGTTAATTTACCCCGACTTTCTAATGACAAACCAAGTTTTGATAATAATAAATATAAATCCTTAAGCTTCTCATCTTTTGGAGTATCATGAATACGATATATTCCACTTTTACTATGTTTCTCCAAAAATTCTCCTGCAGCTATATTTGCAATTAACATCATCTCCTCAATTAATCGATGAGCATTATTCCTTTGAATTAATTCTATTGACCTTACACCACCTTCATCATTAAAGATAAAACGAGATTCAACTGAAGAAAAATCAATTAGCCCCTCTTTTTTACGATTGGTGTGTAGTAATTCATATAATTCATATAAATTATCAAGATGTGGTAATAGGCTGAGATATTTTTCTCTTTGTTTTTCATTCTTATCAACGACGATTTCAGACATTTCGGAATATGTTAGTCTTGCGTGCGAACAAATTACTACCTTTTTAAAAATTGAGTCTTTAACCTTGCCGCGAGAGTCGATATTTAATTCACAAACAAGACTTAAGCGCTCAACGTTAGGTTTTAGAGAACATAATCCGTTGGATAGGATTTCAGGAAGCATTGGAATTACACGATTAGGAAAATAAACAGAGGTCCCTCGTAAATACGCTTCATTATCAAGTGAGCTCTGCTG
>CETM01457026.1_pt1 | contig 10527 bp, 7 predicted proteins | sample 361451 | NCBI WGS metagenome assembly CETM01 (sample SAMEA2622690, study PRJEB7988) | marine metagenome | isolation source: saline water (ENVO:00002010), including
AATGATGAATGTCCCAACAACGAGGTTTCGCATTTTTTGTCTTGTGAGGCAGGAGGTACGATAACGGAAGCAATCTGCCTAATTATTATACAGCCAAAAGGGTAGGCAGGTCGGTTCTGCCCCGGCCGGGAAGGAATGTGCCATACAGGGGATTAGGAATTCGGCGGTTGTTCCGGGACGTCAGGTACCAGTAATTGAATGGGGCTGGTGTTTCCGAGGTAATTGCCATCCGCGTCGACCTTACGACCGTTTCCGTTACTTCCTCGTACCGTGGTCGTCACGGCGATCATCTTTCCGTCGGGATGTACATCTAACGAGTGGCAGTTGGAAAGATTGGTGAGCATGAAAATCGGGTCTTCGGAATCCTGTTTCTCAAGGTCAATGAATTGGAGCTTGCCTGTGCCCGGTGTTCCGCTAGTAACCGCCATGAGGAATCCCTGCGGGTGAAAAGCGAGGTCCTCACAGTAACAATCGGATGTTGTGCCGAGCTCGCGAAGAAACGTTTGTTCGGTGGATTCCCACGAGAATCCGATGGCGATCGGTATTCCCTGAACTGTCCCCCCGTTTTTTGGCCGTGTCCCGCCTACCAGAAGTGTGCCGGAGTCATTTGAAAATATCATACACTGTACTCCGCCTACATCCTGAAGACGGTGAGCAAGAAAAGTTTCACTGGCATCAAATTCTCGCAGCGGCGACTTTTTCTTCATATCCCAGTGGATAACTTTGCCAAGGGCGTCGGCTGAGACGAGTGCGTTATCCAGTGGACGAACCGAAACATGATAAACATCGGCGTCGTGTCCCTTTAGCTCATGTTGCAGCTTCCCGTTTTTAGTTTGGAAAACTCGCACGACCTGATCTTTGCCGCAGGTGGCCAACCACTGGCCGTCATTGGAAAAGGCAATGCTTCTTAACCAGCCGTCATGGGCCTGTTCAATGCTCCAGATAGGTGCGGGCTCTGGCTGCGTATAATCATGAGCCTGTAGTTTTCCCCAGGAGTCTCCGGATATCAGAATGTTTTCGGTTGGGTGAACAGCGATAGCCTGAACCCACCCATGATGTCCGCCAATGGGAGACAATTCAGTTGGCTCTTCAGTGGTGAGATCAAAACGTCGTATATCCCCCTGATAGCTTCCGGCGATGAGGAGGTTCCCGTCATGGCTGAATTTGGCATTAAACAGCTGACGATCTGCAGAGGGAGCGATATGTGGCTTGTATTTAATATCCATGTGTTTTATCGGCAACCTTAGGCTAACAGCTCGCGGATGGGGGTACAGTCATCGTTAGCGATGGGCAATGGTTGTCCGTCATTGATGTATTCAGTATGTTCGGAATCTATGCCTAGCGCATTAAACCAGGTGTGGAAGAAGTGTCCAATATCATGAGGCTCGCTGGTGACCCAGGTCCCTTGCTCATTCGTTTCACCGATCATGGCGCCCTGCTTGATGCCCGTTCCCGTCATTGCAATTGACCATGCCTCGGGCCAGTGGTCTCGGCCAATATGCCCATTGATTCGTGGCGTGCGACCAAATTCACTCATGGCAATCACAAGGACGTGATCCAGCATGCCACGTTGATCCAAATCTTCCACGACGGCGGTGAATGCCTGGTCGAAACGCGGCATGAGACTGGCATGCCCGTTGAAGTTGTCACCGTGTGTGTCCCATCCATAGGAGTTTACTTTGACGAAACGGACTCCTGCTTCGATCATCTTTCGTCCGATAAGCATGTCTCGTCCGAGCGGTGTATCGCCGTAACGTTCCACGTCCGCAGGATCAGGATCGTCAAATAATGAACGTCGTTGCATTAAAGCCTGAGCTGTATCGTAAACAAAATCCTGAGCTTCACTAAATGTTGGCGGGCGTTGGCTTTTATATTGCTTGTTGGCAAATTTCCGCAACGCATTCCGCTCATTGTTTGAGTCGTCATCAAACTGCCCGGGAAGCAGTATGTTGGGCGGAGCCTCTCCTTCTCCGATAGCCAGGGCACCATATTTCGGGCCAAGGAAACCGGCGTCCTGGTATTTGAAGCCTCCACTACCAGGTTTGACCCATACGTAGGGCGGTAGCCCGCTATCCCCGGGGCCCATGAGATTGGCAACCGCAGAGCCAAAATACGGATAGACCACTCCTCTGTCTTTAGGGTCACCACGATTAATACGCGGGACGCCTGCCGAATGAGAATTGTCAAAGGTGCTGACCCCCCGATCTAAAGCGAGTTTGTGCATGATTGATGCAGTCCGCGGCATTAATTCGCTAAGGTGGATCCCGGGGATTGAAGTTGGGATAGACCGGAAGGGGCCGCCGAATTGAGTGTTGGGCTTAGGGTCCCAGCTCTCCAGTTGACTCATTCCGCCGTCAATCCAAATGAACAGAACCTGCTTCTCTTTGGATTTCATGTCATCCGCGATCAATGGGTTAACCAACCCACCAAGACCACCCAAACCCAATGCTCCAGCGGCGGCAGTCATACCGAGTAATTGCCGTCGGGAAACCTGATGTTCGTCAGGTGTGCATAGTGAATTCGTTGAAGGTTTCATGGTCATAGCGATGGGTTAGTGATTAATCGCAAACTCGTTAGATGCTAGTAATGCCCAGATTGCCTGCTCAATTGCAGCAGTTTTGTCCGGATGGTTTGAAATAAAAGAGTCGAAGTGATCCTGTTCAACCGCTGTTGGATGTCGCGAGAGAACAGCAAGGTAGAGTGTGTTAGCATAGTTTGCCGATTGTTGATTCAGGCGTTCAGCAAGATTGCCCGGCTGAGCAGGTATCCAGGAGAGGACGCGAGGGCCGTTTAGGACGAATAAGGCACCACGTACAGACGGAGCAAAATCAGTTTCCGGCTCTCGAGGCGGATTGGCAAAAGCTGCAAGAAAGTCCGTTCGAATGTCGTCGAGTCCTAACAGTAGTGGCTCTTCTTCAGCTTCTGGATCTGCTGTTGCTGAGGAATTGTCGTCTGCAGACAAGAGGTTCAATTGCCCCGTAGCCGCAAGCATGCTCCACATAAGTTGCTCTGCACTCATCGGTTTTTCATGGAAGATCCGAAATTCCTTTGGTTTGGCATCTGCCAGCCCATCGCTGACAACACTCGTCCTTTGATACGTGTCAGATAAAGCAATTTCCCTAATAAGCCACTTGATGTTGTAATTGTGGGCGGCAAACTCATTCGCCATGTGCGTTAGCAGGTCCGGGTGACTGGCAGGGTTGTCCGAGTGATGTAAATCGAGTGGGTGAACGAGTCCTCGTCCCATCATTAAGAACCAAATGCGATTGGCTGCATTAAGATTAAACGACTCATTAGTGGTTGCTGGTAGTTGTTTTGCTAAGTAATCAAGAGGATTGAATTTTGGTACACCCGGGGCTTTAGTCTCTTTGTTTGGCTCAATGGCAAACTCTTCACCGGCCACAAATTCAGGGATTGGAATCTCAGTTAAACCGGGAAGTTTTGGACCAGTCGAAAACGCTCCCTCTTCAAACACCGAATTAAACTCGAGCTTCGCTTTTACTGGTTGCATTCCGATTGCGGGAAAGTCAGTATCCCGGCGAATGAAACTGTTATTGATAAATGCGAACAGCCCCTGAAAGTCGGCTTGTTTGTAGTCATCAATAAAAAGGTGGTCGTGGCATTGGGCACAAGCCAGATCCATTCCAAGAAACATTCGGCCAATATCACGAGCTAATCCGGGAAAATCGGTTGGGTTTTGCCCATACTTTTCGAGTCGCTTGGTGAGGAAGTATGCCGAACCTCGAGAGTCTTCGTTGCTGGTGTCTGGTGATACGATATCTCGCACCAGTTGATCCCAACTTGTGTTGTTTTCAAAACTGGTTCTTAAGAAACGCTCCCAATTGTCATCTGCTCCTCGTCTTTCCATAAGCATGACGTTGAAAAATTCGGTCATTCGTCGGGTGTAGCGTGGGTCAGCCAACAGTGTATCAATGAGCTTTGCACGCTTAGCGCGGCTACTGTCACCGATAAACTGTTCTGCTTCCAGAGCCGTGGGGATTTGGCCCACTAAATCGAGATAGATACGACGTAGGAATTCGGCGTCGGTTGACGGTTGAGCTAGTGGCCTGGAAGTAGCGTCGGCAATCTGCTGATCGATAAACTGGTGTAGCTGTTGCTCCTGACCGTAAGCAAACGAAGGAAGGCAGAGTGTTAATGCGAGAATATACGTTATGAAAGACTTCATAACGTTAAGTTTACACGATGTACACAAATGCATGCGAGTGTAATAATGTGGTTCGCTAAGCAGCCAACTCAGGAGATTCACGCAGTAAAACACGAATAATGGCTTCCATATGCGAATAGCACTGGTTTCTGTCGTTCATGATTTGTTGATATGCGTATTCGCCGTGTTTTTCGTCAATGATCGAAAGTGGTTTTCCTGTCTGCATGGCATGTACCTGAATTTCACAAGCTCGCTCTAAATAATAAAGATCGTCGAATGCCTCGGACATGTTGGGTCCGATGACGATAACTCCATGATTGGCGAGAAACAGGACTCGGTTTTCGCTCATCAGAGATGCCATGCGATTGCCTTCCTCATGATCAAGTGCCAACCCGTTGTAGTCCTTGTCATATGAAATTCGGTTGAACCAGCGTAACGAATTTTGAGTACAGTGAATTACCTCACCGTCTTCTAAGCAGGCTAAGGTGGTAGCATATGGCATGTGCGTGTGAAGCACCACGGTGGCTGCCGGAATATTGCGGTGAATTCCGGAATGGATGAAAAATGCTGTAGGTTCCGCCTCATGCGTTCCTGAAATCAACGTGCCGTCGGTGGCTACCGTAATGATGTCACTCGCTTTGATTTCCGACCAGTGAAGTCCCTGAGGGTTAAGTAGGAATTGCCCCGGAGTACCCGGTACTTCGACACTAAAGTGATTGCAGATCCCTTCACTTAGATTTAGGCGATCTGACCAACGCAGGCAGGCAGCCATTTCAAGTTTTATTTTTTCAACCGGGTCGACGAGTGATTGGTAGTAGGTGTCAGGGCAGATGGTCATAAGATCTTTACTTCAGTTTTGTTTTGCCAGGCGGTGTTATCCATGAGACCTGAGTGATTAACAGATCGAGTGCTGCATAGCTGATCGCCTGGTTTGTAGCATGAGCAGCATTTTTATTTGCTGGGTGAGTGGCTTGTGTGGCATCGCCCACCAGGAAGACGTTGAAGTCCTGTCGGAGGTTTTTATACCCGGCCGTCGTTTCACAGACACACATGTCAGTGGCGTACCCAACTAACAAGATATGGCGAATTCCCTGTTTTTTAAGAAAGGCCCGGAGTTCCGGGTACCCCTGATTGTCGAAAAAGACCACATCGTTATCGTGGACGTCGATTGAATTCATGACCGGAATCGGGAGTTGCCAAAAATCTTCGCCATTGTAATGTGGCGACGCGTCGATTCCCTGGAATTGTCGAAAGTAATCCACGACGGGAGTTTCTCTTCCGAGTTCGAGCGAGGTGGGGACAGGTTGAGCTTTGTAGTTAAATGACTTCAGAGTTTTGATCATACGCTGCCTACCAAGCTTGCGGGTGGCGGACGAAGGTGATTTTGCCGTGGTTCGATAAGCAGCGGCGCGGGCAGAGTCCGGTTCGCCGGGGAGACTGTAGAGAACAGTGTTAACGTGAGGCCTTAGTTGTTCTAAAAAAGGAGCAATTACCTCCCGGCTATGACGTAAGATGCCTTCATTTTTCAATGGAGTCCCGCCGAAGGCGACGCCGGCAGGTTCGGGCGTGACCCACCCCTGTCCATCATCTACTCCCCACGGGTGTACGAATACGATCGCAGTTTCGGAACCATTCAGTTTATTGGGAATCTCGATGATACCCCTGGCGTTATACGAGAATCGCCAGGCCCGGACGTCAATAGAGGCCCCTTTGTCATTAACGAGAGCGGGTGCCTCGTAGTGGTTTTGTTCCAGAATCGGTGCTACGTAATTAGGGAAGTCTGCGAGCAAAGGTTGAGGACGTTTAATCGGTATTAAAGTGTTTTGATAAGTGATGCTGTCCTGAGCTAATGATGGTGATGCAACGGATAGCAATGCAAAACAAAGTAGGAACGAGTTCTTAGTCATGATTCGGATGATGGGTTGAGGCTATGTTATTTTACGGTTTCGGCGATGCGGTCTATTGGTGTAATCGCTGCTTTATCGGCATTCGATTTTACCAGATCGATCATTGTCTTCAGCGTGACATGCTGAGGATCCTCGATTACCAGACAGGACGGATGGCAAAGGAAATCGAAAGTCATTTGGTTTTGGATGACTTCCTTGATGGAAAGAGACGTTGCCTTAACAAACTCATCTAACGTCCAAAGATTCGAACGAAAGGCATTCACATCACTGATGGGACTCATTGGGACTTCGATTAGGCCAGACTCGTACTTGAATGGCTGGGCATCAGCCTGAGCCTTAACAATGCTGTCAAATACTTCCTCGGACACTCCCTGTTCAGTTCTTTTCGCCAGGTGGTTTGGATAGACGCTGCTAACCCACTTGAAGCCCAGTTCGAGAAGCATGGCTTGTATATCAGGACGTTCCGTTAGCCCTGTGTTGAAGCCGCCCGGAGTACGGAACCCATTCTGTTCGATACCGGCTCGTTGCTTCATGGCAATTTGGGTTAAACGAATGTTTTCCCGTAAGATCTGAGGAACCGTTTTACCCTTAACTAGCCAAGGGCTGCGAGTAAAGCGGAATTGGGTCTCGGTGGGCGTACGTGCTAATAGGTAAACATGATCGTAGGTGTGATTGCCAATCGGATGTCCCAGCTCGTGGATTTCTTCGAGCCACGCGATGTCCTGCTGTTCCAGAACACGTCCCACAAGGAAAAAATGGAGCTTTACCCCAGCCTTTGCAGCTATGCGGGCGGCCTCAAGGGAATACTTCTTGGTGGCCTCGTCTAAGTCGCCTTTCCGGTAGTCCCATTCGATGTTTTTTCGCGTAGGGTAATTCCGGCTCATTTCCAAATCATACGTAATGGCAATCTGTGCTTTCTTCGCTGGCTGAGCACCTAGAGCCTGACGCAACAATAACGGCGTGCTTGCCAAACCGGTTACGAATCGTCTGCGCGGATATCTCGTCATGATCGTTAGTACCTTGTCTTATTAATTTGCCAGAGGGTCGCCGTGATTGAGTAACCAGGTGTTCATTTCCTGTCGAAGTTGTTCCTGGATAGAGGCGAATTTAGGATTCGTTGCTAAGTTCTTCAATTCGTGAGGGTCGGTGCCTAGGTGAAATAGCTGCACTTCCTCTGCCAGAGGGTAATCGATGAGCTTCCAGCCTCGCATGCGAATCATTCGTTGTGAGTTTTTAAAGTATCCGATGATAAATGGGTAGATTTCGTCTATTTCGTTTCGCACTACTGGCATCAGGCTCGCCCCTTCAATGGAAGGATTAAATTCCTGGTTCGTGATATCCATAAAGGTAGGGTATAAATCCCGCAAATAGCACTGGGTATCAAATTGTTTGCCGGCTGGAAAACCCGGTCCGCGGAAAATGAGCGGTACGTTGATCGTATGTTCGTACATGTTTTGTTTTCCCATCAAACCATGGCTGCCCAATGCAAGTCCATGGTCACTGCTAAAAACGACAATGGTATTGTTGGCCTGTCCCGATTGTTCAAGGGCCTCCAGAATCCGACCGATTTGTTGGTCCATATACGAAATGACAGCATAGTAAGTTGCCAGATCTCGTTTGATATCCTGACGGCGACGGGGAAAGGAATTCAGGAGTTCGTCACGTCCCTTCAGGTTTCCATGGTCGAAGGGGTGCTGTGGTTGATAATTCTTTGGCAACGGCATGCGTTTCGGATTATAGGCATGTTCCCAACCAGGAGGCATAAGTAGTGGGTCGTGAGGCGCCGTAAAGTTTACGTGTAAGAAATAGGGCTTGTCGTGGTCACGCTCGATGAATTCAATAGCGGCATCGGCGAATTTTTTTTCAATGCCAGGCGTCAGACCGACTCCTTGTTCCGGGAATAATTGTTTGTCGTCGGTTTGGAAAATCCAGCCACGGTAACCTGTCACTTCGCGACCGGCATCGTCATATTGTGGCATCTCCGTACGTCCACCGGATGAGAAGAGCCCAAGTGACTCCTGATATCCGCGAGTGGATGGCCGGCCAGCAACCATCCATTTACCAACATGGTAGGTGTTGTAGCCGATCGATTGCATGGCCTGAGGCCAGGTGGTGTGCTCCAGGTTGGGGGAGAGTGATGGTTGGTGTACTCCGTTGCGAAAACCGGTTTGTCCGGAAAGGATTTCAGCTCGACTCGGGACGCAGAGTGGATTCGCACAGGTTGCCCGGGTAAAGACCGTGCCTTCACGGGTTAAACGATCCAGATTTGGGGTTTGTATAAGGTCGTTCCCGAGTGCGCCAATCGTATCGGGACGTTGGTCATCTGAAAGTAAGAATACGATGTTCGGGTATTCCGCAGCGAATGCGGAACTGTTAAAGCACAACAAACAGGCGACGAAAAAAGAATGTATGAAAACGGCTGTTCGAGAAATGAATGACATCGTCGGATAGTTTCTAATAGAGTTAGCTCAGAGGTTGCTACGTGTTGTAAATATAACGGTTTGCAGGATCTGTCTCAAAATAATTAGAAGGTCAAATTGTCGTGAAATACATTTTTATAGTTTTGATTTCGCTTGTTTCTTTGAAGCCCGTATTCTCTCAGGGGACTCCTCGTGCTGATACGATTTATCTCAACGGTAACGTTCACACAGTCAATAGTAACGATGCTACGGTTTCGGCGTTCGCAGTAAAGGGGGATCGGTTCCTGGGAGTGGGAACCAATGAGGAAGTGTTGCTCCTGCAAACAAAGTCTACAGAAATCATTGATCTGCATGGAGCGACTGTCATCCCGGGTTTAATCGACTCTCACGTGCATTCGTCCGGGGCGGCCGTGTATGAATATGACCATGTGGTGCCACCGATGCATGAAATCGCAGATGTCTTAGAGTACATCAGAGTCCGAGCGGAATTGCTCGATGATGACGAGTGGATCTTTTTGAGCCAGGTGTTTATTACTCGCCTTAAGGAACAGCGGTTTCCCACTAGAGAGGAAATGGACGCAGCCGCACCGAAAAATCCTGTTATGTTCAGGACGGGGCCAGACACAGCAGTGAATTCACGTGCGTTGGAGTTGTCCGGGATCGATGACAGCTTTGAAACACCGAAAGATGCAAACTACAAACTTGAACGCGATGCAGATGGAAAGCTGACCGGAGTATTGCGTAGCGGACGATCGCTGTTGAAATATAAATCCAATACGAAGTCCCCCTCGGCTGAAGAACGGGTCGTTCAGTTAGAAAAACTGATTGCAGATTATAACAGCGTTGGAATAACTTCAGTTTCCGATCGAAATGCCAGCGATGGCGCTGTGGATAGCTGGCGAGCATTACATGAGTCAAACTCGCTTAACGTACGAGTGTTTCTCTATTATTCAATGAATGCAAAGTCCCAACCCGAGGCAATTCGTCAACGGATTGAAGCGGCAGCGGCAGACCCGTTACATCAATACAACCCGCATCTTTGGCTGCGTGGCGTCAAAGTGTTTCTTGACGGCGGCATGCTTACCGGTAGTGCGTATATGAGAAAGCCCTGGGGCGTAAGTGAAATATACTCGATTAATGACCCGGATTATCGGGGTATGCGTTACATCGAACAGGAGAGATTGTATCAATTCTCGAAGCTGATGCTGGAAAAGGGATTTCAAATGACAGCGCATAGCGTCGGTGACGGTGCAGTCCATGCATTGCTGGATGCTTATCGTATGATTGATGAGAATGATTTCAAAGTTGCCAGGCACCGGCCATGTATAACGCACTGTAATTTCATGAGCGCTGAAGCCATTGAATCCATGGCTGAGATGGGAGTAGTGGCGGATTTGCAACCAGCCTGGTTGTATATGGATGGAAAGACATTGCTGAAACAGTTCGGCGAGAAGCGGACGGAGTATTTTCAGCCCTACCGTTCTCTGTTTGATAAAGGCGTCATCATTGGAGGTGGTTCGGATCATATGCAACGCATTGGTAGCCTTCGAAGCGTAAACCCATACAATCCGTTTCTGGGAATGTGGATTACTCTTAAGAGACAACCTAGATATATGACGTCATCGTTACACCCGGAACAGAATTTGACTCGCCATGAAGCATTGCGACTATATACGATCAACAATGCGTTTCTAACCTTCGAGGAAAAGGAAAAAGGTTCAATCGAGACCGGGAAACTAGCAGACTTTGTGGTCCTGGATCGCGATATTCTGAAAGTGGATGTAGACCAGGTCAAAGATGCGAAAGTGATGAAGACGTTTCTGGGAGGCGATCTGGTGTACGAAGTTAAGCCTGAGGATCATAAATAAATGGATAGATTAAATCGACGAACGTTTGTTCAGGCAGGTGTAATTGCAACTGCCACTGCATCCTCGTTAGTTGCACGCGGGGAACGTAGCCCTTTACTAACACCCCGTACAGAGAATGGAGTGGATTGGTACAACGTTGAGGCCTGGGGGATTGAAGGACGAGGCTT
>CETM01184219.1_pt1 | contig 10519 bp, 12 predicted proteins | sample 361451 | NCBI WGS metagenome assembly CETM01 (sample SAMEA2622690, study PRJEB7988) | marine metagenome | isolation source: saline water (ENVO:00002010), including
ACAGACCCAATAAATTGGGAAAAGCGATTATAAACTAAACAATGATCATGGGAAACAAGCTGATGAATTAATCCAGCTTACCTTCCTCTCTAAGTTTTTGACGAATTTTTGTAGCACTGATTTCATTGACTGAACTGTCAAATACTTCTTCTTCGAATGAGTAACCAACCCCTCGACCATATGTGATATTGACAATGTTAGGTACCAACATAATTTCATACTCTCGGCCTCTTTTGAAGCCATCTTTTGAAAGCTCAGCTTCAATATTGCTACAAACTTCATCCCAATCAAAAGGATTATCATCTTGTCCATCTCCTCCAGATGCACCCTGTACGTCTCGAACCTGGATTACTACCTGGCCTGTTTTTGCAAGGCATCGCTTAAATAATGCTTGATGGCCGTCATGCCACGGTTGCCATCTTCCCAACATCTGCACTGTTGGTTTTTTCCAATCAAACATCTTTTAATATCTCTTTAGCTATATCATCATGATTGTGCTCATTCCACTCTTTAATGTGGAAATCAACCCTGTCAGGATCTTGGAAAAGCTTATTAGTATCTTCGTATCTTCCCTCTTTAATGGTATCCATCCATATTACAATGTCGGCATCAAAATTTTCTCGCGTTTCTTTGGTGGGGCATACAAAATCACAGACAACATATCTTCCGTTCAATTTTTCAAAATCTGCAAAGGTTTTCATTCTCATAGACTGTCTTTTCCTTCCTTCATCAGAAAAGTCCCAATCATTTGACATCTTCCTAACTTGATCAGCGTTATACCATGCAGCATTTAAAAGCGGAACCAATCGTTCAGTTAAATATGTTTTGCCACTTCCCGGGAGACCCATTACAAGAATTTTCATTTTTACTATAATTTTTGACATTACTATAATGGAGTTTTAATTGTAGATAAATAAAAATATCTTTTTCAGTAATAATACTTTTAGATTTTATTAATAAGTTCTAAATATTTTGGTCCAGCAATCTCAATAGTATATTCTTTGGCTCTTTCAATTAGCTCGGTAGAATTAATTTGATTAAGGTATCCATGAAGAATTACCTCCGCAAATTTTTCAACATTATCTGTGGGAGCCAAAAAACCATATTTACCATCTTGTAAAATTTCAGCTGGCCCAGATTCACAATCAGTGGAAACTATAGTAGTTCCAGCTGCAAGAGCTTCTACAATGACTAATCCAAACCCCTCAAATTCAGATGAAAGTATAAATGTATCAGCATCTTTGACAAGATTTACTGGTTGATCAACAGATCCTGCTAAATATACATTGTCTTGAAGCCCTAAATTTATTATTTTTTTAGCCAATGAAGCTCTAGTGGGGCCCTCGCCTAGAATTAATTGTTTAAAATTAAACCCTTGACGCTTTAGAACCAACAGCGCATCTAATAAATAAGAATAATTTTTTTGTGCCTTTAAAGTTCCTACAGAAATTAATTTTGCTCCGGAAAAACTCTTCCATTCCTGTATGTTATTTTGATCATAGGCTAGGTCACTAAAAGCTATATTCACTGGATTATGTATAACTGTAACAATTTTGCTGTTGACGCCCTTATTAATGCATAAATCTTCTTTAACTCCCTGAGAAACTGCCACCACTTTAGATGAAAACCTATAGAAAAAAAATATTGAAAGATTTTGAAAAAATCTAAAGATAGCAGTACGTGAAGAGAACTCTCTTCCGAGATGACAGTGTTCAATCAATAATACTTTCTTACAAAAACCTCTCTTAAATAAACCAGCAAGTATAGTGAATATAGTCAAGGGCCAAACATTTGATATGAAACAGTCAATCTTTTTGTATCTTATATATTTGATTAAATCTATAAAGCACGAGGAAATATGTTTTTTATTAAATGCTACAACTGAAATGTGGGGAAGCAATTCTTTTTTTAAATAAGTATTCGAACCCACCATGATAAAAGTTACAAGGCAATTGTGCATGCAAAGAAAATTTGCAAGATTAACCATAACTTTTTCAGTGCCACCAATATCAAGATCATAAACAAAAATAGATACTTCTCTCATCTTATAATTGGTTAGATTTATTTGATTTGTATAGAGTGAAGAATAGATAAAATAATGGCATTAATGTTGCGTATTTTATAGCAGTTGCTGCTATTAAAAACCATAAGGCCCCATCAGTGCCCATCATCCCTCCAAAAAATCCAAAACTAAGTTGAATGCTCATAAAAATAGCAGTTAGGGCAAATAGTTTTATCGCAACTTCTTCTGTTAGATTCCAAGACTCTCCAAAAGAATCCATCACACCCTTATCTTCAAACATAATAAATAATGGAAATAGTCCAAGGCGAGCATACAAATAAAAACCTGGCAAAATTAACATCAGAAATCCTAGTCCATATGCTATAGAGTGCAAAATATTTGCCCAAAGGAGCGGGAAAAACTTTTTTAAACCTGAAAAAAGAGCTTGATATGGACTTACTGAACCCTCATTGGCCAGTGAACGAAAAGCTATCATGCAGCCCCCACTTAGAGCTACAGAAAGTATTAAAGAAGCGAAAACCAGAAAAAATACCTGAGTAGAAATTTCACCAATTGCTTCTAGGGCTGCTATTTCTGATCCAGATTGGATTTCCAAAGAGGCTATTAGATTTGCTAAAGCTATTTCAAGAGTCATTACTGGCAGGCATAAGACGGCTAAGTATCCAGCATTGCGAAGACAAAAGTTAATAGATGAAAAAAACTGTTGCATATTTTTTTATAGTTAAGCCGAAATTATATTATTTATTCTGGAGAGTTATTTTTTTAAATTTTCTTTTACCTACTTGGTAAACAGCTGAGGTACCTGAGGAAATTGTATGCTTTGTATCTGTAATTTTTTTTTCGTCAATTCTAACGCCTCCTTGCTTGATCATTCTGATTGCTTCTGAGGTACTGCTCGTCATACCACAATCTTTCAAAAGATTTGCTAATGGAATTGAGCTTTCTGATAAAACCAAAGATGCTTCTTCTATGACATCGGGAATGTTCCTTTTTTGAAACTGATTGATAAAATTTTTTTCAGCAAGATTGGCTGAATGATCATCATGAAAACGTGCAATAAGCTCTTTAGCCAACTCAATTTTAATATCCCTAGGATTTGTTCCATTAGCTTGGTCTGCTTTAAGGTTATTAATCTCATCAGTTGTTTTAAAACTTAATAAATCAAACCATCTCCACATTAACTCATCCGAGATAGACATAATTTTTCCAAACATCTCATTTGGAGCTTCATCAATACCGACATAATTATTTAAAGATTTAGACATTTTATTTTTTCCGTCTAAACCCTCAAGAATAGGGACTGTAATAATAACCTGGGGTTCTTGTCCAAATGCTCGCTGAAGCTCTCTTCCAACTAGGAGGTTAAATTTTTGATCAGTGCCTCCAAGTTCAATGTCTGCTTCAAGTGCAATTGAGTCATTTGCTTGAATCAATGGATACAAGAATTCATGAAGTGAGATAGTCTGGTTAGACTTGTATCTTTTACTAAAGTCATCTCGCTCAAGCATTCTAGCCAAGTTATATTGAGAGGCAAGTTTAATGATTCCATCTGCGCCAAGCTTATCGCTCCACTCAGAGTTAAACCTAATATTAGTAAGTTTTGGATCTAATATCTTGAAAACTTGTTTTTCATATGACTTGGCATTTTCTTTTATTTCAAGTTCATTTAAAGCGGGTCTGGTTTTATTTTTTCCGGAAGGATCGCCGATCATTCCAGTAAAATCGCCAATCAAAAATATAATTTCGTGACCTAACTGCTGGAAATGTCTTAATTTATTAATAAGAACAGTGTGGCCAAGATGAAGGTCTGGTGCAGTTGGGTCGAAGCCAGCTTTAACCACTAACTTTTTCTTTGATTTAATTTTTTTTAGCAATTCATCTTCACTGATTAGCTCATCAATTCCGCGCTTAATTAGATTTAGATTTAGATTTTTTTTCATGAATTATCATCTATTATAGTATTTATTTAAACAAATGTATGAAGTGATATGACTCAAAAGATTAAAAAGAGCTTTGTCTTTGCCCCGTTAATTAAATGCGTAACTATTCAAGAAAGTGAAGAATTATTTCCAGTTGGAAAAATATATTGTGTTGGTCAAAATTATTCTGATCATGCAAAAGAAATGGGAGGTAAAGTGGATAATGACGAGCCATTTTTTTTTAGCAAACCTCCTCAATCTATAACTCAGCTAAATCTAATTCCTTTTCCAACACGAACAAAAAACCTTCACCATGAAGTTGAGCTTGTGGTAGTTTTAAAATCAGAATGTTCAAATATAATGCCAGATAAGGCTGGTGATCATATATTTGGATATGCTGTTGGTGTAGATTTAACTAAAAGAGATCTTCAGATTAATGCAAAAGAATCCAGAAAACCTTGGGATTTAAGCAAAGGCTTTGATAATTCTGCTCCGATATCAAAGATTCTAAAAAAAGATGGTTTCCTAGTTAAAGAAGGGGCTATTTCTCTTTCAGTAAATGGTGATTTAAAACAATCTAGCAATATCTCAAATATGGTCTGGAAAGTAGATCAACTAATAAGCTGGTTATCGAAGTACATTACCTTAAAAGCTGGAGATATGATTTTTACTGGCACTCCAGCTGGGGTAAGTCAGCTCAAGCCACAAGATAAAGTTGAAGCAAAAATAGAGAATATTGGCAGCCTTTCATTTGAGCTGGTTAATTAATTATTGATTCTGTGAGCATCAAACGATTCTTCAAAAATAAATTTCCTGTTATATTTATTGCAATATTTGCAATATTCTATATCTATGACAAAGGGTTAGAGTCTGAGGAGATCTCTTCAGAAATTATTTCAGAAACCTTAACTTTTCCAGCTCTCAGCTTTGAAAGCATTCATAGTAAAAATATACATATTGTTCAAAAAGGCGAAAATCTTTCATTAATATTTGAAAGATATAAAGTTTCCTTGAATGATACATACAAAATTTTTAGAGAAGACAAGACCAATGAGATAAAAAATATACTGCCAAATCATAGAATAGAATTTTTATCTTTAGACGGAATGTTGCAAAAAATTATTATTTATAAAGGGCCGCTGTTGTCTTATCAAGTAGATTTATCTCCTAACATATCAATTACAAGAGTTAAAAAAAAACCAGAACTTATTAACACTTTTAAGACAGGAATTATAGAATCGTCTTTTTATCTGGCCGGGCTAAAAAATAATATTCCTGAAAGTGTGATTATGGATTTGGCTTATATATTTGGATGGGACATTGATTTTGTTTTTGATATTAGGGCTGGGGACAAATTTAAACTCCTATATGAAACCCCATTTGTTGATGGGCAACAAATTGAAAACGGCAGCATTTTATTTGCAGAATTTTACAATCAAAATAATCGATATACTGCTATTAGGTATGAAGGGAAAAATAAGAAATGGGATTACTTTAATGAGAATGGTGATAGTCTTGAGAAAGCTTTTTTGAAAGCGCCACTTGATTTTGCTTATGTAAGCTCACACTTTAATCCAAATAGAAGGCATCCAATTCTCAATACTATAAGAGCTCATAATGGTGTTGATTATGCTGCTAAAAAAGGAACGCCTATTCGGGCGACAGGCGAAGGAGTAATTCAATCGGTTGGATGGAAAGGCGGATATGGAAGAACAATAGTTATTAGACATGGGGGAGAAATAACAACTTTATATGCTCACATGGATAAGTACCACCCAAGCATGGCAAAAGGAATGAAGGTTTCTCAAGGTCAGACCATAGGGTATGTTGGTGATTCAGGTTTAGCAACAGCCCCTCACCTTCATTATGAATTTAGGATCGGGGGAAAAAGAACAGATCCACTGAAGGTAGCCCTTCCATCAGCAGATCCAATAGATCAATCTAAAATGGATCGATTTAAAGGATTTAGGAATAATTATTTAGAAGTAACAGATAAGTTATTATCTATAGATCCCAATGCGAAACTCTTCAGATAAGATTTTTATAGGCACCATGAGTGGTACTAGCCATGATGGAATTGATGTTTGCGCCATAAAATTTTCTAATGAAATCAGTCTATTAAAATTTAACTCTTTTAATTATGCTGCAGGTTTAAGGAAAGATATTTCAAAAGTAATTCAGCAACAAGAACTAAGCCTTGAAAAGTATTTTGAATTAAATAATAAAATTGGTATTGCTTTTAGCGGATCAATAAAAAAATTTCTTACCCAAAATAAAATTAATAAAAGAAATGTTGCTGCGATTGGTTTATCAGGGCAAACATTATTTCATAGGCCAAAAGGTAAATTCCCATTCTCTATTCAAGCCGGTGATCCCTTAGTTATTGCAGATGAATGCGAAATAGATGTAGTTAGTGATTTTAGGAATGATCATATAAAGCTTGGTGGTGAAGGCGCGCCGCTTGTTCCAGAATTTCATCAAAAGATTTTTTCTAAGAAAAATACTCCTTTAGTTGTTTTAAATATTGGAGGAATTTCAAACTTTACCTACTTAGACGGAAAGGATGATTTTAATGGCTCTGATTGTGGGCCTGGTAATGCACTTATAGATATTTACTGTCAGAATTTTTTGAATCGTCCATTTGATAAAAATGGTGAGCATGCAAAAAATGGGAAAGTTCATACCCCATCTCTCAATAAAATGCTCGCTCATTCATTTTTTAAAATGCGCCATCCTAAGTCAACAGGTAAAGAAATATTTAATATTAAATTCATCCCTAAGAAACTTTTAAAAAGATCATCTTGTGATGTTTTAGCAACTCTCACTGAGCTCACGGCTGTATGTATAAAAAAATCCATAAGCTCATTAAAAAAAACACCTCATAAAGTGATCATTTGTGGTGGTGGGCAAAAAAATAAATTCTTAGTAACCTCAATTGAGAATCATATAGAAATGGCTCTTACTTCAAGTAGTGAATATGGTTTCGATCCTCAGGCAATCGAAGCCATGGCTTTTGGATGGATGGCTAGTCAAAGAATTTACAAAAATCCACTTTATGTAAAAGATAAAAAGGGGCTGCTTGGAAAAGTTACTAGATCTAAACAGTAAATGACTCGCCACATCCGCATGTAGTTTTGGCATTGGGATTGGTAATCAGAAACTTGGAGCCGGAAAGGTCCTCTACATAATCTAAAGTTGCACCATAAAGATATGGGTATGAAAGTGAATCTAATAAAATAGTAAATCCTTCAAAATCTAGAATATCATCATCTCCTGACGGATTATCATCAAACTTAAAGCCATATTGAAAACCTGAGCAGCCTCCTCCAGTTACATAGACCCTGAAAAAGTTTGATTGTTGATCAGGCAAAAGCCCTTGAATCCGCTTTATGGCACTAGAACTAACAGAAATAGATGTTGATTCGATATTCATATGATAATTATTCTATAGGATTCATAATTAATTTTTCAAGATTAGTATATAGAAGTTAAAATATTTTAAATATCAACTATGAAAAGAATACTTATTACTTACTCAACTACGGATGGCCACACAAAATTGATATCTGAAAAGATAAAAAGTTTTTTAGATGATACTTTTATTGTTGATTTGCTATCAATACAAAGTATTAATGAGAATTTTGAAGTGCTTAATAAAAGTTTTGTTCATGTAATTGTTGGGGCAAGTATAAGATATGGTAAGCACTCTCAAGACTTATATGATTTCATTAGAAATAATATTGATTTCTTAGAAAGTTCAACTAATTCATTTTTCAGTGTCAACGCAGTAGCAAGAAAACCTGAAAAAAATACGCCGGAAACGAATCCTTACATAAAAAAATTTTTAACACTTTCAAATTGGACTCCAAATAAATTAGCAGTTTTTGCAGGTAAGGTAGATTATCCAAAATATCGATTTATGGATAAATATATGATTAGACTGATCATGTGGATTACAAATGGGCCTACAAATACATCAAAAACTTACGAATTTACAGACTGGAATAAAGTTGAAGAATTTGCGCATGAAATAAAAAAAATCTCTCGCTAAATTTGATATCATTCACGCGCAGATTAATAATTTATAACAAATTGAATAAAAATTAATTTTAAAAACCTTTGAAAAGAATAAAATCAGAATCCCTCTTTAAACAAGCTCAGAAACTTATGCCAGGTGGTGTTAATTCACCAGTGAGGGCATTTAAAAATGTTGACGGCAATCCTGTTTTTTTTAAGTCTGCTAAAGGTCCAATTTTAGTTGATGAAGATGATAATCAGTACATAGATTTTATTGGGTCTTGGGGTCCAATGATTCTTGGTCACTCAAATCCGATTATTTTAGATGCAATTAAGGCTCAGCTAGAACTTGGAACAAGTTACGGCGCTCCTACGAGCTTAGAAAATAGCCTCGCAGGAATGATTAAGGGTCAGGTTCCATCAATGGAGAAATTACGGATGGTAAATTCTGGGACTGAAGCTACCATGAGTTGCATTAGGCTTGCTAGAGGTTTTACGGGTAAAAATAAAATTATTAAATTTACTGGTTGTTATCATGGACATGTTGATTCATTGCTAGTCAAAGCAGGCTCTGGAGTCTCTACTTTTGGCTTGCCGGATTCTCCAGGGATACCAAATGAGTTAGCGGCATTAACATATAGCTGTTCTTATAATGATATTGAAGCCTTACTAAAAATTACTAGCGAAATTGGTGATGACCTTGCTGCAATTATTGTTGAGCCTATTGCTGGCAATATGGGATTTATTCCTGGAGAGCCCGAATTCCTGAATGCTTTACGGGAGTTATGCGACAAACATAATTCTCTACTTATATTTGATGAGGTTATGTCAGGTTTTCGTGTGGGGCTTGGAGGAGCGCAAGCTATATATAAGATTCAACCTGACTTAACAGCCCTTGGAAAAGTCATAGGCGGCGGTCTTCCTGTTGGAGCATTTGGAGGCAAGAAATCAGTTATGGATCAACTCGCTCCATTGGGTCCCATATATCAAGCAGGCACATTATCTGGAAATCCATTAGCAATGAGTGCTGGCATTGCATTAATAGAAGTTTTGATTGAAAAGAATCCATTTGATTCATTAGAACAAGCTTCTTCAGAAATAATGATTCACACAAAAAATCTAATGAGCGCTAAAGGTATTCCATTTTCAACCTCCTCTATCGGGGGAATGTTTGGTTTTTTCTTTAGTGAAAACTTACCAAATAATTTTGAAGATGTTTTAAAAAGTGACGATGCTATGTTTAAAAAGTTCTTTTATGCTGCCCTAAATCATGGGATATACTTTGCGCCTTCAAAATATGAAGCTGGATTTATATCCTCCACTCACGATCAGTCAATAATTGATCAAACAAAAACTAGGATTGAAAATGCAATTAAGGAATTATAAAAATGAAAAATGACATTAGCGCAATTGGAAATGCTCTCGTGGATACCGTGTTTAAGGTTGAGCATAGCCTTATTGCAGAGCTTGGCCTAGAAATAGATCAAATGACCTTATCCAGTGCTGATGAACATGCACCAATAATAGAGAGACTCATTGCCTCTGGAGCTGACACTGTTTCAGACTGTGGCGGATCTGCAACCAACAGTCTTGTTGCAGCAGCAAGCTTTGGTGCCAAATGCTTCCACACCTGCAAGGTCTCTGATGATCAGGATGGAATAAGGTATCTTGAAAGCCTGAAGGAAGCTGGAGTTGGGCACAAAGGAAATATGGCTCCTGCTAGCAGTATTCCCACTGGAAAATGCTTAATACTAGTTACCCCTGATGCCAAAAGAACAATGACTACAGCGCTAAATGTAAGCTCATTGATGGATGAATCTGATCTAGATCTAGATCAGATTGCAAATTCTAAAATTTTCTATATTGAGGGATATATGGTCACAAGTGAAGAAAATTATAAAGTTACCTTACAGGCTCTTAATCATCTACAAAACTTTCCAGATGTAAAAATAGTTTTTTCATTATCTGATCCAGGCATTGTTATGGGATTTAAGGATAAATTCCATGAAATGGAGTCTTTTGGTTTGGACTATATTTTTGGAAATGACGATGAGGCCATGGCATTTGTTGGTGCAGAAAATATTGATGAAACATTTACCAAACTTCAACAGAAATCATACACTTCAGTAATTACGATGGGAGAAAAGGGTAGTACGGTGATTACAAGCGATGAAATAATCCATACTCCTAATGTTAATATTAAACCTGTTGATACGAATGGTGCTGGAGATATGTTCGCTGGCAGTTTCTTATATGCTTTGCTTCAAGATAATGATTTAAGGTCTTGTGCTGAATTTGCAAATTATGGAGCTTCTAAGGTTGTAGAAACTTTTGGGCCGAGGCTTAACCAAGAATCATATAGGGAAGTATTAAATAATTTCAAAAAAAGCTAGCTTATTGGTCCGCTTTCTGATAATTTCATGCGCCTAAAAACTTTAATTAATTAAAATATGCCTAGAAAAGCAGATATAAAAAAATCTACTGCTAAAAAAAGCACAACAAAAAAAGCTCCAGCTAAAAAAAGCACAACAAAAAAAGCTCCAGCGAAAAAAACTCCTGT
>CETM01096841.1_pt1 | contig 10516 bp, 12 predicted proteins | sample 361451 | NCBI WGS metagenome assembly CETM01 (sample SAMEA2622690, study PRJEB7988) | marine metagenome | isolation source: saline water (ENVO:00002010), including
ATGGTTCGCTACTGCAGGTGCGATTTACCTCGCACATGTCTGGTTCATCTCGGTATTTTCCATCAACATCTTCCTAGAATTATATTCCAAGGATTTGACAAACTATTGTTGGTCGGATTCGCATAACTATCTCTTCTGTGGAAGGCAGGCTCCTTGGACGGCGGAGTTGTTTAATGCTCTACCTTGGGTATTAACGGGGATATTCATTTTCGCTTTGATATACTTTGGAGTGAAATGGTTTGCACTGAAATCACTGGGTGCCCGAGTAAATCCTAGAATGGGCAGACAGGTTGCTATTGGTTCAATCATTGCGACCGTTCTCATTTCAGTTGTAACTTGGCCTGTCTATGATGGTGGTTTCTGGGACTATGGTGGCTTAGGAGCTATGGACGAGGTAGAAGATCTCGATGCATTGAGAGTACAACCATCTGATACTCTTGTTCACGAAGGTAAGGGGAATGTCTGGGACGATTGGGCGGATGATTGTCTTCCTTATTCTGAAACTCAAAGTTTAGCAGTGTGGGGAGACTTTGACTTTGAACACGAAGATGTTACGGACTGGTGCGTGATTGCTGCAATTCATTGGTCGGACTGGGGAATTTACCAACCTACAAGAAAGGTAGTCCTCGACTTTGCAGGAGATAATGGGCACGACGACATAGATACCGGGCGTAATGCTGGTGGAATGAATTTCGAATATGATGGTAGTTCCGACGGTTCAGACATATCGATTTCCGAGAGTCGTTCATTCGAGGTAGAAGATCTTGGAGTTGCGAGTGTTCCTGCTGATGTTGGTTGCACATTCAGAACTACTGTTCGCAATGCAGGAGTCCATTCCGTCGAAGTTACTCTACATGATTCGGCAGGTAATCTACTTTGGAGGAATTCTGGAGATACTTGCGAAAGTACCACTATTTATCTCGACTCGGGTAGCACCTATACAGTTGCATTTGCTGCTACTTCTGTTGGCGTGAATGAATCAGTTTCTATGATTGCCGGGTTCTCTGCTGTATCGTTCCAGCCCTTGCTACTCTCAGACGACGGTACTGCCTTAGTCAGATCTGATTCGACGTTGAGTCTCGACGAATTATCAGCATTATCTTTGGACAATCCCACCTACAAGAAGAATCCAAAGAGTTTGGATGCCAAACTAATCTACAGCTTGTTTGTCCCATGTCTAGGAGTAGGTGCGATAGTATTCATGGTCATGCGAAGCATGGCTAGAGGTTATGAATGGGAAATGAACAAGTGTTACGGTTGTGACTTGTGTGATGATGCTTGTCCGGTTAGGCTGTTCAATGCTGGCGATAAACTCAACATCATCTACAACACTTGGAATAATGAGGACGACGGAGTACCTCTCTACTCGTGTTTGACCTGTACGGCCTGTACCAACGCCTGTCCACAACTAGTCGACTATGACTCATATGTAGACATCAGAAGAAACCTGATTGTTGGTGGTCCGCCTGCGACTGAGATTCCTCACACTCTACTGCAGGCAGTCCTTGCTGCCGAGGCTGAGGAAGAGGCTAACGAGGCTTTCGTATCAGTTGAAGACTATCCAATCGACTCCAATGTCGGTTACTACCCTGGATGTGTAGACTACATTGACCAAGAGATGATTTTCAGCCATGTTAACGAGGGAGAGATGAACCTAGGGGAGACCACCACCGCTGCTTTCACCATCTTCGAGGAAATGGGTGATGATGTTACCTACCTAGGGCGCGATTTCCTGAAGTGCTGCGGACATGATCAGAAGTGGCAGGGACTTTCCGAGGTCTTTGAGAAGCTCAAGGTGTACAATCAGAAGAAGTTAGGCGAGAGTGGTATAGACACCCTAGTCACTTCTTGTGCAGAGTGTTTCAGGACATTCGCTCTTGATTACGAGCTTGAGGGAATGAAAGTCATGCACACTACAGAATATCTTGTTGAGAATAACTTTGACATGAATCTAGCAGTTGATGATGATGTTACGGTGACCTATCACGATCCTTGCAGACTCGGTAGGCAAATGGACCTGTATGACAAGCCTAGAGACCTCGTTCAGTCCGTAGATGGAGTGAACTTGGTGGAGATGGAACATCATGGAGAGGATGCTTTGTGCTGTGGTGTCTCTAGCATGATGTCCTGCAATGAGAATAGTCGTGCTCTAAGACTGCAACGCTTCGATGAAGTGAACGCAACAGGAGCTGATGTGATGCTGACTACCTGTCCGAAATGTGTGGCTCACTTTGAGTGTCTGAAGTTTGAAGGTGATCCTAGACACGACTTCGAGATACTAGATGTTGTCAGTTTCCTTGCTAGACAGATAGACGGTAGAGGGCAGTGACAATTATGACCTCAATATCTGATCTTAAATCGCGTCGAAGTTCGGAACAGAAAAGGATTCGAATGCTTCTGGATTCGTTGCGTGCCGAAGAAGAGGTCAAGATGAAGGGCGGAGAAGAAGCTGTGGCTTGGGTTAAGGAGGAGCTTTGTATTGGGTGCGACCAGTGTACTATTGTTTGCGATGATGATGCAATCGAGCTTTTTGACACTCCTCTTGCTAGTCCGATTATGAGTGTCGATGTGAATCGTAAAGCAAAAATCCTTCGCGATGAATGTACAGGTTGTAGATTATGTGCACTAGCTTGCCCTACTGATGCAATAATTATGATTGACAGGTAGGCGGTATGATGAAGGAAGAAGACCCGATAAGATTTGGGGCTGAGTTTGGACCAAAGAGGACAAAGGGATCTACGGGGGTTTCTGTTTCTACATTCAAAACTTTGGTTTGGGTCTCTAACCTAGGAGGGTTGCTGCTATTCGTTATTGGCCTTGAGTTGATGACAGTGCAACAGAGGTTCTATCTCGGGCTGGCTTGCATAGTGGCTGGAATCGTTATCGCCCTATTTCCATCAAACTATGAGATAGTTGGAATGGATGGATTCGATTTAGAAGAAGGCGGGAGCAATGACTGACCCTTTCGAGATGGCGGGTACTGATTTTCAGAAGTTGGTGTGGGAGCAGTTACTAGCTATTCCACTTGGCGAGACTAGGTCTTACAAGCAAATCGCTGAGGCTATTGGGCATCCTAGATCTTCTAGGGCTGTTGCAAATGCTTGCGGCGCCAATCCTCTTCCCATCACAGTACCTTGTCACAGAGCAGTTAGGTCCGATGGAAAACTCGGAGGATATAGTGGCGACGGAGGGATTGAGGCAAAGGAGAAACTGCTTAGAGAAGAAGGTGCCCTCTAGGCCGGCCATGGGCTAACATCATCCAATAATTCCATCAACGATTTTGATTTTCGTAAACTGGGATTATCAGTGAAATGAATAGAGTGGAATAATCTGATTCCAATCGCCATGTCTGGTTGATCACGAAGAATCGGGGCTAGATTTCCATATTCAGATGACCATTCCATTGCGTGGGGAGTCAATTCTTCAATCAGAGAGGAAACAAGATCTGGAGTGGTGGCAGTACCTGCAGGTAATTTGGGACGCTCGACTATGGTTTCAGGGAGACTCGATAGAGAGGAGGCTTGTCTGAGAGCAACCTTCTCTGTTGAATCGGAGATTAGCATATCCCTCGGGAGACTATTGCTTGCCATGACATGCTGCTTTCCTAGGAACGGTACTCTGACCTCTAGTCCTTGTGCCATACCATGTCTATCTCCCAATCTTAGTTGGAAATTCGATAGTTGGCCTCTCTCTAATTCAAAGTCCAGAGTTCCTTGTAGATTCTTGAATTGGTGACTGGGATGGACATTCGAATCCTTCCATGGACTTCCCTGCCCCAACTTCAGTCGTGAAGGGTCAAAGTCATACAAGGATAGTCTATTACTAACTATTTTAGAGTGTTCTTCTAGATTCTTGTATCTAGGATAACCCCCATGCAACTCATCCGCACCTTGGCCACACAAGGCTACTTTGGCGCTCCTAGACATCTGTTGGAATAATGGTTGCCAAAATAATACTGTGATGTCTAGATCTTCGCCATCATGGATGAAACTAGGTAGACAGTTCCAGAATGCATTCTCTTCAATGATGCCAGTGTGGTGATTCATCTCCAAATGATTTGCAACTAATTCGGCTGCGACGAAATCCGGATTCTCCTCATTGCTGGCAACAGTCCAACATTCTGGAACTGCACCTCCCACTTCTAGGGCTGCGTCTTTGGCTAGTGCGGCGATTAGGCTAGAATCCAATCCTCCTGACAGAACGACTCCAATTGGTGCGTCCGATAGCATCCTAGATTCTACAGATTGTCTAAGGCTGGAAAGCAACCACTCTGGACCGGATTCAGAATCCCAATCTGCGATTACACGAGTATGTTTGTAGTGGCTTTGTATTGATTTGAGAACGGCGCGACCCTTATTGTCTAGAGTCCAAGTCTCTATTGTGCCAGGTTCTACTTGCGTAACTCCTGAGAATAGGGTTGTCATATCAAGAGGGTATTCATAGGCTAGTCTGATTGCTATGGCGTCGATATCTGGAGTGGCAATGAATCCAGGGTGTTCCTGTAGTGCCTTAATTTCTGATGCGAAGATTAGGGTTCCGTCGGGCAACAGTGTGCGAACTAATGGTTTCACTCCCAATGGGTCCCTGCATAGAAGGAGTTCTTGTCTTGCTTGGTCCCAAATAGCAAAGCCCCATATCCCATCTAATTTGTTTATCCAATCGGAATGATTTGGTTTGGGATTTCCTGAAACAGTGTTGTGTAATGCCAGAATAGTTTCGCTGTCTCCAGAAGTCCTCCAAGGATAATTCTTGATTTCTCTCCTAATTTTCTTGTAGTTGTATATCTCTCCATTCTGAATTAGTACTGAGCCGTGGTCCGAATGAATAGGTTGGTATGAGCCCTCTAAGTCCAAGATTGAGAGTCGAGAATGTCCGAATGCCACTGACCCGTTTCTTAGCTCCTCTTCGAAGCCCCCTCGTCCATCGGGACCTCTGTGGGCTAGGCATTCTGCCATCGATGTTGCAATGGTGGCATCAGCATTGCCCAGAATCCCAGTGATGCCGCACACAGCCGATATGGACCTTGGTAAGGTTCATCATTTTGGCGTTCAGAAGTAAACAAAGAAGATGGCGAAAGAAACCAGTGAAGCTATGGTCCAAACAACCACATATCCAGACTGTGAAACCGATGATTCCACAATTCCACCTGTGGATTTGTCCTCAGCCATCATATTGTCCAACCGAACTCGGATTGTAAAGATGACGGGGTGACAAACTCACAAGAATGGTAGCAATAACATCAGGCCGGTCAATGGAAATAGTATCATTGTTGCATTATCATCGATTTCTTTGGTTTTAGGCAATTCTCCCAAAACAGTAAGTGGGGCGAGGAGGATTGCCGCAATTATGTCAGTACCGAGCCAATAGTGACTCCCCAGCCATACTGCATAAGATACTACCATTCCAACATATATGGCCAATCTGAGGTCTTGTTTTGTCCTCTTTATCTCTCCCATAACAGGGTCAACTAGAGTTAATCCAACAATGAGTGGGATGCCATAAATTCCAGCTTCCAACCCTTCTCCTTCACCCGGAGCAAGTAATAATGCCAGAGAGACCGCCAAGCCGCCCCATGCTAGGGCCGAAATCTGATCTGCCTCATACTCCCTTTGTCCGAAGATTACAATCCCAAAGCGAAGTCGGATAACCTCTGCGAGAATGATTAGGAAACAAACTATGCTGACTAATTGTGTGGCATCTATTGAGATTATGTCGGCAACATCTTGTCCGTACAAATAGTAGATGAAGGGCACTGCCGTCATGGAAACATGAGTGAAACGCCTGAAGGCGTGACCTCCGAAACCACCAACTGAGTGATCGACATGGTCGGCTAATACATGCGAATCTTCAGACATGTTATCCCTCAGACAAAGTAATTTCTCTGATAGCATCTTCTAGTGTTATTCTTCCGGTCTCCAAGAGTTCGATAACCCGATTTAACTCAGGATGGTTTAGCAGACGAGAGTCCCATGCGGAAATCAGGCGTTCTCTCGCCCTTAGTCCACTTCTGGCCTCCGGGACACAGTTCTCGATATCGTGAATTAACTCTTCAATTCCAGTTCCATCATGAGAGCACACCAAATGAACAGGAGGTGGAGAGGAATCCATCGATACCGATGAAATGATTGCCTCGGCTGCTTGTTCTGAACCTTCTAAATCTGACTTATTTACTACGATAATATCAGCTAACTCGATTATTCCTGCCTTCTCTGCTTGTACGATATCTCCCCTATCTGGGCCGTCTACGAGAAGAATCCTATCTGCAAAAGCAGCGACTCGATAGTCTGACTGTCCTGAACCCACTGTCTCGATGACTATCCTGTTCCAGCCGCACGCCGCTAAACATTCAATCATCGTAGAGATGTATGCAGATAGGCCGCCCGGGTGGTTTCTAGTTGCTAAGGATCTGACGAATACAGAGTCTCCAGAGTCTGCAGAGGCCATCCTCATCCTATCTCCTAGCAGAGCACCTCCACTTTTCGGTGAAGAGGGGTCGACTGCTAGGACGGCTACTTTGTCTCCTCTACTCGACCAGTAGTCTACAAAATTTCCAATCAATGATGATTTTCCTGCTCCCGGGGGGCCAGTTACGCCAATCGTCCATGACTCTTGTAGGGAGAGGTTTGGCTCAAATCCCGACTCAATAAGAGTAAGTAGTCTAGAAAGGTCTCTGCGGCTTCCTTGCAGAGCTGATTCGACAATATCCAGTTCTTTTACTCCCATCTCCATTCTGAACTCTCTCCCACACCAACAGATTCTCCGGACTTCTTCCTAGAAGACACTTCATTGAGGAAGTCAAGGATCTCCGATGTACTAGTGCCCGGTCCAAAAATAGCCCTGACTCCCAGATTATGCAGCGCATCCCTATCTGATGCTGGAATGATCCCTCCAGCGAATACTACCGTTCTGCCTAGATCTTCTTTGATTAACCCCTCGCAGATGGCTGGAATTAGAACATCGTGCGCCCCGGATAGGGTTGACAGTCCTAATGCAGCAGCATCCTCATCCATAGTGGCGCGTACTATTTCTTCTGGGGTCTTTCGCAGCCCGGTATAAACTACCTCGTGGCCTCCATCTCTGAGTGCCCTAGCAATTACTTTGGCGCCCCTGTCATGGCCGTCCAGACCCGGTTTAGCAACAATGACCTTCATTTCGACGGTTAATGGCACACGGGCGTGAGACTTCAAGCAACCGATTGAGAATTGATTCGCAATACCTAGGTAATGCTCATTGGCGGGGTTGTGCTGACTAGGCTGGTTATGAGCGTAAACGAAGACCGTGTTCAGGACTTGCGGCGAAGAAAGTCTCAGGCCGCCGGAGGAGGCGGACAAGCTAGAGTTTCGGCCCAGCATGCCAAGGGAAAGATGACTGCTCGTGAGAGAATTGAGACTCTTCTAGACGATGGATCGTTCATGGAGGTCGATACACTGGTTGAGCATCGATGCAGGGATTTTGAGATGGATAGGAATGTAATCCCAGGTGACGGAGTAGTTTGTGGACACGGAATGATTGATGGTAGAGTAGTCTATTGCTTCGCCCAGGATTTCACTGTTTATGGCGGATCATTGGGAGAGATGCATGGCCTGAAGATTTGCAAGATTCTAGATATGGCCCTCAAAACAGGTGCCCCAGTAATAGGCCTAAATGATAGCGGAGGGGCTAGGATCCAAGAGGGAGTTGCGAGTCTTGGCTCGTACGCCGAGATTTTCTTTCGCAATGTAAGAGCAAGTGGAGTTATTCCGCAGATTTCCGTAATTATGGGGCCCTGTGCAGGAGGCGCGGTTTATTCTCCGGCAATCACAGACTTCGTTGTAATGGTAGACAAGACATCTCATATGTTCATTACAGGACCTGAGGTCATCAAGACGGTAACCAATGAAGAGGTTTCTTTTGAGGACTTAGGAGGTGCCTCTACTCACGCGACTAAGTCCGGAGTTACTCATTTCACAGCTCAAGATGATGATGAGGCGCTTTCAATTGTACGCGATCTCGTTGGATTCATGCCCTCGAACAATCTTGAGAAGCCTCCCGTGTACGGTACATCAGACCCTCTCGACAGACTCTGCGACAGCCTAGATGAACTGGTCCCGATTGATCCAAGTCAGCCCTATGATATCACTATGGCGATAGAAGAAATTCTTGACGATGGTGCTTTCCTTGAAGTTCAGGCAGGTTTTGCTGGCAACATAGTAGTTGGTTTTGGAAGATTAGGAGGACATACAATTGGTGTGGTAGGAAACCAACCTAGCGTACTTGCTGGATGTTTGGATATTGATGCTTCAATCAAAGGTGCTAGGTTTGTCAGATTTTGTGATGCTTTCAACATCCCTTTGCTGACCTTTGTCGATGTCCCTGGCTTCCTACCGGGAGCGAGTCAAGAATGGGGGGGAATAATTAGGCATGGTGCTAAACTGTTGTACGCATACGCTGAGGCTACTGTACCAAAGTTGACGGTTATAACAAGAAAGGCATATGGGGGCGCTTATGATGTAATGTCGTCCAAGCATATCAGAGGCGACTACAATATCGCTTGGCCAACTGCTCAGTTAGCAGTAATGGGTGCCGAAGGTGCGGTCCAGATTATTCATCGTAAGCGCATTGCAACTTCAGGAAATCCTGAACAGGAAAGAGATAGGCTGGTAGATGATTATGAAGAGACTTTTGCTAACCCATATCGAGCTGCTGCTCTAGGTTATCTCGACGATGTCATTCAGCCTAGTCAAACTCGTGAGGTTTTGACTCGTGCGCTTGGAGCCTTGCTTGAGAAAGAAGAAATTCGCCCTGCACGGAAGCACGGTAACATTCCACTATGAGGGACCGTCATGCCTGAAGATGAACAAAGAGAATCGAAATTGAAGGTGGCGGCGATTGTCGCTGTTATGTTCGAGATATCTACAGGTGAGTCGCTCACGCCTTCTGGGCAACGCGACTCTGGTAAAGCCTGGTCAAAGGATCACCGAAGGGTTCTGATTGGAAGGAGGAATTTGTTTCGTGCGCGTACTCGCAGGAGTACATCGAGGTGAGGCGATGACGGTCAAGAGGAGAGTCACTGTCGATGGAGAGGTTTTCGAGGTCGAATTGGAGAAATTGGAAGATGGTTGGAGAGTCGGCGTTGCTGATTCCCAATTTGAAGTTCAAGTGGAACAGGAAAGAGAGATAAATCCAAAGAGAGGTTCTAGAACACGAACTAGTTCCGCTAAATCTGGAACGATTTCTTCACCGATTCCCGGAAAGGTGGTGTCGATTCACATTTCCGTAGGAGATGAGGTCCGGGAGGGTTCAGTACTGATGATACTTGAGGCAATGAAGATGCAGAATGAGGTTCAGGCTCCAATCTCGGGAACTATTGCTGAATTGAATTGTCAAACTGGCGACAACATCGAAGCCAATTCTCCCCTGGTTGTAATCACTCCTGAAGAGGAATCAGGGTGATTCAGAGAGTTCAAGAGAAGAAAGTGCTAGGACCGTTTGTGGCTAGGTGCGACTATCCGGGATGCAAGAGTGATGGACCCCTAGTCAGTAGACTATCTCCTGAGGGATTTCTAGTGGCCACTGGTAGCAAGGCTTACTCTTTCCGAGAGGCGTATCGAAGATTCCACTACTGCGAAACTCACCATGACGAATTGATGGCTTCGGTTTGGAATAGAGTTCGAGATGCAGAAGATAAGGGAGATGATCACATTGCACCTACATCTGTGTGATATTAGGCGCCATTCAATTGCGTTCTCGAACATATCGCATAGTTGAAGAGAATGAATCAATGACTCTAGATTAATCCTAGGGCATCCTCGATTCGGTTTAATTCTGGTCCCGTAGAGCCAGATCCGACTAAGGCATGAGTATTACTGGCTGCGCAACCTGCTCCAACAAATGGTGACCCGAAAGTCACAGTACCAACCATTACTGGTACTTTCATTACTGACTCAATTGCTTCTGCTTCTTCCCTAGTAATATCAGGATGCGCCAGAACGCCATTGCCATTTGCGACTATCATACTACCTACGGTGTCGTGTCCGGCAACTTTGGAATGCATCGCATTGACCCCTAGAACTTCTGAAATCATCTCTACTCCCTCTTGAGGGACCACGGGACTAACCACGGCTCCGTGTTCATTGCATTCCATTAGGTTCCCAGCAGCATTCATACCACTTTCTAGAACTACGACATCACAGAAGCTAGTAAGTTCGTCCAAATCTTCTTCCGTGGCAATATCGGCGACGGCTATTCCCTTTCCATTACCCCTCAATAAACTGCCAAGTAGAGAAGATCCTCCTACCAGGAAAGGATGCATTTCCATCTCGAATGATTGAGTTATCATCTCGATTGATGCATCATCGAGTGATCGAGGATAGAATAGGATATCATCCACTACAGAGAGATAAACTCCGACTTGGGTATGTCCCAAAATATCGCCTGTGCTGATTGCCATATTTCACCCGGTGGTCATGGCTTTTGATTTTCAAAAAGTTGCGGGGTGAAGGAGAGTGGCACAGCGACGAACTTTCCCGTGGGCTTT
>CETM01167146.1_pt1 | contig 10516 bp, 20 predicted proteins | sample 361451 | NCBI WGS metagenome assembly CETM01 (sample SAMEA2622690, study PRJEB7988) | marine metagenome | isolation source: saline water (ENVO:00002010), including
TTATATGTTCATATTCCTTAAAGTCAACCCTTGATAGTGTCAATTAACCCGCTTATTTCACTATTAATTTCTGATATTCCTGCCTCACCATTTACAACTTTAAGTAAATTAGATTGCTTATAAAAATCTACAACAGGAAGAGATGATTTTTCATAAGTTTTGTATCTTTTTATTGCTATTGCTTCACTGTCATCAGCCCTTTTTTCCTGAGTTTGTCTTTCTAAAATTCTTTTTTTAACAGTTTCTAAACTTACAGAAAGGTTTAAGACAATATCTATTTTTTGTTCATATTTTTTTAGTAAATCATCTAAATTTTTTGCTTGAATTAAAGTTCTGGGATATCCATCAAAAATAATTTTATTTTTGTAAGTATCATTTGAAACAAATTTTTCAATTAAATTGCTAACTATTTTATCTGAAACTAGTTCACCAGAATTTATGATTGAAGAAATTTTAGATCCTAATTCTGTTTTGTTTTTAATTTCACTACGTAAAAGATCTCCTGTAGATAATTGGTATAAATTAAATTTACTTACTATAAATTTTGATTGAGTTCCTTTACCAGCTCCTGGTGGTCCAAAAATAACTATATTCATATCTATTTTATTTACTAAATTTTGCTTTTTTAATTAATGATTCATATTGAGAACTCATTAATCTAGTCTGAACCTGTGAAACAGTATCCATAGCTACTACTACTACAATCAAAACTGAGGTGCCTCCTAAGTAAAAAGGTATTGGATATTTAGCAATTAAAAATTCAGGCATTAAACAAACTAGTGTTAGATAAGAAGCTCCAATAGTTGTCAATCTTGTTAAAATTGTTTCAATATAATCCGCAGTTCTCTCGCCTGGTCTTATACCTGGTACGTATCCTCCGTACTTTCTCAAGTTTTCAGCTGTTTCTTTCGGGTTAAAAACAATTGAGGTATAAAAAAAAGAGAAGAATATTATACCGGAAGCATAAAGCAACATATAAAGAGGCTTACCTTGAGAAAAAAGAGATGAAATATTTATGAAAAAATCTGAGTCTGCAAGCCCAAAATTAGAAAATGTAACTGGGAGCAATAATAATGCAGAAGCAAATATTGCAGGTATAACACCGGCAGTATTTATTTTTAAAGGTAAGTGTGAAGATTGTCCGCCATAAATTTTATTTCCCATTTGTCTTTTAGGGTAATTAATTAAAATTTTTCTCATAGCTCTTTCTACAAAAACTATGAACATAACTGTAACAATAATTAATAAAAAAATACCTATAATCATAACTGGTGATAAAGCTCCAGTTCGACCTAGTTCAAATGTTGAAGCTAAAGCTCTTGGTATTTCAGCCACAATACCTGAAAAAATAATTAAAGAAATACCATTACCAACTCCTCTTGAAGTAATCTGTTCACCAAGCCACATTAAAAAAGTAGTTCCTGCTACTAAAGAAATAGTTGTCATGATTTTAAAATAAATCCCTGGTGTTATAACTAAATTTCCTGCATTTTCTAAACCAACAGATACCCCGTAGCCCTGAAGAGCTGCTATAAAAACTGTTCCATACCTAGTTATTTGAGTAATTTTTTTTCTTCCAATCTCACCCTGTTCCTTCAAATTTTTAAAATAATCTGAAACACCAGTCAAAAGTTGGACTATAATAGATGAAGATATGTACGGCATAATCCCTAAAGCAAATATTGCCATTCTACTAACAGCTCCGCCTGCAAATACATTAAACATACCAAGAAGACCTTTTTGTGTGGACTCCATTATCTCTTGAAGAGCGAATGGATCAATTCCTGCTATTGGAATAAATGTTCCAAGTCTATAGATACAAAGAATAAAAATAGTAAAAAATATTCTATTTCTCAAATCATTAGATTTTGATGAGGTGTTTTGTGAAATATCTTCAGCCATTATTTATTTTTTTTGTTAAGAATATTTATTGTTCCACCAGCTTTTTCAATCTTGGACTTAGCAGAATTAGATACAAAATCTATATTTAATTTTAACTTATTCTTAATTTCTCCACCACCCAATATTTTTAAATAACTTAAATCTCTTTTGATAATTTTTTTGTCCTTGAAATATTTTAAACTTAATTCATCAGTTGGTTTAATTTTTTTTCTTTCAATTAATCTTTCTAAATCAGATAGATTTATAATAGCAATATTTTTTTTATTAAATGGTTTAAAACCTCTTTTTGGAAGTCGTCTATATAAAGGCATTTGGCCTCCTTCAAAACTTTTAATAGCAACACCAGATCTTGACTTCTGCCCCTTAACACCTCTACCAGAGGTTTTTCCTTTACCACTTCCAATTCCTCTTCCAACTCTAATTTTAGGAAAGTTTGTTTTTATAAGATTATTCAATTTCATTTGATCTCTCTTTTTTTTATAATTTCTGCAATTGCTTTTCCTCTAACAGCGGATAAGTATTTTGGTGAACTTTGACTTCTTAATCCACCAATTAGTGCTTTTAAAACATTGTGAGGATTGGCTGAACCAAGAGATTTGGCAACAACATCTTGAATGCCTAGTGCTTCACAAACTGCTCTTACAGCTCCACCAGCAATAATTCCTGTTCCTGTTGGTGCTGATCTCATCAACACTTTTCCTGAACCATTTTTTGAATAAATATCATGGTGCAATGTTCTACCGTCCTTTAGAGGTATTTTAACCATATTTTTTTTTGCAAATTCAGTAGCCTTTTTTATTGCATCCGGAACTTGTTTAGATTTACCTTTACCAATCCCTATTGATCCTTTTTGATCACCAACGACAACTAAAGCGGCAAATCCGAAACGTCTTCCTCCCTTAACTACCTTCGTAATTCTATTTATTGCAACAAGTTTTTCTATAAATCCATTATCTCTCATTAAAAATTCAACCCATTCTTTCTTAAAGCCTCTGCTAATTGTTTAATTCTACCATGGTACTTTGATGGTCCTCTATCAAAATAAACTTTAGTAATTTTTTTTTCAGCAGCCCTTTTTGCAAGCGTTTCTCCAATAATTTTTGACATTTCTAATTTTTTAACTTTATTTTCTCTCATTTTTTTTTCGTTTGAAGAGGCTGATACTATTGTTTTGTTAGCATTATCATCAATTATTTGTGCAGATATATTTTTTAAGGATTTTGATACAGATATTCTATATCTATCCTTATTGACCATTTTTAATTTTTTTCTATTTCTTAAAGAACGCTTTTTATTTAAATTCATTTTCATATCTTATTTTTTCTTCCCTTCTTTTCTTATTACATACTGATCTTTTTCTTTAATTCCTTTTCCTTTATAGGGTTCAACTGGTTTAAGTGATTTAATTTCTGAAGCTACCTTTGAAACCAACGCTTTGTCAGTGCCTGAAATATTGATTTTAGTTTGTTTTTCTATTTTAATTTTTATTTCTTTAGGAACTTTATAAATTACATCATGACTAAATCCTAATTTAAGGTTAAGTTGATCTCCTTGCTGAGCAACTTTAAAACCTACACCATTTAGTTCTAAATTTTTCTCATGTCCCTTTGTAACTCCCAAAATTGCATTATTAATCAAACTCCTGTAAGTTCCCCACATTATAGAGGAGTCTTTCTCTTTTTTTTTAATAGGTGATATTAAGAATTCATTTTTATCGTTTACTTTAGACGAAAAAATCTTTTCATTAAAAAGAACTTTCTCCGAACCCTTTGGTCCAGTAATAGTAACTAAATTTCCTTGAATAGCTACTTTTGAGTCTTTTGGTAATGATATTATTTTTTTTCCTAGTTTCGACATTAAAATACCCTACAAATTATTTCCCCACCTAAATTATTTTTTATTGCATCTGAGTCTGACATTACTCCCTTACTTGTGGAAAGGATGGCAAGTCCAAGTCCATTCTTAACTTTTGGAACACTCATTGCTCTTGAATAGACTCTTCTTCCTGGTTTGGAAACTCTCTTGATCTCCTTAATAACTGGTTGACCCTCATAGTATTTCAAAACAACTAATATAAATTTAAATTTTTCTTTATCTTCATCAATATAAAAATCAATTATATATCCTTCCTTTTTTAAAACTTCTAAAATTTTAAGTCTAAATTTAGAAAATGGAATATTGATCTTATTTAAAGATCTCATTTGACCATTTCTTATTCTTGTTAACATATCACCTATTGGATCTACTAAATTCATATTTCTCCTTTTACCAACTCGACTTTGTCATTCCAGGAATTTTCCCTGAAGATGCCATTTGTCTTAAAGCTATTCTTGAAATTCTTAATTTTCTGTAAACACCGTGTGGTCTTCCAGTAATTTCACATCTGTTTCTAATTCTTATTTTTGATGAATTTTTTGGAAGTTTCGACAGCTTTAATTGTGCTGCAAATCTTTCATTGAGAGGTAATTTTTTATTATTAATTATTTTCTTAAGTTTTTTTCTTCTTGCATCAAATTTCTTTGCCATTCTTATTCTTTTTAGATTTCTTTCTATTGCGCTTGTTTTAGCCATTTGTTTTTATCTCCTCGTTTTTATTGTCTTTATTTACTGGAACTATTTTATTTATCTTTTGTTTTTTTTTAACACTAGGAACCATTGGAAAGTTGAATTCTTTTAATAGTGTAATTGTATTATTCGAAGAATTGCTATCTGTAACTATAGTGATATCCAATCCTCTAATCTTCTCAACTTTATCAAAATTGATCTCGGGGAAAATTATATGTTCTTTAATACCAAAGCTATAATTTCCTGATTTATCACATCCATTTTCGGATAAACCCCTAAAGTCTTTAATTCTAGGTAGAGCGATATTTATTAATCTATCCAAAAATTCGAACATTCTATCATTACGTAATGTTACTTTGAGACCTGCATCAGTTCCTTTTCTAGATTTAAAATTTGATATTGATTTTTTAAATTTTGTTACAACAGGTTGTTGGCCTGTTATTGCTGAAATGTCTTGAATACAAGATTTCAATATCTTTTTGTCAGTCCCATCTGCACCAAGACCCATGTTTATTACAATTTTTTTAATTTTAGGAACTGCAAAAATATTTTTTTGATTTAGTTTTGTCATAAGAGTTTTTGCAATATTATTTTTATATCTTTCTTTTAATCTAGGTGTCATTATTTTTTACCTTTTTTAACTTCTTCAATTTTTTTTAGATTAGAAAGATGGATAAATGCTTCTTTTGAAATTATACCACCCTTGTTTTCTTTTGTAGCTTTCTTGTGTTTTTTAACCATATTTATAGATTTTACTTTTGCAAGATTTCTGGATCTATCAATTTGTATAATTTCTCCATCTTTTCCACTATCTTTACCTATTAAAACTTTAACTTTAGTTCCTTTTTTTAAAAACATTTATAATACCTCCGGAGCCAAAGAAATAATTTTAGCTTGCCCTCTATACCTAAGCTCTCTTGTTACTGGTCCAAAAATTCTGGTACCAATTGGCTCACCCTTTTCGTCGGTTAAAACAACTGAATTATTATCGAACTGTACTTTTGATCCATCTTTTCTAAATATTTCTTTTTTAGTTCTTACGATTACAGCCTTGTGAACTGAGCCTTTTTTAACTTTACCATTTGGCAAAGCATCTTTAACACTAACAACAATAAGATCTCCAACCCCAGCGTATCTTCTTTTTGATCCGCCAAGAACTTTAATGCACTCGACTCTTTTTGCTCCTGTGTTATCAGCTACCTGAAGTTCTGTTTGTACCTGTATCATTTGTCAATTACTTCCCAAGTTTTTAGTTTAGATATTGGTTTGCTTTCGATTATTTTTACTAAATCTCCTTTTTTAAATTTATTTTTTTCATCATGTGCATGGTATTTTTTTGATCTAGAAATCACCTTGCCATAAAAAGGGTGTATAAATTTTCTTTTAACTTCAACTACTATAGTTTTGTTGTTTTTATCGCTTATAACCTTTCCCTGAAGTATTTTTTTAGTCATTTTTATTACCTACATTGCTATAAAGTCTCGCTATATTTTTCTTAATTTTATTAAATTCTGCTGGACTTTGAATTTGACCGTTAATTTTTTTAAACCTCATGTTAAAGAGATCCTTTTTAAGTTTTTGAATTTCTCTTATTGATTGATCTGGGCTTAATTTTTTTGTTTCTTTTTTTTTCATTTTATCTCTTTACAAACTTTGTTTTTATTGGAAGCTTTGCAGAAGCTTTGTACAATGCAATTTTAGCAACATCTTCGGTAACTCCATCTACCTCAAATAAAATTCTACCTGGTTTAACTCTGCAAACCCAGAATTCAGGAGAACCTTTTCCTTTACCCATTCTCACCTCTGTTGGTTTCTTTGAAACAGGTATATTTGGAAAAACTCTTGCCCATACTTTTCCTGTTCTTTGCATGTATCTAGTTAACGCAACCCTTGCAGCCTCGATTTGTTTACCCAAAACTCTTTCGGGCTCTAAAGCTTTTAGACCATAAGATCCATAGTTCAAAGTAGCCACTCTAGTAGCCTTACCATGTATTCTTCCCTTGTGGGCTTTTCTATATTTTGTTCTTGTTGGTTGAAGCATTTTTTATCCTATCAATTTTCTCTTTTTCTACATCTTTTAAAAATAATTCCCCTTTATAGATCCATACTTTTACGCCAATAACTCCATATGTTGTTAAAGCTTCAGCTTCAGCGTAATCTAAATTTGCTCTCAAAGTGTGCAAAGGTATACTACCTTCTCTAAGCCATTCGGTTCTTGCAATTTCATTTCCAGCTAACCTTCCACTCAAAGTTACTTTAATACCTTTTGCTCCCAACCTCATAGCAGATTGCATGGCTCTTTTCATAGCCCTCCTATAAGCAACCCTTTTAACAAGTTGCTGAGCAATATTTTCGCCAACTAAATAGGCATTTAGTTCCGGTTTTTTTATTTCTTTTATATTTAAAAATATTTCAGATGATGTAATTTTTGAAAGTTTTTTCTTAATTTTTTCAATATCAGATCCCTTTTTTCCAATTACAAAACCTGGTCTGGAAGTATGAATGGAGATAGTACACTTTTTAGATGATCTTTCGATAATTACCTCAGATACACCAGAGTTTTTAATATTATCTCTTATAAACTTTCTTATTTTGTAGTCTTCAATAAGAAATTTTCCATACTCATTTTTTTTGGCAAACCAAACTGAGTCCCATGGTCTATTAATACCTAACCTGAAACCTATTGGATTTACTTTTTGTCCCATTATTTTTTATCCTTTTTTAAATCTTTCATTACTTTCTCTTCTAAAATTATTGTTACGCGACTATAAGGTTTTTTAATACTGGCTGCTCTTCCTTTAGCACGTGGTCTAAATCTTTTCATCACAATGGATTTCCCAGCATAAGCTTCTTTTACATATAAATTATCTACATCATATTGATAATTATTTTCGGCATTAGCAACTGCAGATTTTATAGTTTTTTTTATGTCTACAGCAACTTTTTTTCTAGTAAAATCTAAATCTCGCATTGCAACATCGGCCCTTTTTCCTTTAACAAAATTTAATACTAAATTAGCCTTTCTTGCACCACTTCTTACATTTTTATTTATAGCTTTGACTAAATTATTTTTTTCCATCATCTTTTCCCTTTGCTGCAGGCGCAGGTGCTGTAGCAGGTTTAGCTGCTGGTGCTCCAGTTGCTCCTTTCGGTGCTGCTGGTGCTGCCTTAGCTCCACCATCTGCTGCAGCTTTTTTATCTGCCGGTGTATGACCAGCAAATTTTCTGGTTGGAGAAAACTCTCCTAATTTATGTCCAACCATCTCCTCTGATACCGTTATAGGTATAAAATTTTTTCCATTATGAATTAAAAAGCTGTGTCCTACAAATTCTGGAATGATAGTTGAATTTCTCGACCAAGTTTTTATTGGTTTTTTTTTGTCACCTGACTTTAGCTTGTCAACTTTTTTAAGTAAGCTAGGATGTACAAACGGTCCTTTCCAAATTCCTCTACTCATAATTATTTATTCCTCTTTTTTCTTCTTGAAATAATAAACATATCACTTTTTTTTGGCCTTCTAGTTTTTAAACCTTTTGCAGATTGTCCCCATGGAGAAACTGGATTTCTTCCACCAGAAGTTTTTCCTTCACCACCACCATGTGGATGATCTACAGGATTCTTAGCAACTCCTCTAGTTAATGGTCTCTTACCCTTCCATCTATTTCTGCCAGCTTTTCCAATTTGAATATTTTTTTGATCTGGGTTTGAAACTGAACCAATTGTAGCTTTACATGCTGATCTTACTTTTCTTGTTTCGCCAGATGATAGCTTAATGATAGAATAGTCACCATCAAAACCTGATAGTGTGACTGATGAACCTGCTGATCTTGCTAATTTACCACCATTTCCCTCAACTAATTCAACATTATGCACGATTGTACCTGGGGGGATGTCTGATAAAGGCATGCAGTTACCTATTTTAATTTCTTTCTTGTTACCTGAAACTATATTATCGCCCACCTTAATGTTTTTAGGACATAAAATATAATTTCTTAAACCGTCTTCGTATTTTACTAAAGCTATGAATGAAGTTCTGTTTGGATCATATTCAATTCTTTCAACTGTAGCCACTACATCTAATTTATTTCTATAAAAGTCAATTTCCCTATATCTTTTTTTATGACCTGCTCCTTTAGCTCTTGATGTAATTCTTCCAAGATTATTTCTACCACCTGAGGAAACTTTTCCATGGGTTAAACTTTTTAATGGTCTACCTTTCCACAGTCCTTTTCTGTCCACAAGTATCGTGGTTCGTGTTGACTTCGTGTATGGTTTGTATGATTTAAGACTCATTTTTATATACCTAATGAAAGATCAATACTCTGACCTTTTTTTAAAGTTACTAAAGCTTTTTTAAAACCAGATTTCTTACCTAACTTACCTCTAACCATTTTATTTTTACCTTTTTTATTAATTGTATTTATTTTAATCACATTAACTTTAAATATTTTTTCTATGCTTTTCTTTATTGATTTTTTTGATGCATTTTTATGAATTTTAAATGTAACTTTATTCTGTTCGGAAAGATTAGTAGCTTTCTCAGTGACAACAGGTGATAAAATAGTGTCTAAATAATTAATTTTTTTCATTTAAAATCCTACTTTGAATTTTTTTAATTGATGATGTTGTAAATAAAACATTTTTATATTTCACAAGATCGTAAACATTAGCCCCTTCATCATTTATAAGCTTAACATCAGGAATGTTTCTAACAGATTTATATATATTTTTTTGAGTTTCTTTATCTGAGATTATTAACACATTATTTATTTTGTTTTTGGTTAAAAAGGTATTAAATATTTTTGTTTTTTTGATCTGAGTTTTAATATCATCTAAAATAAATAATTCTTTATTAGCATTTTTCTTTGAAATAGATTGTGCCAAAGCTAATTTTCTCATTTTTTTATTAATTTTTTTTACCTTATAATTGTCTCCTTTCGGTCCATGAGCTACACCTCCACCCACAAAAAGAGGGGCCTTTCTACTTGCGTGTCTTGCTCCTCCAGTACCTTTTTGTGCATAAATTTTCTTGGTTGATCCAATTACTTCGTTTCTTTGTTTTGTTTTAGCAACCCTTTTTTTTGCATGATTTATTTGCCAATCAATAACATACTTTAAGAGTTTGTAATTAACCTTCAAAGCTGTAATTCCATCAGCTACATTCACGCTTTTTGCTTTTGTTCCCTCTAAATTTAATACTTCTATATTCATAATCTATTTCTTTTTAACCTCTGTTTTTGCTGGTTCTTTTTTTTCTGGAGTCTTTTTAGCTTCTGTTTTTTTATTATCACTTTTTACTGAAGTTTTTTGTGAACTCTGCTGTATTTGTTGAGTTGTTTTTTCTTTATCACCTACTGTTTTTCTACTTACTATTTTTATTGATTTTCTGATGTAAACTGTTGAATTTTTTGATCCTGGAATAGATCCTTTGATATAGATTAAATTGTTTTCCATATCAGACTTAATTACCTCTAGATTTAATAAGGTTCTAAATTTTGAACCCATATGTCCAGCCATTTTTTTATTTTTAAATACCTTACCGGGGTCTTGCCTTTGCCCTGTGGAACCATGGGACCTATGAGAAACAGAAACACCATGTGTAGCTCTTAGACCAGAAAAATTCCATCTCTTCATTGGTCCTGCAAAACCTTTTCCAATCGTTTTTGACCGAACGTCAATAAATTTTGTATCTTTTAATAGTTCTAAACCTATTTCACTTCCAATCTTGTATTCATCTGTTTTTTCTACTCTATATTCTTTAAGAATTCTTTTAGGTTCTGTATTTTTTTTTGAAAAAAAACCTTTCATTTGATTGGTAAGCTTAGATGGTTTTATCTTTAAAAAACCGAGCTTAACTGCTGAATAACCATTTTTTTCTTTGTTGTAGATATCTATTACTCTACCCTTTTCAACTCTAACGACTGTTACAGGTATAGAGGTCCCTGACTCCATAAACTCTCTGCTCATTCCAATTTTTTTTCCAACTAATCCTAATGTCATAATAATTATATCTTTATATCTATATCAACACCTGATGCTAAATCTAAT
>CETM01101157.1_pt1 | contig 10513 bp, 11 predicted proteins | sample 361451 | NCBI WGS metagenome assembly CETM01 (sample SAMEA2622690, study PRJEB7988) | marine metagenome | isolation source: saline water (ENVO:00002010), including
AAATATTGGTAAAAGAGCAAAAGCAACATGGTTTATTAAAAAATGAGTGTGAAACTTTCTAAAATACTTAATGAGATAGGCATTAAGGCAAAAGCTGCCAGCGCAATTCTGAATACCGCAAGCATTGATCAAAAAAATAAATTTTTTGACTTTGCAATTAAGGCAATCCAAGAAAATGCAGATCTCATTCTGGAAGCTAATAAAATCGATATCAAAGAAGCAAGAATCAATATGAAAGATGAGGCTTTTATTGATCGTCTAGCTTTGGATATGGGCAGACTGCAGGGAGTATGTGATACCTTGGCTGAAATAAAATCATTCCAAGATCCGGTAGGCAGAGTGCTTGCTTCCTGGGACAGGCCCAACGGTTTAAATATTTCTAGAGTTTCAACTCCCCTTGGAGTCATAGGTTTAATTTTTGAAAGCAGACCTAATGTTGCTGCTGATGCAGGTGGCCTATGCCTAAAATCTGGCAATGCTGTAATTTTGCGAAGTGGAAAAGATGGACTGAGATCTGCTACAGCAATTGTTAACTCTCTTCAGGATGCATTAAAACAATCGGAATTGCCTAAAGAATCCATTCAAATAGTACCCTCTGAAAGCAGAGAAGCTTCAACCAAGATGCTAGAAGGTCTGAATGGCTCTATAGATGTAATAGTTCCAAGGGGTGGCAAAAGTCTTGTTGCAGAGGTTGAAAAATCTGCAAAAATTCCAGTTTTTGGACATTTAGAGGGTATTTGTCATATTTATGTTGATGAGCATGCTGATCAAGAAAAAGCATTATCAGTTTGCCTTAATGCAAAAATGCGCAGAACAGGAATTTGTGGTGCCGTAGAAACAATTCTTGTAAATCAGAATATCGCATCCTCATTCATACCAAGACTCATTGATAGACTAGATGATGAGGGATGTGAGATACGTGGTTGTAATAACACTCTAAATATTGATCCAAGAGCTATTCCAGCAAGTGAAGAAGATTGGTCGACGGAGTATTTAGCACCTATCGTAAGTGTGAAATCTGTTTCAAGTATTGATGAAGCAATTGATCATATTGAAAATTTTGGTACCGGTCATACAGAATCAATCATCAGTGAGAACCAGAACAACCAATCAACCTTTACCAAATCCATAGATAGCGCGATTGTCATGATTAATGCTTCTACGCAATTTGCTGATGGTGGTGAATTCGGGCTTGGAGGAGAAATAGGAATTGCAACTGGAAAATTTCATGCTAGAGGACCGGTTGGCGTAAATCAACTAACAAGTTTCAAATATATTGTTAAGGGAGACGGAAACGTTAGAGATTAGCAATTATTGTGTAGTTAAACTACAAAAAAAAATACCAAATAAAGCTTTAAAATAGGTAATTTACTATTATATTGACATATTTATTCATTTTATTTTAAATCGACTACAAATAAATCTGTCTTGCCAATGTCTTGACTTATTTGGGCACAAATTCTTCTTACATACATTGGACGCTCAGTAACTAAATTTACAGCTAGGATGCTGTAGGGACTGGGCTATGAAAAACTTTTATAAATATTCACTTAATTTCGCATTGATAATTGCACTATCTGCTTGTGGTGGCGGTGGTGGTGGCGGTGGTGGTTCCGATTATACTACTCCACCTTCAAATTCAGCTCCAACAATTGATAACACTACAACAAATTATTCTACACAAGAAAACCAAACCTCAGGTTTCATGGTGAATGCATCTGATGCTGATGGAAACCCCCTATCATATTCTTTATCTGGTCCGGATGCCTCGAATATGTCCATCAGCACAACAGGTGTTGTTTCCTTCGCAGTTGCTCCGGACTTTGAGAATCCAACTGATGATAATAAAGATAATATTTATTCCTTCAATGCTACTGTTAGCGATGGAACTCTCACAGCTACAAAAGGCTTTACTATTACTGTTACAAACGACGAATCTGATGATGTTATTTCTGTTTCATTTGATGGTGTGGTTATTCGTTCTGGTTATGTTCAAAGCGCAAATGTATGTGTTGAGGCTTCATCTGGAGCTGTTTGTTCAGGATCTGGCTCGACCACAACATCAAACTCCGATGGTTCATTTAATTTAACTCAAGATTTCACAGGTGCATTAGTTGCAACTGATGGATTTGATGTGGTTACTAATCAAACACATTCTTACCCCTCAATGTATTTGACCACTCCCTCCAGTAGCAATTTAAATGTGATTTCTCCCCTTAGTAACCTGGTTCACATGAATTCGAATGTTGATATGGCAACTTTAAAATCTCAACTTGACATTGATAGCAGCTTTAACATTGAATCCACCGACCCCTTCAGTAACTTAAACAATATTAATTACGAAAAAGTTGCAAGAATCAATACTCAACTTGCAATTCTGGAAAGTGCTCTGTTAGCAATTGAGCCAGATGAAAGTAGTGAGACGAATGAAAATAAAACAGCCTATAAAATTGCTCAAGCGATAGCTAATAGAAGTACAAACGAATCTAGTCTTGGGGATACTACTTTTATTAAAACCTTAATTACAGACTGGACATTCACTAATTTCACTTTAAACAATAACATTTTAGAAAATTTATCTGCTTCAATTTCATCTTATCTTCAAAAAGTTTATGCTGAGGGGGATTCATCTGCTCACTCCTACTTTTCGAGTGTTGCAAGCACTGAACTAAACCCTTTACTTTCAAGAATTACAAATGAAACAGCAACTGCTGCTGAATTAGACAAAATGATATTTTCAACAATCTCTTTAGTTGATGACGCCGATGGTGCCTCCATAACATACACTGATAACGAGGCTGGTCTATCAACCACCACCTATTCTGTCAGTAATGTTGGAAGTGAATATTACACAGTTGATGCAGTAAATGCAGATGAAACGGAGCTTGTAATATATGCAAAAGTTGGAGACAAAATTGTTTTTGACCCGAGTTCTAGCAATGTTTTTGCTATACACCCTTTCGAACTCTCAACAACTCAAAATGACACCAGCGGAGTAAACAACATAGGCCTTAATCAAGGCTGGGATGAAGCCACATCCACGTTGACAGTAAACTCCACTACTCCGCTTACCCTTTACCCCCATTGTGGAGTCCACTCTGGAATGTATACAAAGGGTAGAATCGAAATTGTTGAATCATTTGATATGACTAAAATAGATTTAACCAGTTTTACATCCGATCTCCAAATCAAAGGAACCGTATCAAAAGGTCCCTTCAAGGGTGCCTCCGGCTTTACGCATAAAGTCTACCTTAGAGAGGCTGACGCAGGAGATAGTTTTCATACTCATGAATTTAATGAATATCCTGGCTTAACATTTTACATGCCAGCGAGCCAGGGTTTTCATGGAGCATCTGTAAAAACAAGCGACGAAATGTTCAAAACAAAATCCCATTATGCTCAAGCCTCATCCTCTGGAGGTGACAGTGGGACTGGTTACTAGAAATCCTAAAATATTTTCCAGGATTTAATTAGTTTTTTAATAAAATTTAAGGGCCCAGCATGCTGGGCCTCTAAACCTTGCAGAACTTAGATTGAGGTGCATTCTGAAACTCCAACTACACTATATTACTATTGCTCTATTCATCCAGGAATGGGTGGCAGCATTACAATATCAAGTTAGACCGATCTAGATATAAATATCGAATCTAGTTGTTTTACCAGATACTTGATAGTTCGTCTGGATGGAAAAAGGTTCAGCTTTAATGGGCCTTTTCACAACCATCTTTCCCGCTGGAATTAACTGCAAAACTTCAAAGTCTTTGACCGCATTATTTTCTAAAGACTCTGTTTCTAATATTTTTGATATGTACTCTAGTTGGCCTGAACCAAGGGCATTCTTTTTTGTAGACGGGTACATGGGATCAAAGTAAATTACATCAAAGTTTTTAGCATTAGCAGCATAAGAGCATGCATTGGTATGAATGAGGTCTAGTTTTTTAAAAATATTTTGATCCTGACTGCGACTTATTCCATCTTGAAGTAAATGAAATAAAATTTTACTTTGCTCAAGTGCTGTAACTTGATGGCCTAGACTGAGAAATAACAAAGTATCTTGCAGCATTCCTGCTGTGCAATCGAGAATGTTTAAGGGATACACTGACTTACCTAAAGCTTTCTTGATAAGCTTTTCATGATCAGCTCTTTTAACACGCCATCCAGTTGAGCCTGAATTAAAATCAATCCGAAATTTGTTCTTTGATCGTGCCTCAGGATGAAAAAATGATAGCCCAGCTTCTGAAAGATAAAGGTGAGGTTGATCAGTTAGTTGCTCACTTATGATTGCAGTTGTTCCAAGGCAGCTTGCAACTTCATTTGCTAATTTTTCTTGATTGATTAATTCGTATACAAGAGGTGGGATCATATAAGCAAAAGCACGATACCTAATGCCACTCTATACAAAACAAATGGAGTCATGCCAATCTTTTCAACGAACTGCAAAAAGCCCTTAATGGTAATGAATGCTATAAAAGCTGAACCAATAAAGCCTGTTAGCATTATGAGCATGTTACTCAACGCAATTGAATAACCGCCCTTAGTGAGCATTAATACCAATGCGCCCAAAATTGTAGGAATGCTTAATAAAAAAGCAAACCTTGAGGTATCTTTCAGGTTTAATCCAATAATTAGTGCTCCGGTGATTGCCATACCTGATCTAGATGCACCTGGAAAAACAGCCAATGCTTGAAAACAACCAATTATAAGCGCTGCAAATAAAGTTAATTCTGTTAGAGACTTCGATTGGGTTGAGCTCTTAAAGGCAGCATACAATAAGCCAGCAAATACAAGATTTGCCCAAGCAATTGAGTTTATATTTGCAGATCTAGACTCAGTTAAATCAGATGCAAGCAACCCGACCAAAACAATTGGTAAAGTTGCAACAAGAAGATTCAATCCCAGAGAGAAGTCTTCTTTACTTCTAGTTTTTGTCCAGGGCATGTAAGCATGAAATAGTCCTTGAATTTCTTTTTTAAAATAATAAATTACCGCAGCCAAGGTTCCAGCATGAACTGATATATCAAAGACAATGCCAAAGTCTTTAGCTCCAAAAAGTAATGATGGAAACAATAAATGCGCTGAACTAGAAACAGGTAAAAATTCAGTTAGGCCTTGAATCAAGGCAAGAAGAAGTGCAAGGAAAAAATCTGAAATCATGATTTCTTATAATCAGGAGTTTTAAGATAAACAGGATTTGCATTTTCAGGTAGGAAACTCTCACCAGTTTCTAACCTTTGCTTAGCAATTATTGCAATTGGCTCAGCACTTCCAAGTGCTTGAGATAAAAACTGCGGATTTTTTTCCGCAGCCTTTGGCCAGCCAGTTCCAGCAAAATAACAACCATCCTTTTTCAAGAAGTCTGATACCTCTTCTAGTTGCACAACGCCCTCTGCCGAAATTGGATTGAGCTTATGATTATTTTTCTGATAACTGCAAAAATAGCTTTCATTTGAATCAGCCTCTATGGCGACATAAATTTTTGCTTCAACCTCATCAATCCAATGAGACGCCTCATGCGCAATTGATTCGAGATTTGAAATTGCTATTAGTGGTAATTTCTTTACTTCGGCAATGGCTTTTAAAAAAGAAGCAGTAATTCTAAGTGCGGTGTATGAACCTGGACCACAAGCAAAAGCCAGCCCATCAAGACTTTCAAAGCCCTCTTTTGAATCAAAGCCAATGCTTGTAAAAAGCTTATCCCAGTCAGGCCTGTCTTTTCGATCATGAGTTTGAGTGAAAGTATTTACCTCATCGTCATGGAGTAAAGATATTGATGAATAATTTCCACTGACATCAAGAGATAAAATTTTCATTCAATTAAAAATTTTGCTCAATATCCTTAAATACTTTTTCAACAGGTTGAGAGCCATCCACAGCGATATACTCAAGCGCACTCTTGCTTTCTTGAGATTGATAATAAGCCACAAGTGGTTTTGTTTCATCTTGGTAGACTTGCAGACGATGCTTAACTGTTTCAGGCATATCATCCTCTCTTTGTATAAGAGGCTCTCCAGTAATATCATCCACGCCCTCAATTTTAGGCGGTTGATAAACAAGATGGTAATTTCTTCCAGAGCCTGGATGCACTCTTCTACCGGACATCCTGTCTACGATTACCTCATCATCAACTTGAATTTCGATTACATGAGTAAACTCAATGCTATTTTCGACACATAAATCTGCTTGGCCAACGGTTCTTATACCACCATCAAACAGAAAACCATTTGCACAATCTGCCTGACCAATGCGATCTAAAATTAACTCAATAATAATTTGATCAGAAACCAAACCGCCAGAATTCATAATATCTGTAACTTTTTTACCCAGCTCGCTACCGGACGAAATAGCCGATCTCAACATATCGCCTGTGCTAATTTTAGGAATACTTAAAGATTCGCAAATAATATCTGCTTGAGTACCTTTTCCAGCACCTGGCGGTCCTAAGAGAAGAATTTTATTCATATTTCTAATACTGCAAATGCAAGTAGATGGTTGCTTTCATCGGCTAGACTAACATGTGATTTAATGATGCCCAAGTCTTCAACATAAGATTTTGCACCACCCGATAATAAGATTTCTGGTTTACCAAGTGAATTTCTTAATATTTGAATATCTTTAGGGAAGATTGGAGCTTTAAAGCCCGTCCCGAGGGCTTTAACGAAAGCTTCTTTGCCTGCAAATTGTTTGCCAAGATAGAATTGTTTTGATCCATCTAATAATTCATCGTATTCTTCAAGCTCTTTAGCGCCCAAGATTTTTTTAGCAAATGCAGATAAGGATTTCATTTTTTTAATTCTATCTAAATCTACTAAATCTGAGCCTATTCCATAAATCATATTCTAATTTTTTTAAAAAAATCTCTGCTGCTTAGCTCCCTTCCATCCAAGCACGAACTAATAGCAACCTGTAATAACTGTTTTAATTTTAACTTATCAATTCCCTCAAGGGTTCTATTTTTGATAGCTGCAATCTCTACAGCAGAGAAACCCTCAACATGGCCAGCATTATGAAACCCCTTTTCTGGTATGTATGAATAAATAATAGAATCTTTAAATTCAGTATTCTCTTTGCTATCTGTATCAAAGTTAATCCCATAACCAAGCACGTCAAGAAGGTCTAGCTCAAAGGCTCTTAAATCTAGCTCAGAAATGACATCTGCTCTAGCTAGCTCAACAAAGTTTTGGTAAAGATCATATAACTCTTGATTTGGCAGACCTTTAGGCAAGAGACGCATCATAAGCTCATTCACATAAAGATAAGTATAGAGATCATGCGGCCCTTTTACGGACTGAGAAAATAAATTGGAATCTATCTGGGTTAAGGTCTTCAGTTCTGATTTGCCAGTAAGAATAATTTTTAAAGCTGTGAAAGGAAGCAAATGTCCAAAAAACTTTGATCGTGGATTTTTTGCTCCCTTAGCCATGATTGAGACTTTTCCGGAAGATTCGGTAAAAACATCTGCAATAATGGATGTATCTCCAAATGACCGGGCATGCAAAAGAAAGCAAGGCTCCCAGTTAAGTGGCATCTTGGTTACTGCCAACTCCAAGGCTGCTTAAATATTGAGCATCATTATTCCAATTCTTGTTCACTTTGACGAAAGTTTTTAACAAGACTTTTTTATGAATCATTTTTTCAAGCTCAATTCTGGTTTGTTGTCCTATTCTTTTTAAATTAGAGCCCTCGTGACCTATAACAATACTTTTTTGACTGTCTCTAGCAACATAAATAATGACTCCTATTGATAACATTTTGCCTTCCATAGCCTTTGTTTCGACTGCCACATAAGTTTCATGAGGCAGCTCATCTCCAAGCGACCGAATAATCTTTTCTCTTACAAGCTCACTAATAAAGAAGTTATCAGGGATTTCTTTATCCACGAGTTCAGCTGGATACAAATGATTATTCTCTGGAAGAGAAGTCTTAATGCACTCAAGCAAATCCTCAATTCCATCATTATTTTTTGCAGAAATAGGTACATACTCACTGAAAGGGTAAATTGAATCAATTTCTTGAATTAATGGTAGAAGATCATTTTTATTTTGAATTTGATCTATTTTATTTAAAACACAGATGGAGGGAACTTTAGTCTCTTTAATTTTGTTTAGAACCTGCCTATCTTGATCCTGCAATGAGGTTCGCTGCATGACAAATAAAACTAGATCAGAGTCCTCAATCACGCTCAAGGCTGAGTGATTTAACACCTTATTAAGAGTTTTGGTGGCTTTTAGATGAATTCCAGGAGTATCTAAGAAAATCATTTGAAATTCTTCATCAGTTTTTACCCCTAGGATATTATTTCTAGTAGTTTGAGATTTACGGGAGGTGATAGATATTTTTTTATCCAAGATGGTATTTAGCAAAGTTGATTTACCAACATTAGGTTTGCCAACAATAGAAATGTACCCGCAAAACTGCTTCTTCATGATCCGTCCAATTCAATTAAAATCTGAGCAGCGACCTTTTGCTCAGATTCTTTTTTTATAACATCAGATGCCCGAAAAGTTTTTCCATTAAATGTTACGCTGCAGTCAAAATTATTTCCTTCTTTGTTTGATACAACTGAATACTTAGGTAATTCGGCTCCCTTTGCTTGCAAGGCTTCTTGTAATCTTGATTTAGCATCCTTGAGCTCAGAGGATTCATTTAAATGAGAAAAATTATTTTGAAAAAGCTGCAATATAAAGACCTTGCTCTCTTCAAAACCTAGCTCAATAAAAATTGCTCCGATGCATGCCTCAAGAGTACCTGCATAAATTGAGTGCTTGTGTGTTTCATCTAATTTATTAGTCCCTTTTGAGGTTTGGAGCAGATCTTTGCAATCCAATTGCTGAAAAATTCCTGAAAGTGATTGTGTATTAACTAAGGATGCTCTCATTTGGGTTAATTTACCTTCATCCAAGGCTGCAAAACGATTAAAAAGATAGTCAGATACAACCACTTCTAAAACTGCGTCTCCCAGGAACTCTAGCCTTTCATTATTATGATTTGAAGAAACGCTTTTATGTATAAAGGCTTGTTTAAACGAGGGCAACTCTAAATATAATTGATTGACTGCTATAGAATTTTTACTCATAGCATCTATTGAATAAAACCTGCTCTTTCAAATGACGGCAAGCATGTCCAACACTCCCATGACATCCAGATTAGTTCCCCAGTACCCATAAAATTCTCTTTTGGAACAAATCCCCAGAATCTTGAGTCACTCGAATTATCTCTATTATCTCCCATAACAAAATAATGATTCGCAGGCACAATGAACTCTTCAGGATAGGAGGAGCTTCCTCCTACAATCCTTATTATTCGGTCTGAATTAGCTAAAGTTTCTTTTAAAAAGGTCTCTTCCTTGGTTGTAGAAATAAGTTCCTGCTGAATAGCTTTACCATTTACATATATCTTTTTATTAAGATAGCCTATGGTATCTCCGGGCTTGCCAATTAAACGTTTTATGTATGGAACATTTACATGTGGCGGGATAAAAACAACAACATCTCCATATTCAGGATCTGCAGATAAGGCAAAAGTACTTCCAATTCTATTAACCTTTAAGCCATAACTATGTTTATTGACAAGAATAAAATCTCCAACCTTGAGCCCTGGAATCATGGATCCAGAAGGTATCTGATAGGGTTCGTAAATAAAGGTACGAAGAACAAAAATGAGAAAAACTGGAACAAACCAGCCCCTTCCCGTTGTTTTCAATAAAGTATTCTTACTGAATATGCCTACCAATAAAATAATCAAACAAATCAATGAGCCGATCAACAAAACTGACCCTAAGTCCCCCGCATTAACAAAAATTCTATAAATACCAACAAGGGATGCTGTAAGGCCTGAGATATAAATAATTTGCTGTGATTGGTCGGTCAATGTGTCTTGCAAGACCTGATAGATCCAAATACCTATGAGACCAAAAACCGCCAGCAACGATAGTAAGAAAATTGGATCACCGAACATTATTTCTCTCCTGAATTGAAGTAGTTTAAAAAGGCTTCCTGGGGTATTGAGACTCTACCAAACTGCTTCATTTTCTTTTTGCCCTCTTTCTGTTTCTCGAGCAATTTCTTTTTACGTGTGATATCTCCGCCATAACATTTTGCAGTAACGTTCTTCCGTAGAGCTTTCACTGTCTCGCGAGAAATAATTTTAGAGCCCAAAGCAACTTGTATGGGTATATCAAACATTTGACGAGGAATGAGTTTTTGTAAATTTTTTGCCACTTCTCTTCCTCGACTCATCGCAAAATCTTTGTGGATGATAATAGATAAAGCATCAACAACATCGTTGTTAAGCAAAACGTCTAGTTTAATTAAATTTGATGCTTTGAATTCAGTTATATTGTATTCAACAGAAGCATAACCTTTGGTGGTAGATTTTAGTCTATCAAAAAAATCAATTATGACTTCTGCAAGAGGCATTTCAAAGACGATAGAAACTTGATTACCGAAATATGTCATTTCTTTCTGAGAGCCTCTTTTTTGCGTACATAATGTAATAACATTCCCGACATAATCTT
>CETM01186616.1_pt1 | contig 10493 bp, 8 predicted proteins | sample 361451 | NCBI WGS metagenome assembly CETM01 (sample SAMEA2622690, study PRJEB7988) | marine metagenome | isolation source: saline water (ENVO:00002010), including
CAAAAACATTTCATACATCCTAAGTGTATCAGCTCCATATTTTTCACATATCTCATCTGGATTTACTATGTTATGTTTTGACTTAGACATTTTTTCAACTTCTCTGCCTACAATATACTTTCCGTTTTCAAGAATAAATTTTGAATTATTTAAAACAGGATTATTTTTTTTTAACCCTGCTATATCAAGTTCATTCCTTTCGCTTACTAGAGAAATATTAACACGAATAGGCTCAACTTTATTACCCTTAACTAGGTTTTTTGATAAAAATTCTTTTGTCTTTTTATTTCTAAAAATAAAAGCTGAATTTCCAAGTATCATACCTTGATTAATAAGTTTTTTCGCATATTCTTTAACTGGCAAATAGCCTCTATCAAACAAAAAATTTTGCCAAAATCTAGAATATAATAAGTGTCCTGTAGCATGCTCGCTTCCACCTAAATACAAATCAACATTCTTCCAATAATTGACAGCTTTATTTCCAACGAATGAGTTTGTATTATTTGGATCCATATAACGATTAAAATACCATGAACTTCCAGCCCATCCCGGCATAGTATTTAATTCTAATGGGAAAACTTTTTTATTGTCAATTTTTTCATTTAAAACAACTTCTTCTTTTTCAATATCCCAAGCCCAATTCTTTGAATTACCCAAAGGAGGACTTCCGTCTTTTGTTGGCAAATATTTTTTTACATCTGGTAATTTTAGAGGTAACTTATCCTTTGGAATGGGAATAGGAGTGTCTTTCATAAAATAAATAGGAATAGGTTCTCCCCAATATCTTTGACGACTAAAAATAGCATCTCTGAGTTTATAATTTGTTGAGCTATATCCAGAATCTCTTTTTTCTAGCTCACCAATTGTCCTAACAAATGCATCTTTGAATGAAAGGCCATTCAAAAAATCTGAATTAGTAATTTTAACATTAGATTTTTCAATATATGCTGATTCTGAAATATCAATATCATCAAAAATATTTATTATTGGTATTTTAAAAAATTTAGCAAAGTCATAATCTCTTTGATCACCACACGGCACTCCCATTACAGCGCCTGTTCCATAACCAGACAAAACGTATTCTCCAATCCAAATAGGAATTTTGTTACCCGTGAAAGGGTGAATAACATATGACCCTGAAAAAACTCCAGTAATATTTTTAATATCTGATTGACGTTCTAAATCTGATTTATTGACGACCTGCTTAATATATTCATTTACTTCTACCTTTTGTTCAGTGCTAACTATTTTAGAAATTATTTCATGTTCAGGCGCAAGTGTCATAAAAGTTACTCCAAAAATTGTATCTGGTCGGGTTGTAAAAGCTTTTATCTGTTGATTTTTATTGTGAACTTTAAATTTTATTACAACACCTTCTGATTTTCCTATCCAATTTTTCTGCATTTCTTTTAATGGTTCAGGCCAATCAATCTTATCTAATCCCTCCAAAAGTCGATCAGAATATGCGCTAATCCTCATACTCCATTGTTTCATTTTCTTTTTTATAACCGGAAATCCTCCTCTTTCAGAAACACCATTTATGACTTCATCATTTGCAAGTACTGTCCCTAATTCTGGGCACCAATTAACCTGAGATTCAGCTAAATAAGTTAAACGATATTGCATAAGAATTTTTTCCTTTTCTATCCAATCCATTTTATTCCATTCTTCTGCAGTAAAATGTGAAATATTAGAATCAGAAAATGCTTTTATATTTTGATTGCCAAACTTTGAAAAATTGGATATTAAATCTGAAATAGGCAACGCTCTATTAGATTCTTTTGAAAAAAATGAATTATATAATTCTAAAAAAATCCACTGAGTCCAACGATAATAATCTGGATCTGAAGTTTTAATTTCTCTGTCCCAATCAAAAGAAAAACCCATTCTATCAAGTTGCTTTCTATATCTTCTAATGTTTTTCTCAGTTGTTGCCTCAGGATGTTGACCGGTCTCTATAGCGTATTGCTCTGCTGGTAATCCAAAAGAATCATATCCCTGGGGATGAAGGACATTAAAGCCTTTATGCCTCATAAACCTTGAAATTATATCACTAGCTATATAACCTAAAGGGTGTCCTACATGCAGTCCTGAGCCGGATGGATAAGGAAACATGTCTAGAATGTAATACTTCGGTTTATTACTCAAATTTTTGGCTTCAAATGTTTTGTTCTCAGCCCAAAAATTTTGCCATTTTTTTTCAATCTTTCTGAAATCGTATTTCACATCAATTGATTTATTGTAAAAGTAAGCTTATTGACCGAAAGGAAAAAAGTTTATTATTGTCTTAGTACTTTTTTGCCTAGGGTTTTATATTTTTACTTGTATAAAATTCTATTTTTTTTGGAAAATATTGAAGAAAAACACGCTAAACAGAAACTTGCTTCTTCATACATGTCTGTTGTTGTTAGCATGACTGTTGTACTTTTTTTAATTGGATTTCTAGGCATATTTATTTTAAATTCAAAAAAAGTTTCAGATCATTTTAAAGAACAAATTGTATTATCAATTTTCATAAAAGATTCTGCTAAGGATATTCAAATTAAGCAACTTCAGAAGACATTAAGCTTAAAAGAATCAATTAGAAAAGTTACTTATGTTTCAAAAGAAGAGGCTTCTAGAATATATGCCAATGAAATTGGTGAAGATTTTTTAGAATTTTTAGGTTATAATCCCCTACTTAATTCTATAGATGTTTTTCTAAACGCTCAATTTGTTAAATCAGGTGAAATAAATAGTTTAATTCAGACTTTAGAAAGATATGATTATATAGATGAAATAATTTATGATGAACCCTTAGTCGAACTTTTAGAGGAAAACATAGAGCAAATATCCTTATGGATTATGGTGTTGAGTGGGATTTTCATTTTGGTTGCTGTTTTATTAATAAACAGTTCTATAAGGCTTTCAATATTTTCAAAAAGATTGGTCATAAAAACTATGCAACTGGTTGGGGCTAATAAAAGCTTTATACGAAAACCTTTTATAAAAAATCATATTATGATGGCTATTATTAGCTCCATATTATCCTTGTCAGGATTAATGCTTTTAATATTATCAATTGACAAAAATATTCCTGAGTTAAAGCTTCTATCTAATCAAGTAGAGCTATTTTTAATTTTTACTTTTGTATTGGTTGTTGGAATTGTTATAACATTTTTTAGTGCCTTTTTTGCTACGCAGAGATATTTGAAAAATAAAATAATTTATTAATAAATTGTATTTAAAGTAAAATGAAAAAGAAACTATTATTTAATAAAAAAAATTACTTAGTACTTTCCTTAGCAATACTCACTATATCAACTGGCTTTATTATTATGTCGGGTGGAGAAAGTAAAGATCCTATGATTTTCAATGATGAAATATTTAATTTCCAAAGAATCCGATTAGCCCCTGCATTAGTATTATTTGGTTTCGCTTTAGCGATTTACTCAATTTTTGTCAAGTCAAAATCAAAATAAATGAATGTTTTTGAAGCATTTTTCCTTGGTTTAATTCAAGGTATAACAGAATTTCTTCCAGTTTCATCAAGCGGTCATATAGAAATTTTTAAATTTTTTTTTGGTGATATATCTACGCCCCAAGAAAGTTTTTTATTAACTCTTTGTCTTCATTTTGCTACTGCATTAAGTACTATTATAGTATTTAGAAAAGACATTATTATAATATTTAAAGAATTATTTCAGTTTAAAAAAAATGAAAGTTTTTACTTCTCAATATATATCATAATATCAATGTTGCCAGCTGCTTTTATAGGTCTTTTCTACGAAGATTTTATCAACAATTTGTTCAAGGGTAACTTGATTTTGGTTGGAACCATGCTGATAATAACCTCCTTTCTTTTATACCTGACAGATCATAAAAAAATGAACAAAAAAAGAATTTCATATATATCAGCATTATTAATTGGATTAGTTCAAGCAATTGCAATCCTACCTGGACTTTCAAGGAGTGGAGCAACAATTGCAATAGCCATAATTATAGGTGTCAATAGAGAAAAAGCAAGTCGTTTCTCTTTTTTAATGGTAATTCCTTTAATTATTGGAGGAATGATTAAAAACTTATCGAGTCTTCCTCAAAATTTTGATATTAAAGCTGATGTCCTATTTATTGGATTTTTTACTGCATTGATCACAGGTGTTTTTGCTTGCAAATTAATGATTGCCTTAGTCAATAAAAGTAAGCTTAAATACTTTGGTTTATATTGTCTAATAGTTGGTTTCATTTCTATCTATCATGTCATCTCATAGAAATTTATCAAAAAATTCTATTGAAGAAGGTGAAGTTTTTTTAATTGACAAACCTTTGAACTATACTTCTTTTCAAGTGGTCAAAAAGCTTAGAAATATTTTAAAAAATAAATTTAATTTAAACAAACTAAAGGTTGGGCATGCAGGAACTTTAGATCCCTTAGCAACTGGTTTACTAATTATTTGCACGGGAAGAATGACAAAACAAATACCTGATTTCCAAAATTTATATAAAGAATATGTTGGAACTATGTCAATTGGCTCTACAACTCCTTCTTATGATCTAGAAACAAAAATTGATAAAACTTTTTCAACAGATCACATCAATGAAAATCTTTTAAACAAAATAAAAGATAATTTCATAGGAACAATTGATCAGGTTCCTCCAATTTTCTCTGCAGTAAAAAAAAATGGTAAAAGATTATATGAATATGCAAGAGAGGGCAAAAAGATTGATATCAAGTCAAAAAAAGTTACTATAAATAAATTTGATTTAAAACATATTTATATCCCTAAAATTGACTTTGAAGTCAATTGTTCAAAAGGGACATACATCAGATCTTTAATTAATGACTTTGGAAGAGACTTAAATTCTGGAGCACATTTAGTCTCACTTAGAAGGACAAAAATAGGTTCATTCTCTATAAATAATTCAATTACTATTGATGAGTTTATTAAAAATTTAAAGTAATAAAAATTTCTTTTTTAATATTTTTGCTATGAATAATATGAGTCAGTAAATTCATAAATCAATGTTTGAAAAAAGTGTTATGAATAAATTTGTTTCTAACAAAAAAAATCTTGTTGAAGAAATCATCTCTTTAAAAAAGAAAAAAAAAGCAGTTATACTAGCGCACTATTATCAAAATTCCGAAATACAGGAATTAGCTGATTATTTGGGAGATAGTCTTTACCTTGCTCAATGTGCGAAAAAAGTAACATCTGACATTATTGTTCTTGCAGGGGTTCACTTTATGGGTGAAACAGCAAAGATTATTAATCCCCAAAAAAAAGTTTTAGTCCCTGATCTAAAGGCAGGTTGCTCTTTATCTGATTCATGCCCTCCTGATGAATTTAAAAAATACATTGGAAATTATCCAGACCATAATGTTGTAACTTACATAAATTGCTCTGCTGAAATAAAATCCTTAAGTACAATTGTATGTACTTCAAGTAATGCAAAAAAAGTTATCAATTCAATTCCAAAAAATGAAAAAATAATATTTGCTCCTGATAAGAATCTTGGTAAATATTTAATTAAAGAAACTGGAAGAGACATGAAACTTTGGAATGGATCTTGTATTGTACACGAAGCATTTTCTCTAGAAAAAATAATTTATTTGATTAAAAAATACCCTAAAGCAAAATTCATAGCCCATCCAGAGAGTGAATCTCCTGTTTTAGAAATAGCAAATTTTATTGGCAGTACATCAGAGTTATTAAATTTTGTTCAAAAAGATTTATCTCACACGTATATAGTTGCAACAGAAAATGGGATTTTACATGAGATGAAAAAGAAATGCCCTAATAAAAAATTTATCCCTGCACCAGTTGATGATGATACCTGTGCTTGTAGTGAATGCTCATTTATGAAAATGAATACACTTGAAAAACTTTATTTATGTCTTTTAAATGAAAAGCCAGAAATAATATTATCAAATGATATTATTGATAAGTCAATAATACCTATTGAAAAAATGCTTGCATTAGGATAATAAAACTCAGCCAATTTCATAAAATGATTAATAAGGACAAATTTTATGAGACCTATAAATTTGAAATAGATCTTTTTATAAAAAGATCACTAGAAGAAGATATTGGAAGTATTGATCACAGTACTGAATCTTCTGTAACAAGTCTTGGAAAAAAAAGGATGAGTTTAAAGATAAATAAGCCATGTGTTTTGGCTGGTGTTGAATTAGCTAAAAAAATTTTTTCTTTTTATGATTCTGAAATAGATGTAGATGTTAAAGCGCCTGATGGAACATCTGTAAAGTCTGGAGAAATAGGGTTTATTGTCACTGGAAAAGCTTCTTCACTTTTAATTCTTGAACGTTTAGTATTAAATTGCATGCAAAGGATGAGTGGAATCGCTTCAATGACAAATTTTTTAAATAAGAAAATTTCTCATACTAAATGTACAATTTTAGACACAAGGAAAACTACTCCTGGATTTCGTTATCCCGAAAAATGGGCTGTTTTAATAGGTGGCGGACAGAATCATAGAATGGGGCTTTTTGATGCAATTATGATAAAAAATAATCATATAGATTTTTGTGGAAGCATTTCAGATGCATTAAAAAAAACTGAAGATTACATTAAAAAATATAACCTCTCAATTCCTGTAATTGTTGAGGTGAGAAATAGCGATGAAATTAAACAAGCAATTAGATTTCCATGGATTGATCGCATTTTACTTGACAATATGGAGAAAAATCAAATAATTAGAAGCCTGGGATTAATTAATAGGAAATTTAAAACTGAAGCGTCAGGAAACATAACTTTAAACAATCTAGTTGAAATTGCTGAAACTGGTGTAGATTACTTATCAATTGGTGCAATTACACACTCTGCAAAAAATATAGATTTAAGCTTAAAGGCAATATAAACACTCTATATTTCCTATATTTGCAATAATTCCTGTGTTAATGAAATACAAAAGAATCTTATTAAAATTAAGTGGTGAAGCTTTTATTGGTGACAAAAACTATGGTATAGATCCTGAAAGACTCCAAAAATATTGTCAAGAAATTAAAGAAATTCATACACTTGGTGTAGAACTTGCAATAGTAATAGGAGGAGGAAATATTTTTCGAGGTGTATCAGGAGCAAGTGAAGGAATGGATCGAGTCCAGGCAGATTACATGGGTATGTTAGCAACTGTAATTAATGGGCTTGCATTACAAAATTCTTTAGAAAATATTGATGTCCCAACAAGATTACAAACAGCTATAAAAATTGAAGCTATTGCAGAGCCATTTATAAAGCGTCGTGCAACTAGACATCTTGAAAAAGGGAGAGTTGTTATTTTTGGTTCTGGTACAGGAAATCCATTTTTTACTACTGATTCAGCCGCAGTTTTAAGGGCAATTGAAATAAATGCAGATGTCATATTAAAAGGTACTCGAGTTGATGGAATTTATGATGAAGATCCAGAAAAAAATAATAGAGCAATAAAATTTGACTCACTTTCATTTGATGAAGTTCTTAAAAAAGGATTAAAGGTTATGGATACAACTGCCTTTACCCTTAGTCAGGAAAATAAATTACCTATAATTGTTTTTGATATAAATAGAGAAGGGAATCTCCTGAAAATAATTAAAGGAGAAAAAATTGGAACTAGAGTTTTTATGTAAATAATTTAAGAATATGGATCAAGAAATTCAAAAGACGTTAGATTCAACAAAAGAAAAAATGAATAATTCTATTCTTTTTTTAGAAAAAGAATTATTAAACATAAGAGCAGGTAAAGCAAATCCTGTGATGTTAAACTCTGTATCTATAGATTATTATGGAAATCCAACGCCATTGAATCAACTTTCAAGCATAAATACCCCAGATGCCAGATCAATCTCAATACAGCCATGGGAAAAATCACTTCTGCCAGATATAGAAAAAGCAATTATAGATGCTAATCTTGGATTTAATCCTATGAATAATGGAGAATCAATTCTAATTAATATACCTCCGCTAACTGAAGAAAGAAGAAGAGAATTGGTGAAACTTGCCAAAGCAGAAGCAGAAAATGCTAAAATTAATATCCGAAACGCAAGAAAGGATGCCAATCATTCTATTAAAAAAATGATGTTTCCTGAAGACCTACAAAAAAATGCTGAAATCGATATTCAAGAATTAACAGATAAATTCATAAGTAGGGTTGATTCTATTTTTAATTCAAAAGAAAAAGAAATACTTACCCTGTAAAATAAAGATTTAAGTTTAAATATGCCTTAAAGGATTAATGAAAATGAATTTTTGGAGTACTGTAGCAAACTTAATTCTTAAAAACAGAATAATAATATTGCTTTTAATTCTTGGCCTAACTTTTTTTTGGTCAAATCAGTGGAAAAATATTCAATTTACTTATACTGAAGCAAAACTTCTCCCAGATGATCACCCTGAGAGTTTGATTTATGATGATTTCAAAAATAAATTTGGTGAAGAAGGAAATCTTATCGTAATAGCCGTAAAAGACAGTTTATTATTTTCAGAAAAGAATTTTAATGCGTGGAATAAATTAAGTCAAAAAATTAATGAATATCCTGAAGTAAATTTTGTTCTCTCTTTTGACAACATCAAGGATTTAGTAAAAGACAATGATAACAAAAGATTTATTCTCAAAGAAATTTTTGAAGACAACAAATTTGATCTTGAAAATATTGCCAAGTTTAAAGAAAGAATTTTTTATGATCTCCCCTTCTATAACAAATTATTATTGGGAAATCAAAATAAAACTGCAAGAACTATTATCTCCTTAAATACAGAAATTGTCAATACTGAAATCCGAAAAGATTTTATTCTTGACAATTTTATTCCACTAATTAATCAATTTGAGAAAAGTACATCTTTAGATATTAAAGTTTCTGGAATGCCATACATAAGAACTTTAAATGCTCAAAACATTAAAGATGAAATAGGCCTTTTTGTTTTTACAGCTCTACTTGTTACCGCATTAATTTTCTTTCTTTTTTTTAGATCCTATAGAGCTACATTTATCTCAATGTTGGTTGTTCTTATTGGAGTAGGATGGGCATTTGGGGTTTTAGGATGGCTAGGTTATGAAATAACAATTTTGACTGCTTTAATCCCTCCTCTAATAATTGTTATTGGTATCCCTAATTGTATTTTTTTGATAAATAAATATCAACAAGAATTTGCTAAGAATAGGAACAAATTAAAATCTCTAGAAAGCGTAATAATAAAAATTGGAAATGCAACTCTAATGACAAATTTAACCACTGCTTCTGGTTTTGCTACATTTATTCTAACTAATAGTCAAGTACTAAAAGAATTTGGAATTGTAGCATCATTAAATATAATGGCTATTTTCTTATTATCATTATTAATAATTCCTATTGCTTATAGTTTTTCGGGTATTCCCAATAAAAAACACTTAAAGCATTTAGAAAACGTTTCAATAAAAAAAATAGTGAAATGGCTGGAAGATAGGGTTCGTAAAGAAAGACTGAAGACTTATATAATTTCACTGATTAGTTTGATTCTTGGGATAATTGGAATTTATCAAATTGAAATTTCAGGAAGCATAATTGAAGATATGCCGAAAAAATCAAATTTTTTTGAAGACATAAAATTTTTTGACAATGAATTTAATGGAATTGTCCCTCTTGAAATTAACATTGATACTAAAAGAAGAAAAGGTGTAAATAATTTGACAACAATTAAAAGAATAAATAAGCTAAGTGACTATATTTCAAGTATTCCTGAACTTTCTTCCCCAATTTCAATAATTAATCTATTAAAATATATTAAACAAGCTTATTATAACGGCAATCCAAAATATTATAAAATACCCACTTCCCAAGAAAATAGTTTTCTTTCACCATATTTAAAAAATATGCCGGAAACTAAAAATCTCATAACAAACTATATTGACAGCACTGGACAAAATGCAAGGATGACAACTTTTCTAATGGATGTTGAAACCAATCGAATAGAAATGATTGAAGAAGATCTAAAAAAAGAAATTAATCGAATTTTTGATGCAGATAAATATAATGTAATACTTACTGGAAAAGCTCTTCTATATTTAAAAGGAACTCATTATCTGATAAAAAACCTTTTTATTTCTCTTTCACTAGCAATACTTCTTATAGCTATGTTTATGGCCTATCTATTTAGATCATACAAAGTGATAATAATATCTCTTGTTCCTAATTTACTTCCTCTCATCATTACTGCTGGAGTAATGGGTTTTACAGGGATACCACTAAAACCATCAACAATCCTTGTTTTTAGTGTAGCTTTTGGAATATCCGTTGATAACACAATACATTTTTTAGCAAAATATAGACAGGAGTTAATCGATAATAATTGGAAAATTAATTCGGCCGTTTATTCTTCAATAAGAGAAGCAGGTGTTAGTATGTTATACACTTCAATAGTTCTTTTCTTTGGTTTCGCAATTTTTATGATCTCAAGTTTTGGAGGAACGGTTGCCCTTGGGGGGCTTGTTTCTGTCACACTTCTTTTTGCAATGTTAGCTAATCTAATTTTATTACCATC
>CETM01204533.1_pt1 | contig 10485 bp, 12 predicted proteins | sample 361451 | NCBI WGS metagenome assembly CETM01 (sample SAMEA2622690, study PRJEB7988) | marine metagenome | isolation source: saline water (ENVO:00002010), including
TGACCAAGTAAAGTGGTTCCAGGAACAAGGCGGTGATGTTACAATTGCAGTTGCTGATTTGGAATCAACTGCGACTCGTGGAATCTCTCTTTCCGAAGGTAGAAGAATTGCAGCCGAGGAATATGTTGCAAATTATGCAGCATTGGGTCTTGATGTAGAGAAGACAACAGTATATTTTCAATCGGAAAGAAATGTTGTTCAGAAGTTAGGTTTCCAATTGGGCAAAAGGACAAACTTGTCAGAACTTGAAGCAATTTATGGATTCGATGGTTCAACTAATCTAGCGCATGTACAGGCACCATTGGTTCAGGCAGGAGATATTTTGCATCCCCAGTTGGATGAGTATGGAGGTCTAAGGCCGATTGTAGTCCCTGTTGGAATCGATCAAGACCCACATCTTCGATTGACAAGAGGTCTTGCAGCTAAGACAAACTGGTTCAATGTTAGCGACGCTAAAATGGGGTTGCAGGTCGGGGTTTCTGTACAGGAAGAAAATGCTGCAGCCATGGGAGTTGAACCTAGTGGTCGAGTTAACAAAGATACTCAGAAGCAAGTATTCTCACAAATTGTAGATGCTATCTCAAGTTTAGGATTTTCAGATATTATGTCAAATCCAAAGCACGGAACTGTGAATGTTCCTAGTGCTACATCTAAGGATAAAGGCTCGATTAAGAAGGCATTACTTTCTCTTGAAAGGCGCATGGGAGGCATGGGTCTTCTTGCTCCATCCAGTACTTACCACCGATTTGCTGTAGGAATGACTGGTGACAAAATGTCTTCCTCACAACCAAAGACCACATTATTCCTAGGGGATGATATTGCTACTGCTGAAAAGAAGATTAAGAAATCATTCTCTGGAGGTCAATCAACAGTTGAGGAGCATCGAAGATTGGGTGGCGACCCTGACAAGGATGTGGCATACCAATACATGATGTATTTCTTCGAAGAGGACGACTCATTTCTTGAAGAGATTAATCAGGGCTACCGTTCTGGTAAAATCCTTGCTGGTGAGATGAAACAAATGTGCATAGAAAGAGCGACAGAATGGTTGTCTAATTTGGCTGAAAGGCGGGATGAAACCGCCCATTTGGTCGAGAGATTTTTTGAGTAATCAAGACAATCTAATCGTCTCTAGATTTTGAGGTGCATAAGTTCGCACCTTGAATTTCTCTCTCAAGGTCCGACCTAGTTCGTTACACTTGAAGTAGTCTCCATGGTGGCAGATTACATTCTTTGGTCTCGGGCTCATATTTTCTATGAATTCAAGTAATTGCCTTCTATCAGAATGTCCACTGAAACCATCAATGGTTGTCATTTCACAACCTACTTTGACAATTTCTGTTTTACCTTCAATAATCATTGGAACTTCACTGAAACCTTTTTGCAAACGTCGACCCAATGTACCCTCGGCTTGGTATCCAACGAAGCATAGGGAATTTCGATTTTCATGAGCCCAATTCTGGAAATAACTGATTACAGGTCCGGCATTCATCATACCGCTTGTAGCTAGAACAATGCATGGGCTGCTGTCCATGAGAATAGATTCACGCATTTCCCTTCCTTGTACTGGCCTGAACCATTCGCTAGTAAACGGATTATTTCCATCATCTTTTAGTAAACTCTTTCTCAATGATTGAGTCAAATAATTTGGATGTGCAGAATGGATTGCAGTCGCTTCTTGTATCATCCCATCTAGATATACAGGTACCGGTTTAACCGCACCAGAACGGAATAATTCGTCAATAGCTATCATAACTTCTTGTGACCTACCAACTGCGAACACAGGGCATATCATTTTGCCACCCCTCTGGATAGTTCTGCTAACAATATCTTGCAATTCTTGGTTTGCTTCTTCACGACTTGGCTGGAAATCACCTGCAGCGCCGTATGTTGATTCAATTACTAGTGTTTCACAGCGAGGAAATCGAGTATTTGCGGCATCAAAGAGCCAGGACTTCTCATACTTCTGGTCCCCTGAAAATACGATGTTGTGCTTTCCATCACCTACGTGAAGGTGGACCGATGATGAACCTAAGATGTGTCCAGCATTGTGGAATGTCATCTTTACATCGGGGGTAATGTCTACTGTTTGCCCCCATTCTACATCTACTACATGTCGCATACAAGTTCTGATATCTTCCATATCGTAGGGTGCCCTCTTACCTTCAGCACCCCCTATCTTGAGATAATCAGATTGCAATAATAGCATCATGTCTCTTGTTGGTGGAGTGCAAAATACAGGACCGCGGTATCCATATCTAAACAAAACTGGTAGCATTCCAGCATGGTCTAAATGTGCGTGGGTCAGAATAACAGCATCCATTTTTTCCATCGGTAGTGCTTCTGGAGCAGTAAAGTATGGCATTGGATCTGAATCGTTTGCAATGTTTACTCCAACATCAATCATAATTTTACTTTCATTTGTTGTTACAAGATGACAAGCACGACCTACTTCTCTATATGATCCCAGACCGGTGGTTCTTACCCAGAAATTTCCTGGTCTTTTTGGACGATATATGTTCAAACCAAAATCCTTCAATAGTTTCTTTCTTTCTTTCCATTGTGCAGACCTGTAGCCTCTAATGTCGTGAATAGTTTTGGAGTGTATAGGAGGTTTCCTTTCAAATTTAACTAACCATCCACATTCATCACGTATTGCTTTTGAATTAGCACCGCGCCTTCCAACAGCTTCTCCAGGGTTGCCACAGATTACTGTAACTTCACAGTAACACCTGTCGAAATATATCATGTCAACATCAGCCTTCTCACTTAACAAATTTCGAATGAATTCTTCAGTTTCAGCTTCATCTTTCATTATTGAAGAATGAGGCCTCAACACTATTCGGCGCTTAATTTTCTTTGCAATCTTACCAACCAAACCATCTCCACCACCAAAGGCATCTGGCGTTGGAGTGATTATCGCAATGTCTCCTGCTTCCAAATCGACTTCATATTGAATGTCCTTTGGAACAATTTTTGCTATTGCATCTTTCATTTCTTTGAAACTAAGTCTCATCATTTTCACCTCCGGCCCACTGATTGACATGGTGAACCCCCACACGGAGGATCCACGGGACTAACCCGCGGGTGGAGTAGGAAGCCTCACCTTTTCAGCACGGCTGCAATTTCACTCTGCTCGACTGGTACATATCCGTCTTTCGCTGAAATAACAGCCAAATCCATGCCATTTCCAGATGCTGCATCACGCTGTGCTGAAGCAGATAATGCGCGTGCTGCAAGGGCAACGGCGCCATCTCTGGACATATTCTCGCTGAAACCGTCTTCTAGAACACCATACATGTAAGGTGAACCCGAGCCGGTTGCACAATAAGAATCAGGTATTGAACCACCTGCAGAATCGATTGAATATACAGAACCACCTTCACTGTCAACACCTACGATTAGGAGTTGAACCCAGTGTGGCCTGCCAGAAAGAATGTTTGCTGTCAAGGTTGCAGCTCCTCTAACAGTCATTGAATCCCCTCTTCGCAACTCGAAGAGTGATACTTCTGCAGCAAGAGTTCGTGCTAAAGATTGTGCATGGCCTACTAAGCCTGCAGTGGTTAGGGCAAGATTATCTCCAATCTTGAACAACTTCTGAACACTCTTGTTTGCAACGAAGTGCCCCATTGTTGCTCTGTGATCTGCACCAACAACAACGCCTCCTTTGAAGGTAATACCTACAGTGCTTGTTCCTGTCTTGACTGCCCCTGGACCTTCTTCCACATTCTCACCTCGATAGGAGTCCCGCAAATTAGGCGGGATGATACCTCCGTCTCGCGGGACCCTTATCAACCAACCGTCACACCATGCCCCTCATGAGCGAAGAGAGTGATAAGCAAACTTCGCTAGATGCTTTCGATGGCACAGCCCCCCGCAGGCTAAACTTGCCTTCCCAGCAATCATCAATTGCTCCATCATCAAATAATTCCTCAACACGATATCACGACATGGAAAAACTGTATCCAGATGCCCCAGTGCCAAAGGTTGCGGGTGGTTTGGTTATTCACAGGGCGATGTTGCATGATTTGACAGGAGTTCCACAATTGATGGATTGGGTCGCAGATGGTGAAGCGGCCATTGTACGCATGGACAAAATGCTGAATCGGGAGTTGGAATTGCAAACAGCTGTAGATAGGTTGTATCTATTCGTTGAAACAGATTTGGGTGGCCAGATTATTCGATTGACTGAAAGCCGTCTGATGCTACTTCCACCAGGTTGTCGTGGCATCCGAGGTGTTGAGTCAGAAGCGTTCAGTGTGGACCCTTCAGAATTTAATTAGGTGTTCAAATGGAGGAAGTTCCAGTCGATATACCCTGTCCAATTTGTCATGCAGAAGGCCATGTTGGTATGATGACGCATATCGATGAGATTCCATATTTCGGAGAGCATACACAAGTCACAGTTCTTTGCAATGCTTGTGGATGGCGGCAAACTGACTTCATTCCTGCAGAAGGAAAGAAACCGGGGGCCTCGAAATTGGTTATCAGCAAACCCGAGCACATTAGGGCTAGAGTTGTACGGTCATCTTCTTGCACTGTTAGATTGACAGAACTAGATTTGGAAGCAAAACCTGGAACTGCATCAACAGGATATGTGTCGAATGTCGAGGGCGTAATAGATCGATTTATGGAAGTCATAATTATGGTCACAAGGCAAGCATACACCGAAGATGCTGAACTTCAAGATATTAAGGCATTACAAAATATGCATACTACATTGCTAGAACTCAAAGAAGATCCAATTCCAACTCCAATTACTCTAGAATTTCTTGACCCCAATGGGCATTCACAAATCCTTCATGAAGATGCAGAAATGCGTGAACTTAGCCCAGAGGAACTTGAAAAATTACCAGTTGGCCCTGAGGCACCGGTTTTCAACAGTGAAGAAATTGACGAATGACTACATTATTGGAAGGTCAATACCTGAATTATTAGGGTCAGGTAAGTCTTCAACCTGCGATTCTATAGTTTCTTGACTCCTATCTTTAGAAGTTGCAACTGGCGTACTTCTCCTTTCGGTTTCCTTTGTGATAGTTAGAAATGAAAAAACTAGAATTACAAATATGCCAGAAAGCAGTAGTGACATCGGAAGAATCCATCCAGTGCCACTAATAGTCGATATCCCTGCCATGGCAGCTACCAACAACAATGCCCCCAGCAATAGAATACCTCTCGAATTGCTGGCCATACTAACCTCTAGGACCAAGGCCTTGATGAACCTAGCCCGTACTCGGACTCAATATGCTAAGTTCTGGTACAACCCCTTCTAGTCCGGCAAGCGCATGTCCAGGTTGGTTGATGACAGCAGTTGCTCCATGGGGAGAAAACGCTGAAGATGCTTATGACCAAGGTCTAGTTGAAATGGGCCTAGGAGATTCAAGATTGATTGAAGTTCAGGGTGCTTTCTTACCCATGGGATTCGAAGCAACACCTCCTCAACCCCTGCCGATGGGCTCCCTTGTGGAATGTCATTTGGCAACTTCTTATGCTTACAATGGAGGAACTGCTTGTGCAGGAGTGGCATGGGCGGCCTGTACTACTCCTGAAGGGGAAGAATGTGCAATTGTTGCAAAGATCACAACTGAATTAGATTACGAAGAGACAGAAGCATTACTCAAGAGAAACCTGCAGAGAAGATTAGCAAGCCGTGATTTGGAAGTTGTTTCCTTCGATGTAGCGGTCGATGAGGTTACAGCAGCACAGGACCATTACGGTGTAGCCATGGCCGCATTGATACTACCAGAATCACTCAAGTTATCAGGAGGAGGAAATGTTGGTCGTGTACGTTCAGGACTAACTCGCCAAGCAACTGATGCAATGGCTAATGCAGCCCGCAGAGTCGATACTAAGGCGCCTGCAGCACCTGCCATGCGACCAGGTGGAAGGAAACCTTCAGATGGTAGCACTGACTTCTCATTGTGAGGCGAGTTTGTGTACACGGTTGTGCGCTGCCCTAGTTGCGAGCGCTGTTGGGGAGTGATGGGTAAAGCACGCAAATGCCCGCATTGTGGAATACAAGTTGGAGATGATTTGCTAGTCGTATCTGTAGTTGATACTGCCAGTGAACTTCAAAGAGAAGTTGCAATTGCAAATATGCCTGAAAACCTTCGGGATGAGATGCGGGAAAAATTACCTAAGGCAATTGAAGTCAATGAAAAGCCTAGTGCAACACAACTATTCGCATGCATTAGAATTGCAGCTGTTGATGATGTGGTCGAGTTAGATAGGCTTGCAGGGGCTTTGCGTGGAAAAGGTATTGCGATTAATGCTGAAGATGTGGCAGAGGAAGCAGTCAGCCAAGGTTTACTCATTAGACGCAGTGATGGAGCATACTTGCTTCTTGGGTGACATTCAAGAAGGGGAACATTTGCGCATGGATTAGAAGGGTCTGTGGGTTAGCTTGGCCTATACTCGGGCGTTTGGGACGCTTGGACTCCAGTTCAAATCTGGACAGACCCATCTTCTTTACTTGAAGTAGCGAAGAATTGACATTATCGAACATAGTGGAATGCTTATGTCAGAAGAAAAAACTCAATCTACCTTGGCTGAAAAATTAAATGCCACTGGTTCGAAGATTGCTGATTTGACTTCGAGGGTTGCTTCTTCGACAAAATCAGCGATGTTAAAGACCAATGATGCCGTCAAGTCAGCGGTTTCTAAATCTAAAGCGAAGATTGAGACTAGGCGTGAAGAAAAAGCCAAGAAAGCAAAAGAGGAGTTTTCTGCTCAAGGGCTTCTTGCTGATGTTCCGCCAATGGTAACACTTCCAGAATTTGAAAATGAGAGATTAGCAATTGTTAGTGAGCAAAATGAAAATCAAGTTTTGATGTTAGAGCATATGCAAAGATTATCAGAACGAGTTGATGTACTTGAAAGGCGTAACAAGGCTAGACTTGAGGAACTAGATTCTGCTATTCAGGAACAGGAAGATAGTGAAACTGTTGAAGATTTAGACAAAGTTCCAATTATTGGAGCTAGCGCTGCAATGGTCGAAGCATTACATATTCTGGGTGTGTCTATCGTTTGGATTGCGGTTTTGATTGGAATTGATAAATACGGGGAAGGAAAAGAAATTGTTTTAGCATCAACATATCCACTTGCATTTTTCTCATGGTCGCTAGGTGCCTTTACATGGTCATTGTATCTAATGCATAGATTGTTGAAGTCTGGAATAAGAATCCCATTGTTAATTAGATTACAGACTTCTTTAGCAGTTGGTTTGATTACATTGATGGGTGTGATGTTGAATGAAGATTCGATGGGCACAGTATCTAGTGTTTGGACATGGGGAACTTTGGTAACCATTGTTCTGCTTATTGGAAGTAGTATGATTGCAACCGCTTGGCGCTCGACAAAGAAATTAGTAACACCTGCCGATTAACTAATCATCGCGAGAATGAACCCATATCAAGTGGAAACCAAATCGGGTTTTGATGAAACAATCGCATTGTTCTAGGTCTTGAGCCCAAACCTGTCTTGAAAACACAGGGTCCATCTCTCGTTCATGGAATTCACCTAGGTCTCCCTTTTTCTCAGAAGTAGGACATTTTGAATAATCCCTAGCCATCTTCTTGAACATTCGAAGTGGCTTTCTTGCATTGGTTATTTCTTCTAGAATCGCTTGTGCCTCGGCCTTAGATCCTACCAAAATATGTCTTGCATGAGCATATCTTCCTGGCATTCTCATTTTGCATCCCTCAAAATTGTAGAAACATGTATTCTGTCACTCAAGTGAGCAATTACAAACATAAGAGGGTTGTAAACCCATCCCAAGATGTATGTAGCCCAAGTAATAACAAGTGCAACGCTCGGATTATTTAGTGTATTGCGAATTATTCTTGCGTGTAATCCAACTAGTAGCATTAACGAAACTTTAGGCAAAAATGTCACTAATCTAATTCCACTTTTTTGCCCCTCATAAATTGCTTTTACAGGTATGTGAGAAATTCTCCAGCCGTTTTCTGCTAGATGCATTAGCCACCAATTTGGATATCCGTATCCCTTCCAAGAAGCACCCCAGTTCCACAATTTCAGGACCTTGCTACTTGTTGCTGTATAGCCACATTGTGAATCTCTAATCGTTTGGCCACAAGCAAGGGTCGTTAATATTGACAACAAAAAGGTTCCAAATCTGCGATGCAATGGCATTTTCCCTGCTCTATCAAGGCGCTCACCTTTGACATGGTGTGAATTCCCGTTCACAACTGGGGAGATGAGGGATTCCATGTCAGTTGGATCCATCTGACCATCGCCAGCCATTACTACAGAAATGAACTCTCCATCAATCTCATTCAACAAGTGTTGATGCCCTTTATCGATTGCAGCACCAACACCTTCGCCATTCAATCTTACTAAATCGGCATCGCCCACCAATTCACCAGTGCCGTCCGTTGAACCATCATCGACCACAACGACTTTATCGACAAATGAAGGGATTCCAGCAAGAACTTCTGGGAGATGTTTGGCTTCATTTCTAGCGGGGATGACTACGCCAATGCTCATCCCTTCGTACATGACACTGCGAGACACAATTGCATGATAACTTCATGGATTGGCAAGCAAACATAGCAAAGCCATTTTGGGAAATCAGAAATTTGTGAAGCATAGTCAAATGTGTTGCAATACAATAGCAAAACAGAATGAACAATACCGGTGGTTGAAAGTTGTCCTAAGAAACGGTATTTTTCAACAAAATCTTCCATGAACTTCATGACTAAGAAGATTGCCGCAGAACCATGCAGTCCTTGCGCATTGTACTTATGGGCAAAGACTTCGAGTTACGAGTCGTCTCTTTAATCGTCCGTGCAAGAGAGTTGAGTGACGATGTGGTTTTACTGGATTTAGGAAGCACTGATGGAACAATCAAGATGGCTGGTAAAGTTGATTGCCGGTTAATTGAGCATGATGGTGATATTTTGGTCCCCACTCTTTGCAAGGTTCTGCAAGATGATGACCCTGCCGAAGTCACTCTTCTGATTCACATTACAAACCGTTTCAAATTGCGAGACATGCCACTACTTGTCAATCGAGCAAGAGAAAATTGGGATGTTCATATGTCATTTAGTAGTGAAGAAAGTGATAATTCAAATCCACAAGAAATCGTTTATTCTGATGCTGAAGTTTCACACCTAGCAACTTCACAAGCTGGACTAAACGCTCTTTCTAATTCTGATATTGACGACACTCCGCTTGAATTAGACCAAGGATTAAGAGTTCGTGTACTTCATTCCAAACCTCCTCCAAAGGTCCAACAGAGAGAATCTTTGACCACTGCTTCTAGATTTGCCCAACTATTCTATTGGATGCTAGAGTCAAAGCACCCATTGTTACTGTTTGGAATACCGGGAGTCGTCCTATTTTTTGTAGGGTACAAATTATCTGGAAATGTTTTGGACAATTTCAGCGAATGGAATCAAACGAGCGTTGGAGTAGGTCTCGCTGTAATCGCGGTAACACTAATGGGTCTGTTCGCAATGATGGTTGGTCTGATTCTCTATATCATGGGCAAACAGGTCAAGCAGATTCAGGCTCAATACAATCATTGGCCTAAAGATCAGTGAGGCCTTCGTATGCAACATTTGGTTTGTTTTGATATGGATAGAGTCTTGGTAGACCATATGTCTACGTGGCAATATGTATACGATAGGCTAGGAATCTCAAATGAGGACGCTTTCAATCTGTACAATCAAGGAAAATTGGATGAATGGGATTGGCTAAAGATGGATTTGGCAATGATTAAGGCAGCATATCCTGAAATCAATGACGAAAAAATGAGAGGGCTATGTCAAGGAACTCCGCTTATGCAGGGGATGAAGGAATGTCTGCAGTGGATAATCAATGAAGGCCATGAAGTTGCAATAATCAGCGGTGGAATGCAAGAAACAGCAATAGATATCGCTTGCATGTTCCCAAGTGAAGAACCTTGGAAGAGAAGATGGGGAGGAATAAATCGCCATCGAGGATGTGATACAAAGTTCCATGTATTTACTAATGGATGGTTGGAAAGAAATGATGGGACTATCGATGATTTTGGCAGATACCAAGTTCAGATGAATGGAAAAGGCTCCATTGTAAAGATGCTACAAAGGAGATTAGGCATTCCCAAGCAAAGAACAATTTCAGTTGGTGATAGTGCCGGGGATATTGGAATGTTTGAAGAAAGTGGACTGTCAATATGCTTCAATCCATGGGATGAAAAGCCTGTTGCTATAGCAAAGAAGACAATCAGAAGCCGTAACTTGCTCGATGTTCTCGATTCTATAAAGAAGCAAATCAAGGAGTGACTCTTCTCGAATCTCTTGGGAATGGGATGACTTCTCTAATGTGATCTGCACCAGAAAGCCAAGAGCAAACTCTGTCAACTCCTAGGCCGAATCCTCCGTGAGGTACTCCTCCGTAAGTTCGGGTATCAATGTAGAATTGATATGGTTCACGCGGAACTCCTTCCTCATCGATTCTTGCAAGAATCTCTTCTTCGGACCA
>CETM01028126.1_pt1 | contig 10466 bp, 12 predicted proteins | sample 361451 | NCBI WGS metagenome assembly CETM01 (sample SAMEA2622690, study PRJEB7988) | marine metagenome | isolation source: saline water (ENVO:00002010), including
AGTTTAGCTGGGCTTTTTTTTTGGATGAATAGTAAACTAGAAAATATAAAAAAGATTAAAGTATCTAAGCCGCTGAAACTTGATTGTGGTAAAACTATTAATAATTTTCCTTTAGCTTACGAAACTTATGGAAAATTAAATGCGAATAAGGACAATGCAATATTAGTTTTTCACGCACTAACGGGAGATCAGTTTGTTACAGGAACGAATCCAGTGACAAATAAAGAAGGTTGGTGGTCTACTGCAGTTGGGCCAAACAAAGCAGTAGATACAAATAAATACTTTGTGATTTGTGCAAATGTAATTGGAGGTTGTATGGGTTCTCTTGGGCCAAGAAATATTAATCCAGAGTCTGAGCAACCTTATGGACTAGACTTTCCTGTTATTACTATTAGAGATATGGTTAGAGCTCAAGAGTCACTATTAGAACATCTTGGTATTAAAAAACTTCTTTGTGCAACTGGTGGGTCCATGGGTGGAATGCAACTATTGCAATTTTGTTCAACTTTTCCAGATAAAACTTTTTCAGCTATTCCAATAGCTTGTAGTGTAAGTCATAGCGCACAAAACATTGCTCTCAATGAATTAGCGCGTCAAGCTATTATGGCAGATCCTGTTTGGGATAAAGGTAAATATTTTTTAAAAAACGTTCAACCGAAAAATGGTTTGGCTGTTGCTAGAATGGTGGGCCATATAAGTTATTTATCAGAAAAAGGAATGCAAGAAAAATTTGGAAGAAAACTGCAAGAGAAGGCGGATTATGAATTTAGTTTCAACGCTGATTTTCAGGTTGAAAGTTATTTAAGACACCAGGGATACACATTCGTTGAAAGATTTGATGCCAATTCAATACTATATATTACGAGAGCAATGGATTATTTCGACCTTACTAAACAATTTAAAGGAGGGCTTATTGAGGCATTTAAAAGTCAAAAAACAAAGTTTTTAGTTATATCATTCTCATCAGACTGGCTTTATACAACAAAAGAAAATAAAGATATTGTAATTGCCCTCAACGCTTCCGGTGCTGATGTTTCCTATTCAGAAATTGTAACAGATAAAGGACACGACTCATTTTTAGTAAATGAGCCAGAGTTTTTAAAGACTTTAAAAGGTTTTATAGACTCTATGTACGAAAAATTTAAAAATGAAAAAAGAATTTAGAGTAATCGCTGAATTAATACCTAAAAACACTAGGGTGCTAGATGTTGGATGCGGAGATGGTTCTTTAATGAACTTTTTAGAAAAAGAAAAAAATATAGAGGTAAGAGGTTTAGAATTAAATACAAACAATGTTCAAAAATGTATTCACAAAGGTTTGCCTGTAATTCAAGGTAATGCGGAAACAGAATTGCATCAGTTTCCTAATCAGTCCTTTGACTACGTTGTCTTGAGTCAAACTTTGCAAGCATTTTATGATCCGAATAAAGTGATCAAAGAATTATTGAGAATTGGAAAATCAGTAATAGTTTCAATTCCCAATTTTGGTTATTGGAAAGTTAGAACAAAATTATTATTTTTTGGTAAAATGCCTGTCACTAAGACATTGCCTCATACATGGTATAATACCCCGAACCTACATATGTGCACAATAAAAGACCTTTTTAATTTCTGTGATGAAAAAAAAATTGTAATTAAAAAAGTTATTGGAATTAATGAAAATAATACTTCTTTGATTAATAAAAATAATTTAGAAATAAAAAATCTTTTTTCAAAGTTGGGAATTTTTTTGATTGGATAATATGAATATAGAACTTATTCCTTGCCTTACTGATAATTATAGCTATTTAATTTATGAAAAAAGTTCAAAAATGGTGGCCATAGTTGATCCTTCAGAATTTAAAGCATGCGATAACATAATTAATAAATATAAAAAATTAGATTTTATATTAAATACCCACCATCATGCGGATCATGTTGATGGAAATCTAGAGCTTAAAAAAAAATATAACTCTAAAGTAATAGGTTTTAGTGATGACAAAAAACGAATACCCGGAATTGATATCATGTTGAGAGATAATCAAGAGTTTAAGATAGGTAACTTAGTTTTTAAAATTATTTTTATCCCAGGGCATACGAAAGGACATGTTGCATTTTATTTTGAGAGAGAAAACGTAATTTTTACAGGTGATACATTATTTTCTTTGGGGTGTGGCAGAATTTTTGAAGGAAGTCATAAAGATATGTTCGAGTCTTTAGGTAAACTAAAAGTTTTACCTCCAGAAACCAAAATCTATTGCGGCCACGAGTATACAAAAAAAAATTTAGATTTTTGTTTAAAATATGATACCGAAAATTTATCTTTAGCTAATAAAGCTAAATCTATAATTTTGCAAATTGATAAAAATTTACCAACTGTGCCTACAACTTTACAAGAAGAGCTTAATACAAATATTTTTTTAAGATGTGATGATTTAAAGCTCAAAAAAGTATTTAATCTTGATCATTCATCAGATCTAGAAATATTCTCTAAATTACGTGATTTAAAGGATAATTTTTAACGTCAATAATCTTGACTTGATAATTTTGAGAGATATATTGCCTCAAAACTAAATAAAAAGAATTTATGTCATTTGCAATTATAGAAACTGGCGGAAAGCAGTACAAAGTTTCAGCTAGTAAAATATTAGAAATCGAAAAACTCAACGCTAAAAAGGGAGAAACTATAAAGTTTAAAAATGTTTTACTTTTAAACGATAATAAAAATACCGAAATAGGTAATCCAAGTATTCAAGGGGCTACTGTTGAAGCTAAACTTTTAGATAATGTAAAAGATAGGACGATTTTAGTTTTTCATAAAAGAAGAAGAAAGCATTCTAGAAAAAAAAATGGTCACAGACAAAGACACTCCAAAATACAAATCACAAAAATTTTATCCAAAGATGGAAAAGTGATTGATGAAGCAAAATTAGTTGAAAAAAAGAAAACTGTTAAAGTAGAAAAAAAAGATTTAAAAAAAGATATTAAAAAGTAGATAATTAAATGGCAACAAAAAAAGCAGGTGGATCATCGAAAAACGGCCGAGATAGTAAAGGCAGACGACTTGGTGTGAAAAGATATGGTGATCAATTAGTTATTCCTGGAAATATTATCGTTAGACAGAGAGGAACAAAAATCCATCCTGGTGATAACGTTGGTATGGGTAAAGACCATTCCATTTTTTCATTAATTAAAGGAAAAGTTAAATTTAAAAAATCCAAATTAAATAGAACTTTTGTATCTGTAATCCCCAATTAAAAGTATTTAAATAACTCAAGTTATTTATATTATACCTAAGATGAAATTTTTAGATCAGGCCAAAATTTATATAAAAGCTGGAAACGGTGGTCCAGGATCAGCTAGTTTTCGAAGAGAAAAATTTATTGAATATGGTGGACCAGACGGGGGAGATGGTGGTAACGGAGGTTCAATAATTGTTGAGTCTGACAGAAATTTAAATACTCTTATTGACTTTAGATATGCTCAACACTTTAAGGCTCAACATGGGAAGCCGGGCAGTAAAAGAAATAAAACTGGAGCAAATGGTCAAAATCTAACGTTAAGAGTTCCATTGGGTACTCAAATCTACGAGGAAGATAACAATACTTTAATTTACGATTTCACAAAAAATAATGAAAAGTATCTTGTTGCATCTGGAGGAAAAGGTGGATTAGGAAATGTTAGATTTAAAAGCTCTACGAATAGAGCTCCTAGAAAAAAAACAGGTGGGAAGCTTGGAGAAGAGTTTTGGATATGGTTACAATTGAAAGTTATAGCTGACGTTGGAATCATTGGTAAACCAAATGCAGGTAAATCAAGTTTACTTGCTGCTTTAACGCGAGCAAAACCAAAAATAGCTAATTATCCTTTCACAACAATAAATCCCAATTTAGGTGTTACTAGCTACGACGGTAAAGAACTAACATTAGCAGATATCCCAGGTCTAGTGGAAGGAGCACACAAAGGGGTCGGGCTAGGAGATAAGTTTTTACGCCATATCGAAAGATGTAAAGTTCTGCTACATTTAGTTGATTTAACAGAGAAAGATTTGTTAAGAACTTATAAAAAGATTAAGATGGAATTATGTTCATATGATAAAAAATTAAATTCCAAAAAAGAAATCATATTATTTAATAAAGCTGATTTATTAGACAAACAAAAAATTAAAGAAAAATTGAAAGATTTTAAAACAAAAACTGAGTCTAAGTGTGATTATATTTCAGTTTATTCCAAAAAAGATATTGAAAAAGTAAAAAAAATTTTAATTCGATATGCTAATTGATAATACAAAAAAAATTGTTATTAAGTTAGGCTCTTCAACTGTGGTTGATAAAAAAGGAGCTTTTAAAAGAAAATGGGTAACTTCTTTAATTAAAGACATAAAACTTTACGGAAAAGGAAAAAATTTTGTTATTGTTTCATCAGGTGCTATAGCTTTAGGGCAAAAATATCTTAGAATACGAAAGAAGAAAATTAAATTAGAAATGAGTCAGGCTATTGCAGCTATAGGCCAAATTCATTTAGCTGGCGAATTTCAAAAACTTTTTGATAAATTTAAAATCAAATCTGGTCAAATATTAATTAGTCCTGACGATACAGAACAACGAAGAAGAGCCTTAAACATAAGAAATACTTTCGATAATTTATTCAAATTAAAAGCTATTCCTGTTGTTAACGAAAATGATACAACTGCTACTGCAGAAATTAAGTATGGTGACAATGACAGATTAGCAGCTAGAGTGGCTCAAATTATTAATGCAGATACTCTTATAATATTTACAGATGTTGATGGATTATACAATAAATCAAAAAAAATAATTAGAACAATTACTAAAATAGATGAAAAAATAAATTCTTTAATAAACAATAGTAAAAACTTGTATGGATCAGGTGGGATTTCTACAAAAATTGATGCAGCAAAAATTTGTATGAACTCGGGTTGTCATATGTTCATCGCAAATGGAAAAAAAGAAAATCCGATAAAAAGATTGTTGAAACATAAAATCTGTAGTCATTTTGTTCCAAAGATATCTAGCTTAGATGCAAGAAAAAAATGGATAATAAGTTCTTTAAATTCTTCTGGTATTATTTTTGTAGATGAAGGTGCTGCTAGAGCTTTAGGAAACGGTAAAAGTTTATTAGCTGCAGGAATAATAAGAATTGAAGGCTCATTTGATAAAGGACAAAATGTATTGATTATTGATCCCAGCAATAATCATTTAGCAAGAGGATTGGCATCTTTTAATTCTGAAGAAATTGAAAAAATAAAAGGAAAACAAAGCAAAGAAATTGAAAAAATTTTGGGATATTTTTGTAAATCTGAAATTATTCACAAAGATAATATGGTAAAACTTTAAATGGAATATCTAAAAAAAATTGGTGTAAATGCAAGAAAAGCTTTTGAAGATCTTAAGTCGGTAAAGCATGACAAAATCAAAAAGTTATTAATTAATTATAACAAAGCTATATTAATTAATAAAAGTAAGATCATTAAAGAAAATCAAAAAGATCTTAAAAATGCAAAACGTAAAAACTTAATAGATAGACTTGTTCTAAACGATAACCGTATAGAGAGTATAAGAAATTCAATTAATGAAATAGCTAAGTTTAAAAATCCAGTTGGTCGAACTTTGGAAAGTTGGACAAGACCAAATAAGTTAAGGATAAAAAAAATATCAACACCTATAGGTGTAATTGGTGTAATTTATGAGAGTCGACCAAACGTAACTGCAGATGTAGCAGCTTTGAGCTTAAAATCTGGAAATTGTTCGATATTAAGAGGTGGATCTGAAGCAATTAATTCAAATAAAATTTTAGCCAACATCTTTAGAGATACACTTCAAAAAGGATCCGTTAATAAAAATTGTGTTCAATTTATTGAGCGGACTGATAGAAAAATTGTAGACAACTTGCTGTCAAAAATGAATAATTATATTGATGTGATTGTTCCAAGAGGTGGAAAAGGTCTAGTCGCTAAAGTTCAAAAATTTTCAAATGTTCATGTAATTGGACATCTTGAGGGCTTATGTCATATTTACATAGACAAAGACGCTAACTTAAATATGGCGAAGAAAATTATTTTGAATGCAAAAATGAGACGAACCAGCATTTGTGGTGCTGTAGAAACACTTTTGATTAATGAAAACGTGTTAAAATCCCATGCTCCGGAAATCATTGATGCGCTCGTAAAGTCTGGTTGTGAGGTAAGAGTAGATAATAAAATTAATAGATTATTTAAAAATAGATTTAAACTTGCAAAAGAAAAAGATTGGAAAACTGAATATTTAGATGCAATAGTCTCAATTAAAACAGTTAAGAATGTTAAAGAATGTATTGACCATGTTTTAAAATACGGAACAATGCATACAGACAGTATAATTACAAATAATTCTAAAAACGCTCAAATTTTTTTAAATGGAGTAAATAGTTCTATTGCAATGCATAATGTTTCTACGCAATTTGCAGATGGTGGAGAATTCGGTTTTGGTGGTGAAATAGGGATATCTACAAACAAATTACCACCAAGAGGCCCTGTCGGAATTAATCAGCTCACATCTTATAAATACATCGTTACTGGTTCAGGCATTAGTAGACCTTAAAATATGAGGCTAACAAATAAAAATTATCTAGGCATATTTGGTGGAAGTTTTGATCCACCTCATAAAGGACATGTTGAAATTTCAAAAATAGCCTTAAAAAGGATTAAGTTTAAAAAAATTTACTGGATAATCACCAAAAAAAATCCTTTTAAAAAAAAACCTTTTTTTTCAATTAATCAAAGAATTTCTAAATCAAAAAGTGCGACTAAAAGTGTTAAGAGAGTAAAAGTATTATATTTGGATAAAAAAATCAGATCTTCTAGAACAATAAATGTAATTAATTACTTTATAAAAACAAAAAAAGAAAGAAATCTTTGTTTAATTTTAGGTTCTGATAATTTATTAAATTTTCATAAGTGGACAAGTTGGAAAAAGATAGTTAAAGTAAGTAAATTGGTTGTTTTTTCAAGAAAAGGTTTTGATAAAAAAAGTGAAAATTCTATCGTGGTAAAATATTTGAATAAAAAAAATATTATTTTTATTAGAAATAAACATATAAATATATCCTCCTCTAAAATTAAAAGATCAATTAAAAATTTTTAATGAAAATATACGAAATTAAAAGACTAATTGAAAAAATTTTAGACAATAATAAAGCTAGAGATATAACATCGATAGATCTAAAAAATAAGTCTTATATCGCCGACTATATGATAATAGCATCTGGAACATCTTCTAGACATTTACAAGCACTTTCAGAAATACTAGTAGCTGAGCTTAAAAGGCATGGTTTAGAAAATTGTCGTATTGAGGGAAGAGAGTCCAGTGATTGGAAATTAGTTGATACAAACGATATTATTGTTCATATTTTTCACCCAGAAAAAAGAAATTTTTATAATCTAGAAAAAATGTGGTCAGAAGAAATACCAAAAGAAAAGGCAATGTTATGAAAAAAATAATTTTTATAATATTTTTAATTTCTAATATTAGTATTAATTACTCTCAAGCCAAAGAAGATCTTTACAAAAAAATTGATCTCTTCGGAGAAGTTTTAGAAAATATAAAAAAGGATTACGTAGATGATGTAGATCAATCTAAGATGATGGACTCAGCAATTAATGGTGTTCTTCAGTCACTTGATCCTTATTCTGCGTATATGAGCCCTGAATTATTTAAAGAAATGCAAACTGATACTCGAGGAGAGTTTGGTGGTCTTGGTATTGAAATAGGTATGGAAGCTGGTGTTGTCAAGGTAATTTCACCAATAGATGATACCCCCGCGGCCAAGGCAGGTATTAAAGCTGGAGACTTTATAATTAAAATTGGTAATGAACAAGTTCAAGGTAAATCATTAATGGAAGCAGTGAAGTTAATGAGAGGGACCGTAGGCACCTCTATTGAATTAACTGTGAGAAGAAAAGGTGTCAAGAAACCAATTATATTCGAAATAAAAAGAAAAATAATTGAGGTCAAATCAGTAAATTCAGAAATTTTAGGAAAAGATAAAAATCTTGGATACATAAGACTTAAATCTTTCAACGAGAATAGCGATAAACAATTTTTAGATATTGTAAAAAGGTATGAAAAAAATTCAAAAATTAACGGATATATATTAGATTTAAGAAATAATCCTGGTGGACTATTAACACAAGCAATTAATATAACTGATTTTTTTCTTAATGGTGGTGAAATTGTTTCAACAAAAGGACGTAATGCTTCTGAAACAAGAAAATTTTTTGCCAAAAAAGGAGATCAAATTAAAGGAAAACCAATAATAATTTTAATTAATAATGGGTCAGCCTCAGCGTCTGAGATTTTTGCTGGTGCGCTTAAAGATCATAAAAGGGCAATTATTTTAGGTGAAAACTCTTATGGCAAAGGTTCAGTTCAATCTATTATTCCACTTAGAAACGGTGGTGGCATGAGACTAACTATTTCAAAATATTATTTGCCTTCAGGAGACTCTATTTCTGAAGTTGGAGTAACTCCTGATATTTTAATAGAGGAAAGTGAAAAAAATTTTCAAATGAATACTAAGGATGATAACCAACTCAACTACGCATTAAGCTTGTTTAACTCTTAATAACAATGATAAATAATAATCTTCCACTAAGAATTGGGGTAGGAGCAATAGTTTTAAATAATAATAATCATGTCTTTGTGGGAAAGCGAAAAGATAACCCGATTAATAAGTGGCAAATGCCGCAGGGCGGTGTAGAAAAAAATGAAAATTTGCTGAATGCAATGAAGAGAGAATTATATGAAGAAACAAGTATTACAAGTATTAAAGTTTTGAAGGAATTAGACAATTGGTTATCTTATGAACTTCCGAACAATCTTTTAGGAAGAATTTGGAAAGGAAAATATAGAGGACAAAAACAAAAATGGTTTATTGTAAGGTTCACTGGTAATGAAAATGAAATAAATTTAAACACTAAACATCCCGAATTTATAGAATGGAAATGGATAGAGATAGAGCAGTTGCCTAATGTGATCGTTGATTTTAAAAAAAAAGTTTATATTGTTCTTGAAAGCGAACTAAAAAAATTTATTGATTAATTGATTTTAATGTTTCTATTTTATAAGAGAGTAAGTATTTTTCTTTGTCACTAATATCTTGATCATTCATTCTCTCTTGGGATGATTTTATAATATTTCCAATTCGATCTTGATTTAAATTATTGATTGTTGTTATTGACGAAGACAAAATTAGCAAATTGTTTTCAACAAATTCTACTGTTCCATCCTCTGTGAAAAATTTTACTGCCTCATTATCTTTTTTAACAGTTATAATACCTGGTCTTAAAAATGTAATCAGGGATACATGATCTTTTAATATTCCCATTTCTCCATCAAATGACGGTATTGTAACTTCAATTGCGTTTGATTTAAAAACTGAACGATCAGGACTGATTATTTCAACTACAAAATTTTCTTCCATTATTTTTTATTATCTTTAGACATTTTCTCAGCTTTTTCTACGACCTCTTCAATACCCCCAACCATGTAGAATGCTGCTTCTGGCAAGTGATCATATTCTCCTTTACATATTGCATCAAAACCTTTGATCGTTGAATCTAAGTCAACCAATTTACCTGGGGACCCAGTAAATACTTCTGCTACAAAAAACGGTTGAGATAAAAATCTTTGAATTTTTCTAGCTCTTGCAACTGTCAGCTTATCTTCTTCTGATAATTCATCCATTCCTAGTATTGCAATTATATCTTGTAGAGATTTGTAGGCTTGTAAAATTCTTTGCACATCTCTAGCAACTCTGTAGTGATCATCGCCTACCACTCTTGGGTCTAAAATTCTTGAAGTAGAGTCTAAAGGATCTACTGCAGGATAAATTCCTATTTCTGCAATTTGTCTAGACAATACAGTCGTGGCATCTAAATGTGAAAATGATGTTGCTGGAGCTGGATCTGTGAGGTCGTCTGCTGGAACATAAATCGCTTGTACAGAGGTGATAGACCCTTTGTCAGTTGACGTAATTCTCTCTTGAAGATTGCCCATATCAGTAGCTAGTGTTGGTTGGTATCCAACGGCAGAAGGAATTCTTCCTAAAAGCGCTGAAACTTCAGAACCAGCTTGTGTGAATCTAAATATATTATCAACGAAGAAAAGTACGTCTTGTCCTTCTTTATCTCTAAAATATTCAGCTACAGTTAATCCCGTTAAAGCCACTCTTGCTCTCGCACCAGGAGGCTCGTTCATTTGTCCATAAACTAAAGCAGCTTTAGACCCTTTACCATCAGTTTTAATTACACCCGACTCAATCATCTCATGATACAAATCATTTCCCTCCCTGGTTCTTTCTCCAACACCTGCAAAGACGGAGAATCCACCATGTGCTTTTGCAATATTATTTATTAATTCCATAATGGTGACTGTTTTTCCCACTCCAGCACCACCGAATAACCCAATTTTTCCACCTTTTGCATAAGG
>CETM01194304.1_pt1 | contig 10466 bp, 9 predicted proteins | sample 361451 | NCBI WGS metagenome assembly CETM01 (sample SAMEA2622690, study PRJEB7988) | marine metagenome | isolation source: saline water (ENVO:00002010), including
AACCAGGCGGTCGGAGGTTCGAATCCTTCCACACGCGCCACATTGAAGAGCCCACCTTTTTAGGTGGGCTTTTTCATTTCTGCTTCCCTATTTCTTCTATTTGTTTTCCCACTTTCGTGCAAGCGCGCTGATATAAAATTGATTTAAATTAAGTTCGATACGCTTTTATTGCAATTTTATTAAAAAATAATGCATTAAGTTTCATTTTGATGGCTTCTATTCAATTTTAAGTGATTTTTTATGCTGCATTGTTGTGTTTTCAAAACCCTCGTGATACTTATTCAGGTACAAAATAACAATAGGATTGAATATGAATTCGGAATCCGTCGCTAGCTTGCTCGTTGAAGCAGGCTCGCTCATGCTGATAGGAATGGTGTTTGTTTTCTCATTTCTCGGACTTCTTATCGTAGGTATACACTTAATCGCACGCTTTTGCGAAGCTTTCCCCGGTGATATTGAAGAGCCCGCTGTCAACGTAAAAAGAAACAATCAAACGGTACAACCCGGAATAGACGGTAATGTTATCGCCGCTATTTCCGCTGCAATTCATACCCATCGCCAAAATTCAAAAAAATAAGTCTAATCAGGAGTTACCATGTCTAAGCCTCTGGCCCTTACCGAGCTGGTCCTGCGTGATGCCCATCAGTCACTACTAGCTACGCGAATGCGTATTGAAGATATGCTTCCCATTGCGGAAAAATTAGATAAAGCTGGCTTTTGGTCAGTAGAGTCGTGGGGCGGCGCTACCTTTGACTCTTGCATTCGATACTTGGGAGAAGACCCATGGGAACGTATCAGAAAGCTAAAAGCAGCCATGCCTAATACCAAGCAGCAAATGTTGCTACGAGGCCAAAACTTGCTGGGGTATCGACATTACGCTGACGATGTTGTGACCCGCTTTGTAGAGCGCGCCCATGAAAGCGGCGTTGATGTATTTAGAATTTTTGATGCAATGAACGACATCAGAAATTTAAAAACGGCAATTAAAGCAACCATAGACAGCGGTGCGCACGCGCAAGGCACCATTTCATATACCGTAAGCCCAGTGCACAATCTAAAGCTTTGGCTTGATATGGCCAAACAGCTTGAGGACTTAGGCGTTCATTCCATTTGTATTAAAGATATGGCAGGGCTTTTAAAGCCTTACGAATGCGAAGCGCTCATAACAGGGCTGAAGGAAACGGTAAGTGTACCTATTGCCATGCAGTGTCATGCTACGACAGGGTTAAGTACTGCCACCTATCAAAAAGCCGTAGACGCGGGCATTGATATGCTCGACACCGCTATCTCGTCAATGAGTATGACATATGGCCATACCGCCACTGAAACGATGGTATCGATTGTAGAGGGTACAGAGCGTGACACCGGCATCGCATTGCCAGAACTGGAAGAAATTGCCAGCTACTTCAGAGATGTAAGAAAGAAATACAGCAAGTTTGAAGGAAGCTTAAAGGGCGTTGACGCACGGATTTTGCTAGCGCAAGTGCCAGGCGGCATGCTAACCAACATGGAAAGCCAGCTTAAAGAACAGGGCGCTGAAGATAAATTCGAAGAAGTACTAAAAGAAATTCCACGGGTACGGGAAGATCTCGGGTTTATTCCTCTTGTTACGCCAACCTCTCAAATTGTAGGCACACAATCGGTACTTAACGTACTAACAGGCGAGCGCTACAAGAGCATCACGAAAGAAACCGCTGGCGTACTTAAAGGCGAATACGGCGCCACCGCGGCACCAGTAAATAAAGCGCTGCAAGAGCGTGTGCTTGATGGTGCTGAGCCTGTGACGTGCCGACCGGCTGATAACATTGCCCCCGAACTTGATGCACTAAGTAAAGAGCTTGATGAACTCGCAGAGAAAAAGCAGCTTTCGCTATCAGATGACAAAATTGATGATGTGCTTACTTACGCCTTGTTCCCGCAGATAGGCCTTAAGTTTATCGAAAATCGCGGTAATCCTGATGCGTTTGAACCTGCACCTAGTGCACAGTCATCGCAGTCAGCAGATGTAGCTCAAGTAGAAAAAACTGCAGCAAACACGTCTACATCTGGCAGCGAAACTTACGATGTAAACGTTGATGGTAAGGTGTATCACGTAGAAGTCGCACCATCCGGTACCTTAACAAGCGTAACACCAGCAGGTGCTGCTCAATCATCGGCGCCAGCGTCAGCGAGCAATACTCAGGCATCTGCAGGCACTTCCCAGTCTATTGATGCACCGTTAGCGGGTAACGTATTTAAGATACTCGTTAAAAACGGTGATAGTATTGCCGAAGGTGATGTAGTTATGATCCTTGAAGCCATGAAAATGGAAACGGAGATCCGCGCTGCGTTCACCGGCACGGTAACGGAAGTTACTGTTGGGGAAGGCGATGCCGTGTCCAGTGGCCAACCATTGATCTTATTGGGGTAGGGCATGGATAAGTTAATGGTACTTTGGGATAGTACCGCGCTTGCGCATTTTGAAGCGGGTCAACTGATAATGATGGCAGTTGGCTTTGGTCTGCTGTATTTGGCAATTGTGAAAAAGTTCGAGCCTTTGCTGCTTTTGCCCATAGGGTTTGGCGCATTACTTACCAATATCCCTATTGCGGGGTTTTCTGAGGTAGGTGGTTTGCTTCACTATATTTATAAAATAGGCATAGATACAGGCGTGTTTCCGCTGCTTATTTTTATGGGCGTAGGGGCTATGACAGATTTCAGCGCGCTTATCGCTAATCCGAAAATGCTGCTACTGGGCGCCGCAGCCCAGTTTGGTATTTTCGCTACGCTATTTGGCGCCATCGCATTGAATCTGATCCCTGGTTTTGAATTTACGCTTAAAGACGCAAGTGCGATTGCGATTATAGGGGGCGCTGACGGCCCCACGGCAATTTTCCTAGCCTCTCGGCTTGCGCCAGATTTACTTGGCGCAATCGCTGTAGCAGCTTATTCATATATGGCATTAGTTCCTATTATTCAGCCCCCAATAATGAAGGCGTTAACCACAAAAGACGAGCGTGAAATTAAAATGGGTCAGCTTCGTCCCGTGGCCAAACGTGAAAAAATTATTTTTCCATTGGCGGTTCTGTTTATGACCATTCTGTTTCTACCGGCAGCCACACCACTGGTAGGAATGTTCTGCTTCGGTAACTTAATGAAAGAGTGCGGGGTTGTGGATCGCCTCAGTAAAACAGCGCAAAACGAACTTATTAATACCGTTACCATTTTCTTAGGATTAGCGGTGGGCTCTAAATTATCGGCAGACGCATTTCTCACCGTCGAGACTTTAGGGATTTTAGGCCTAGGCGCCATTGCATTTGGCATAGGTACGGCAGCTGGCGTACTGATGGCTAAGCTAATGAGCCGGCTATCGGGCGGAAGCATAAACCCACTTATAGGTGCAGCAGGGGTATCTGCAGTACCTATGGCGGCAAGGGTCGTAAACAAAGTGGGGTTAGAAGCTAACCCTCATAACTTCTTATTAATGCATGCTATGGGGCCAAATGTCGCCGGAGTGTTGGGCAGCGCGGTAGCCGCAGGCATTTTGTTAGCACTTGTCGGCTAGATGCACAGTTAGGCTCTAGCCACGCTCAGAGCCAATACACCGATTGGTAAGTTAATAAGGTAAGGGGCAAAGGGTTTGCCCCTTTTTAATACTCAACTCTAAAACCCACGGTGGGCTTTAACGAATTGTGTTTTGCGGTACTAACGACTGATAAGCAGTGATAAGCTTTTTTGTTCGGGTATGTTGCGGCCATCTGAAAATGGTTTCTGTCTTGCCTTCTTCTACGATTTCTCCACCTTCCATAACAATCACCCTATCTGCAATGTGCCTAACTATACCTAAATTATGGCTTATAAAGACGAATGCCAAACCCAATTCTTGTTGAAGCTGAAGTATAAGGTTTACGGTTTGAGAGCGAATTGAGGGGTCTAATGCCGCGAAAGGTTCGTCAGCTACGAGTACTTTAGGTTTTAAAACAATGGCTCGTGCTAGCGCCACGCGCTGTTGTTGACCATCAGAAAGCATGTGCCGGTAAAAGTAATAATGCTCGCGCAGCAGCCCTACTTTTACCAGCATATCCTCAATAATAGGCTTGCGTTCTGCTTGAGATAAGCCGGTATTTAAACGTAGGGGCTCATCTAAAATTTTACCCACGGGAACAGACGGATTCATCGACTCCGCGCTGTGCTGCAAAATCATTCTAATATCGTGGGTACGTTTTTGCTGGCCATCTTTGGATTGGTATTTTGCTAAGTATTTGTGAGTATTAATCTCAATTTCGCCCGCGTCAGCCGGCAATGCACCAACCAGCAGTTTAGCAAGCAGTGATTTACCTGAACGGTTTTCACCGATAATGGCAATGGTTTCGCCGCGCTTTACATTTAAATTCACAGGGCCCAGTTGAAATACTTCTGGCCTTTTTAGCCAGCGTTTCTTTTCATTGTGAATAAACGTAAGGTCTTTTACCTGCATGATATCCATTACAGCTTCTCCATGTGCAGCGGGTAGTGGCAGCTGTAGCTGTGATCATGGATTTTGCGTGCGGCAGGTGTTTGCACACAGGCACGCTGGGCTCGCGGGCATCTAGGGCCTAATCGGCAACCAATTGGTAAATGCTGAAGCGTTGGGATAGAGCCGCTGAGCGTGGGTAGCAGTGACTTAGGGGGCAAGTCTTTCCTAAAGCTCGGCGCGCTGTCCAGCAGTGCTTTGGTATAAGGATGTAACGGGCGCTTTTTGATATGCTTCATTTTACCCGACTCAACGGTCTGACCGGCATATAGAACCGTCATCGAGTGTGACATACTCGCAATTGCCAGCAAGTCGTGGCTCACGAAAAGAATAGATAACGAACGCGTTTGGTTTAGCCGAGTAAAAAGCTTAAGAATTTGTGTTTTAGTGGTGGGCTCCATACCGCGAGTTGGATCATCAGCAATCAATAATTTAGGCTGTGATACTAACGCCATTGCAATCATAAACTTCTGCCCAATGTCGGCAGGTATTTGGTGTGGAAACGCACTTAAGTAATGTTTGTGGTGCTTTATACCCACTTTATGCACCGTACTAATGGCTATCTTTTTACGCTGCTGTGCACGCTGCCAAAACCAGCTTCCTTGAACAAACTCATCAGGGATACTTTCCTCTAGCTGTTCGCCAAGGGTTGCCGATGGGTCTAAGCTCGCCTGAGGATCTTGGAATACAACGGCAATTTCTCGACGCATTACTTCGCGGCGCTGTTGCACCGACATACCTAATAAGTTTTCACCGTTCCAACTCATCCTGTCGGCCGTCAAATTCCATTGATTGGGTAGTGCGCCGCAGATAGCAGAAACAATTAAACTTTTACCCGAACCAGACTCACCCACAAGGGCACGAATTTCGCCGCTACTTACAGATAAGTTAACTTTATCCAGTGCTTTGATAGCGCCTTCACTACTTTGCATTTCTAAGGTGAGATTTTTAATATCGAGCATTGGCATATTAATGACTCACTCTTTTTCGCAGGGCCGAACGCAATCCGTCACCCACAATATTAATGGATAACACCATAAAAAATATTGCCATACCCGGTACGGCTACATTCCAAGGTGCAAGGTAAGCAACGTCTAGGCCGTCGGCTAAAATTACGCCTAATTCCGGTAGGGGAGACTGAGCGCCAAGGTTTAAAAAGCCTAAGGCGGAAATATCTATAACCGCGATGGAAAGCGCAAGGGTACTTTGCACCACCAGCATTTCGGTCATATTAGGCAATATAGAGTGAACGAAGAGTTGCCACTTACTCGCGCCATCGAGTTTAGAGGCCACTATGTATTCTTTTTTCATCTCTGCCCGCACGAAGCTGCGAGTATGGTGCACGAACTGAGGGATAAGCGCCAATGTAATCGCCCACATGCTATTGACCAAACCTGTGCCTAAAATTGCTACAATAATAATGGCAATAAGCAGAGTAGGAATAGCCATTAACGCATCGAGTAAATGGTTAGCAATACTGGAGCGCACTCCTCGCAACATGCCTGCGAAGGTACCAAGACTAACACCCACTAGCATGGCTAGTACGACGGTAATAAACGCTGAACCTAGCGTTATTCGACAGCCATAGATAATGCGGGTAAAAAGATCGCGACCTAACGCGTCGGTGCCGAACAGGTGTGAAATAGATCCATTGGTTACCCAACTAGGTGGAATTAATAAGCCGTCTATATTTTGCTCTACTGCGTCGTAGGGCGTAATCAGAGGCGCAAAAACGGCGCACACGACAAACAGCGCGAGCATAATCAGGCCCAACATAGAAATGTGGCTTGCTTTAAAAGAGGCCCACGTCCGCTGCCACGGCGACGGATGGAACTCTTCGTCGTACAAACTAAACTGTGGCACGTTCGTATTTCTCTCTGCTTGGGTCAATCATGCGGTTAAACAAATCGATGAGGATTGTTAAAGTTATAACAACAAAAGATACCGCCATCATTCCAATTCGTAAGGCGGGATAATCCCGTTGGTAAATGGCTTGAATAAGCCAATTTCCTATGCCTGGCCATGAAAATAAGGTTTCAACGATCATCGCATTAGTAATAAGCGTGGTAATTTGAATAGCCATTAGGGGCAATATGGGAAGCAGGGCGTTGCGCAATATATGTCGGAAAAATATTTGCCAGCTTGATAGGCCGCGGGACAAAGCGGCTGCAATGTAAGGTCGGTGCTTTACATCAATAACTGAGCGTCGAGTTACTCTTATCATCGATGCGGTAGCGATAGCGCCGATTGAGAAGGTAGGCAATGCAATGTGCGACAGTGCGTCTTTAAACGCCAGAGACTTGTTTTCAATATCAGATAGTAAAATATCGATAAGGATAAAACCAGTTACAGGCTCAATGTCATATAGCAGGCTGATACGTCCAGACATCGGCGCCGCGTCTAACTGCAAACTGAAAATAAGAATGAGTAAAAGGGCAAACCAAAAAACAGGAAAGGAATACGTAGTAATGCTCACGCTATTAATAAGGTGGTCTGACGTTGAATAGCATCGAATTCCAGCGTAATAGCCCAGCGGAACACCAACGAATAGGGCCATTAGCATAGCGTAGGTTGCTAGCTCTATCGTGGCTGGCATCGCGATGCCTACCTCTTCTCTTAGCGGCAGCCCGGACGTAAAGCTATAGCCCCAGTCACCGGTGAGTAGGTTGCCTACATAATAAAAGAACTGAAAAATATAAGACTGGTCTAGCTTGAACTGCCGCTCTAAGGCTGCACGCTGAATGTCGTTTTCTGGCACTAAGCCTGTTAAGTTTTCCAGTGTGTCACCGGGAAAAAGGTAAGCGAGCGAAAAAGAGATAATCGCTAACACCAAAAGGGTTAACACAAATAACGTGCAGTATCTTACGAGAATTTGGATCACAGTGTTTTTTCTACTCCACCAAAGCGTACGCCGCCATAGGGATTAATTGTCATTCCTTCCAACTCATCTCGGTATGCCTGGTAGCGATAGGCATGGGCTATTGGAACTAACGGAAGGCGTTCATACAGTAATCGGTTTACCTGCCGGTAAATAGCTGTGCGGGCTTCAATATCATCAGTTTGAAGGGCGCTGTTAAGTAATCTATCATAATCTTCGTTACACCACATGGCGCGGTTTGTGCCAGAAGGGATAGCGCCACAGCTTAGCAGCGGGCGATAAAAGTTATCCGGGTCGCCATTATCTGCTGACCAGCCGATAAGCACAGAATCGTGTAAACCTTCTTGTAAATGCCGTCTAAAGGTTGTCCAGTCGTAGCTAACAATGGTTGCTTCAACGCCTACATCATTTAAATAACGCTGAATAAGTTCGGCCATTTTAGTGGCATTGGGGTTATAAGAGCGCTCTACAGGCATGGCCCATATTGTCATTGAAAAGCCAGGTTTTATACCTGCATCTGCCAGTAACTTTCGCGCTAAAACTGGGTTATAGGCCGTATCATCAGCATCGTTTTGAAATGCCCAACTCGCTGCAGGAAGAAGGGTCTTAGCTCGCGTTGCGCTGTCAAAGTAAACGGCTTCTAACAGCGTGTTTTTATCAATGGCCACGGCTAAAGCGCGTCTTACATCGGGGTTATCAAAAGGCGGACGCTGAGTATTAAAAGCCCAGAAGCCAACATTCAGCCCTGGCTTTTCAGCGAGCGTAAGATCGTCTCTAGCCCTTATTACCTCAAGCTCTGTTTGAGCGGGAAAGGCAGTGGCGTCGCACTCGCCAGTCATTAACTTAGCCAGTCGTAGTGAGCTGCGTGGCGTAATATCAAAAATAAGCTGTTCAACTACGTGTCCGTCTGTCTTTTTAGAAAGACCATCTGCTATCGCTTCGCTGCTATTTTCACTTTTTGCGTTGGTTTCAATATTCTCAATATCGCGGGTAATGTTTGCATTTTCGGTCAATAACTCGGTGCGCCAATAGTTTTCGTGCTTAAGGTACTTTATGAAATGGTCTTTGCGATAGCTATCAAATTTAAACGGTCCGGTCCCGATGGGAAGCTCATCTATTTTGCTCGGTGTGCCGGCGTTGGCCAACTGAGTAGCGTATTCCTCTGACAATATTACCGCGAAATCTGTCGCTAAATTTGCTAAAAACGAGCTATCGCGATGTTTGAGTGTTATCTCTACACGGTAGCCGTTGATCCGTTCGACAGATTCAATGTTTTGAGCAAGGCCAATACTTTCAAAGTAGGGGTAGCGACCGCCGGACACATAGTGATAAGGGTGTGAGTTTAGTCGCCACCTGTCGATGCTAAATATTACATCGTCGGCGTTAAAGTTTCTTGTCGGCTCAAAATAACGAGTAGAGTGAAACGACACGTCTTTTCGAAGCTGAAAGGCATAGGTTAAGCCGTCATTACTTACAAGCCAGCTACTGGCTAAGCTTGGCACAATGCGGCCAGATTCAGGATCGAAATCGAGAAGCCTGTCGTAAAGTTGGTGAGAGGAAGCATCTGACGTTGTGCTTGACGTATCAAGTTGGGGGTTAAACGTCACTGGATTGCTTTCAGAGCAGTAAATAATACCCGTATTGTAAAACGCTTGTTTATTCTGTTTTGCACAGGATGCAACAAGAAGCGCTGTACATAAACATAATGACAAACGCTTTACCAAACTATGGGACATGCTTTACGCCTCGACGCTTTCAGCGGAAGAATCTAGTAAGTTATATTTTTTGAGATAGCCACGCAGCTGATGATATGTCAGGCTCAATTTTTCAGCGGTTTTCTTTTGATTAAACTGACTGTCAGCAAGTGCCTGTTTTATCATATCTATCTCATATTGTTGAGAGCGTTCTTTCAAATCTATGGGATATTCGACAGATTCTTGCTGATTGCTTGGCGTTAAAGGCGTAATGTCAGCGCTTTCTATCACATCTTTTGTATGGTCGGGTTGTGAGGACACGATAGGACTTGCTGACTCAGAAGTGCTTACTCTATCCTTAGTCTTAACTCTACCCTGTGGACGATAAACGGATTCAAAGGGGTCAAGAATGATTTCGTGAACCGGTAGGTGAGGGTTGTTAGTGCGGTAAACGGCGCGCTCAACTACATTTTTCAGTTCTCGAATATTTCCGGGCCAATCGTAATCAAGCAGAGTACGCTTGGCTTTTTCAGTGAAGCCGCTAAAGAGCTCCATCTCCATCTCACGGGCCATATTAATGGCAAAATTTTCCGCTAACATCATGATATCTTCCCGTCGCTCTCGAAGCGGGGGGATGGTAATCACATCGAAGGCTAGCCTATCTAGCAAGTCGGCGCGAAACTCGCCTGCATCGGCAAGGGCAGGGAGATCTTCATTTGTCGCTGCAATAAGCCTTACATCGGTTTTCACCGATTTACTGCCGCCCACGCGTTCAAACTCCCCATATTCGACAACGCGAAGGAGCTTTTCTTGAATTAGACCCGAAGTATTGGCAAGTTCATCGAGAAACAGTGTGCCGTTATGGGCGACTTCAAAACGACCTTCTCGTCGTTTCGACGCACCGGTAAATGCCCCAGCTTCGTAACCGAAAAGCTCACTTTCTAAAAGGCTTTCATTTAGGGCTGCGCAATTCAGTTTGATATAGTTTTGGTCCCAGCGCTTAGATAAGAAGTGAAGACGCGCTGCAATCAGTTCTTTACCTGTACCTCGCTCTCCTATCACAAGGACCGGTTTATCTAACGGTGCTATTTGTGAAATTTGCTCTAGCACTTCTAGAAAACTGTTCGCTTGACCTAGCAAATTGTCTTGCTGACGATACCTACTCATTAAAAACCTCAAAAGTTAGTCATTTCGACCAATTAGTAGTGTAGAACAAAAAATATTGAGAAACGAGCATTATTTGAACTTATAAAAACGGTATGAAAAATAGCGACTTAGCGTAAAGGTAGAGTTGGCAAGCATATTGAATACGATTAATACCAAGAGTAATCTATTTATCAAGTGTGGTGTTTTTTAACACTTACCATTTTTAGCAAGAGGTAATTATTATGGGTATCTTCTC
>CETM01200065.1_pt1 | contig 10465 bp, 7 predicted proteins | sample 361451 | NCBI WGS metagenome assembly CETM01 (sample SAMEA2622690, study PRJEB7988) | marine metagenome | isolation source: saline water (ENVO:00002010), including
GTCATAACCAAGGTCCACGTGGTAGGGATCCCAGGGGCTATCTTCTTCATTTTCTGATATGCACATTCCAAACTTCGTAGGCAGACCAATGAAATTAGGGTCTCCGGAGCCTGCCTTGCAATATCCTATGTTTATTAGGCATAACCTAAGTGCTCTCCCTATGGCAGTGTTTGCTTTATTCACGACTCCTGGACCCATGGCGGAAGTTCCGTGGTTTATCCCGGCGTGCTTGGCTAGTGGTCCGTTCACTAGTATCAAAGGAGCCTCAGTATGACCAGAAACCTGCATGTCCCGATGATTCATCTCAGGCTTAGAAAGACAGTCTAGAGTCGCTAAGACTACAGGGAACTGTTCGGGTTCGCATCCAGCCATCACAGCATTAATCGCCACTTTTTCAACCGTCGCAATTCCGAATCCAGGCTCCATTATCATTACGATATCTTGAGGAGCTCTGGTAGTTCCTTTTAACATTTGTTCCACAGCTTCCGGGGTTGGAGGGATCACAGGTAACCCGTCAGTCCAGTCACGTTCCTCAAGGAAAGAGTTAATCGCATTCAATCCAGTTGGGGAATTAGAGAGTTGCACTGTGTACTGTTCAACTTGGGATTTGGACTTTGAAGTGTATTCATTACTGTTCGTGAAAGTTGTCAGATTTTCTATGATACTATCAATTTGGCCGTCTACCATATTGTGGATGAAATCTTGTTGCTGACCGGTTGTAGCATGAGGAATAATCACATATCCAGTATATGGTTGTCCCCATCCGGCAACGCACGATTGCCAAGCCTTTTCAAAGCTTTTAGCGGCGATTCCTATCGCCGGCACCCCTGCCTTTTCTAGTGTAACCATGTCATGGGCAAGCCATGACGTGCAGCCTCCTCAATGAGCCGTAGCACCTATAACAGCGTCTACTTCTGTTGCAATGATGGCTGCTTCTTCGTCATCTATGTGGACTTGACGGCTCAAGGAAGGTCTGTCCGGGACAAGGTCCCCTCCATACGAAACAAAATTAATATTGGTGAAACGTTTTTTCAGATGGTGAGCTACCCTGTTCACAGCAATATCCGCCCCGCCTGTCATATTGTTGTATAAACCTATAGTCTTATTATCTAAAGAGCCTAGTCTGGGAGCTGGAGTTATTTTGAAATCTACTTGGTTTGCTGCAGGGGATAAGATGCTGATGTCCATGAAGATGATCCTCCGTGTTTATAAAGACTCTTGGCTTCAACCGTTATATTATATGGGTGCAAAATAACCTGCAAGTCGGTATAGTATTAACGGGCGCAGCGTTTATTGTGCCACAAGAACACTATTAAGGAAAATATTATGGCAAAGTTATCAGGCGGAGAAGTAATTGTTCAATCTTTGATCAGAGAAGGTGTGGAAGTAATTTTTGGTCTTCCAGGTGTCCAAATGTATGGACTCGTATCGGCTTTGAGAGAACATCCAGAAATCAAGATGATTGTTCCTAGGCACGAACAAGCGACCACTTACATGGCGGACGGGTATGCGCGCGCTAGTGGAAAAGTGGGAGTAGCTACCGTGGTTCCTGGACCTGGGTTATATAACGCAGCTGCTGGAATGTCTACAGCGTATTCTACTTCGTCGCCTATCTTAATGATTGCCGGACAAATCCCTCGGGCTACTATAGGTATGGATTTGGGTGGATTGCACGAAGTCAATGAACAACTGGATATAGTGAGACCAGTGACCAAGTACAACAAACGAGTACTCAGGCCTAATGAGATACCCGGAGCTATAGGAGAGGCGTTCGACGCTATGCGTAATGGTCATCCTAGACCTACTCATATAGAAATGCCTCCGGAAACCTTGGTCGAGAAAGATGAAGTTGAAATCGGAGAAGGAACACCTCAGATTAGAGTTCCAGCATCTGACGCAGCTATAGCCGAGGCAGCATCATTGATTGTTAACGCCAAGACCCCTGTGATATACGTTGGGACAGGTGTTATCAGGTCTGAAGCTGAGGCACAATTTCAAGCATTCACCGAGACTACAAACATACCTGTGATTACTAGCCCTTCTTCCAAAGGGGTAATCTCTGACGATCATCCCCATAGCCTGGGAGCAGGGTTACGAGGTAGCGGGCAGTTGAAAGATCTCATGGAAGCAGCCGACGTGATTATAGCTGTTGGTACGAGGTTTGCCCTGCGAAACCCTTCAGGCCAGTCTGCGAAACTGATACACATTGATATTGATGAAGAAGAAATTGGAAAACACCATAAAAACGTTTTGCCAGTTGTAGGGGATGCGCAAGCCACACTGGTTAAATTGACTTCCGAAATACAGAGACTTGGAGGTACAAAGAACGAATCTCCAGCTCCTAAGGTTAAAGAGATTCGGGACCTACTGGACTCCGGTTCTGAGAGTTTAGAGCCTCAGAATTCCATTTTGAATTCACTTCGTGCAGGTGTACCCGCTGATGGAACTATGGTATTCGACATGACTCAAATGGGATATTACTCCAAAGCATTCTGGAAGACTTACGAGTCTAGAACTTACATTGACTCTGGCTACTCTGGTAATTTGGGTTTTGCATATGCAACGGCTTTAGGGGCTAAAGTTGCAAAACCTGACTCTGCTGTCGTAGCTGTTTGCGGCGATGGGGGATTCATGTATAACGTTCAGGAACTTTCGACCGCTGTTAAGTATGGAATCAACGTAGTGGCGATCGTATTTAATGACGGTCACTACGGTAACGTTAGGCGAGACCTAGAACACGACTGGTCCGGAGATTACGAAACTGACTTCGTGAATCCAGATTTTGTGAAAATGGCTGAATCTTTTGGGGCTTTGGGAATTAAAGTTGATGATCCAACTAAGGTGGGAGAAGCAGTCAAGCAAGCGATTGAGGCAGAACGGCCAGCGATCATTGACGTTACCATGTTTGACACAAACGAATTGCCTTTCCCTTATGAGGGCTCAGCTCCTTGGAGAGTTCCCCAGGACGGCTTATTAGAGAAATAATGGAGATATCTCAACAGGATCAGCAGTTGGGCGGATCCTGTTGATGCCACTTAGTTGCTTGCTCGAATGCATGAGCGCACTTGAACACCAGGTCCTCTCTGAATGGCATCGATGCGATTTGCAGACCTACAGGGAGGTTGGACCCTGCCTCCTGGGCAAACCCAGAAGGAATTGAAATAGCAGGGCCACTCACGGCGCTAAATAAACCCCTGTACATGCTTTTTCTAAGTCCTTCTTTGGCTGCCTCAACAGTTTTGAACCCTGGTTCGGGATTCATGATCCCGGCAGGCGATTCGTCAGTAGGCATGATGATGACATCATAATCTTGCAGAGCCGCGAAAACGTCTGACCTGATCAGATCCCGCATTTTCTGGGCCTTGTAATAAGCCTGCGCCGGGATCAATTCCCCCGTCAAAAATGCAGTTCTTGTGTTGGGATGGAAATCCTGCGGGCGTTCTCTAATCCATTCTGGATGAATGCTGACTCGCTCGACAAAACTAATTGTACGGCTAGCTGTTCCTGCGTGGTTAGTGTTTGGAATAGATATAGTATCAACTACCGCTCCTAGGCTTTTAAAAGTTTCTATTGCATCTTCTATAGATTGCCGTACGGCAGGATGTAATTTAGCGCGGGGTCCATCTACAAACTCATGGAGTACAGCGATACGCATCTGGGATATGTCGCCGGTCATGGCAGAATTATAATCAGGAACTGTGTTTTGGGAAGTCGTAGGATCTGATGGGTCATAGCCTGCAATAGCTTGGAGAACTTGTGCAACGTCTCCTACAGTTCGGCCTAATGGTCCCAAAGTGTCTAAAGACCAAGAGGCTCCATCTAACCCAAATCTACTTACCAACCCCCAACTCGGCCGGATTCCTGCAAGGCCGCAATGAGCTGCAGGCCCTCTTATTGAGCCTCCCGTGTCTTCTCCTATTGAAGCTGCTGTCATGAAGGCTGCGGTAGCAGACCCAGCTCCCGTGCTGGATGTCCCTGGATCTCTCCCGAGTTCCCACGGGTTATGGGTAATTCCGTAATGGGATGTAATCGGGTCTCCCATAGCGAATTCTGTCATATTAAGCTTTCCTATGATGATGGCTCCTGCTTGCTTCAGTCGTTTTACTACCGTCGCGTCTTTTTCCGGGACGAATGCAGACCGGATCAGGGAGGCACTTGTCGTTGGAATCCCGGCGGTATGGACTTGGTCTTTGATAGCAATGGGCACACCATGCAGGGAGCCTAATTTTTTATTGTTTTTTACTGCCTCATCGGCTGATTTGGCGGCTTGCATGGCTTGGTCTCCAAGTACTGTGATAAAGGCGTTAAGCGTTGGGTTCATTCTAGAGATTTGGTCAAGGTAAGACTGAATAAGCTCAGTTGAAGAAATTGCCCCTTGCGCGATAAGGTGAGCGGACTCAGTCAATGTCCCTCGATGAAGAGCATTAGTCATTTTTCCCTCCTTTAGTGGTAGAAAGTGGCTCAATGATCGCAAGTTGATCGCTAGGTAGTTCTTCAATGGCCTCAAGGACTCCGTTAAGTCCTAATAGAACATCTTCAATGTCTTCAGGTCTTATATCTAAGGATGCTGCCTTGGCAAGTGAGAGTAAGTCTTTAGACGTGAGCATTGTGTCATCTCCTAATATTATTGAATTTTTATTGGTGGTTCTATATTTAATTGTTTTGCAAGGTTATTCAATTCCAGGGAAATGGTCAGGATATCTTGGTTTTCTTGTGGGTCTGAGCCAAATCCGTATCCGGTTCCTCTTGCTTCAAGGTACAGATTGAGCGCATCAAGCAAGGTCTTGTAGCCATCTTCAAGATGCCCTTGTTTGGCGTGAATTAGTCCAGTATACATCAAGGCTGTGCGAGATTGGATGGAGCCAACAGCCGTCAATGTAAGAGATTCCTCAAATACAGTTGATGCCCTCGAATAATTACCGAGGGCGAAATGGATGATTCCTACGTGGTTTTTCAAAGGATAGGATTTTGGTGCTTGCTGAAGCATAAGGGAATAAAGCGCAATGGCCTCGTGGTCTTGTTTGAGATCATAAGCTGCTGTGGCTGCTTCGTACGTTGTATTCCAGTTCCATGGATTGGCCTGTCGTGCATGTTTGGCATTGTTGTAAATTTCCAGATATATGCATTGGACTATATCTTCTGCACGTGAGTGAATAGAACATTGGTCAGGTACCCATGCCCCCGGTTTGCCTACGTGTTCTGCCAAGCTCTTCAGATAAGCATTCTGATAATGGTAATACACCGGAATTCGTGGAGCTAAGTTTATTGCCGTATTGAACTGGTCGTATCCTTCCGCCCAATCCCCAGAGGTATATGAAGATTGACCATCAGCGGCCTTGAATCCAGCTGAGAGGTAATTTGCAGATTGGGTGATTGTGACACTCACAGAGATTAAGGCCACAGCAACCAGGGCCACAACCTGAAAGCTTTTACTACTGGCGTCAGGCGGTAAAGATCTTTCTACTTGGTGCGAATTGGCCGTTAACGCGTATAAAAGTCCCAGCACAAGAAAATATAAAGTTAGGTCAGTCACCTTAGATATACCAACTTGTTGTTCAAGTGAGTGACTCAGGAGAACTATGCAACACCCAAGCGATAACCACATCACGTTTTCAGGCAGCCTACGAGTATATACAATCCAAACAACGATCACTAATGGAATGGCAAAGAAGATGAGGGAAGTCACCAATCCTACCAGGCCTTGTTCGATCCAATAGTGAAGGAATATATTGTGAGCTTGGTCAGGAGTCGCAGGGAGCTGTCTGAATCCATAAGGTGGTGCATTTAGGAGGAATGCGAATTCCATAAGTTCAGGTCCGTAACCGAAGATAAACCGGGTAGCGGCACCGAAATCCCGGGATCCCGGGATTTCAGGTCTGCCAAAGGACGTCACTGCTAGGTTCGTCCAAGTATAGATTCGCCCGTTGAGTCCCCCTTCAGTTACGACCGATGGGATCGAAGTGATTCTAGTATCAATTGCAACTGAACTGTTTGCTTCGATGACATTTTTATCTGGCTGTTCGGAATTTTGCTTGAAGCCGGTAGACCCGTAAGCCACTATACCCGCTGCCATTAGCAAACAAATGATCCAGACTGTGTTTCTGATTGCTTTTTTCAGGTCCTGTACTATAAATCCAGCTATAATAAACAATGCTACCAAGGTAATAGTACCAATCCAAGGGCCTCGACTATTAGTGAATATCATAGAGCTAATTTGTAAAACAAGTCCCGTAGATATAGCTATGGACAACACTTTTCGAATCCTCTGGCTTACCTCAGGTAATCTCATAAAATAAAATAGAGCTGTTAGTGAGACCCCGATAGAAATGAGTAAAAAGGACCCTGCTATCAAAGAGTTCCCAAGCGTACTTGAAATCCTAGAAAATTCCATTGTTTCATTCGTGCCTAGAAAGTCAAAGGTTAGAAATTCCAACACTCCATAAGCCCCTACTAAAGAACCTGATATGGTCACAGCACACAACAACCTGCCAATCTGGCCAGAGGTTTCCAAGTTAGTAGCGATGGCAGCAAACACGACAATGTAACAGATAGTAGAGTACAAAGAAAACGGATCATTCCCTGGTTGATAACCCCATAAGCTTGTCGTGATTGACCCTGAAAATATAGTCGCCAGAATCGTGCTAACTAACAGTAAACCGATACTAAACGGTATAAGCTTGGACATGGTGAAGTGCCGCAGATCCGGCATGAAAGAAGTTATTTGCCTAGGCCGGTCCAGATCTTTGGTAATCCAGGTTACCAGCATGAGAGCGGCCATAACTTTAATGAATACGGTTTTAGGGACTTCAAATCTTGAATAGGCGTCTTGAGACAGTAAGTCGGATTCGCCTGTAAGCAATAATGGCAATGTGAATGCAACCATCAGCCATTGACATTCTAATGCGATGCCTAGGTATCGTTTGTATTCTTGCATGGATTCATTTTAGGGTAGCATTTACATGTGTACAACAAATCGAAGAAGTGTTTTATGTCATTATGACAGTATCTGGACCATCTTCAGTTCGAATAATATTACATACAGCAGTCCAATAGATAGAATCAAAAGAAATACAGAGATGCTTAATGTCAAGAGAGCTGCAAGCAAGGACCCGAACAATTGAGTTTTACAGGACTCTTCCTTGTTGGCGGGGATTATCGGCGTGTCCTTGAGTTGCACGTAGGGAGCGATCGGCAGCGGAAATCGGGGCTTTGATGCAGTAGTTGGTAGTGCGTTTAAAATCGTTGTCGCATATATTGTTTTTGTAGCCTGTAGTGTTCGCTTCAATAGATTACTCCTCCCTTTCACAGCCTATTCTAAGGAAAGCGGTCTCGTTTTTCCATGTGTATTGAGTTTCCAAATACACCAATGTTTTGTAAAATGGGGCATTGCAACAAGTAAACTAGTGAGGATGATATGGATTCTTATGTAACCCTTGGCACTTATAAAGTTGCTGAATGCTACTATCAATTTATGAATAAAGAGGTACTCCCGCAGATCAGGATTGAGCCAACGACTTTTTGGGAACGATTGTGTCAGGTGTTGGATGAACACCTCCCTGTTAACCAGGACCTGCTTCATAAACGGCAAATACTCCAGGCTCACATCGACGATTGGCATATAAAGAATCCTTTCCCCTTCGAAATGTCCGACTATAAAAACATGCTGGAAGATATAGGGTATCTCGCGCCAGAAGGTCCCGACTTTACGGTATCGACCACCAATGTGGACCCTGAAATCAGCGATATAGCAGGCCCCCAATTGGTTGTTCCTATAACCAATGCAAGGTACGCTCTCAATGCAGCGAATGCAAGGTGGGGTAGTTTGTATGACGCGCTCTACGGGACAGACATAATCCCGGAATCAAACGGACTAGATAAGGGTGAAACTTATAATCATAGGAGAGGGGCGGAAGTTATAGAACGAGCGAAACGCATTCTGGATGATTCCGTCCCACTAAGTGACGGGTCATATAAAGACATAGCAGAATTTACGATCTCCGACGGGTCCTTTTTAGGTAGAACCGCTACAGGAGAAAATATTGGACTAGCAGCACCTGAACAGTTCATTGGTTGGACAGGGAGCAAAGAAACACCTGACAGTATTTTGCTTCGAAGAAACGGACTGCACATTGAACTTGTCTTCGAGGCTGGTACTGTTGTTGCTAGTCAGGATCCTACAGGATTATCCGACATCATATTGGAATCAGCAGTCACGACTATAATTGATCTGGAAGACTCGGTTGCCACAGTAGATGCTGAGGACAAAGTGTCAGCTTATCGGAATTGGTTGGGTCTTATGGATAAAACTTTGTCGACGAGTTTTGAAAAAGGTGGTGAAACACTTGAACGGCGATTGAATTCCGACAAGGAAATCGTCTGTGTGGACGGTAGCTCCCAAACTCTAAAAGGCCGATCTCTTCTGCTTATACGAAATGTTGGCCATCTCATGACATCAGACTTGATTAAAACTGAATCGAATGATGAAGTTCCCGAAGGAATCTTGGATGCTGTTACCACCGTGGCTATTGGAATGGTTGATCTGTTAAAGCACCGCGCTAATTCAAATGTGGGTTCTATTTACATCGTTAAACCAAAGATGCATGGTCCTGAAGAAGTTGGATTTGCTAACCGTTTATTTGAGAGCGTGGAAGAGATGTTAGGTTTGGATCTCAACACTGTCAAAATGGGCATAATGGACGAAGAACGTCGGACCACCGTTAATCTTAAAGAATGCATCCGGGCTGCTCAAGCTCGCGTTGCATTCATTAATACTGGCTTTTTAGATCGAACCGGTGATGAGATTCACACCTCAATGAATGCGGGGCCTATGGTAAGGAAAGGAGACATGCGCCAGGCGCAATGGATCTCTGCGTACGAGGACTGGAATGTAGATATTGGAATCGCGTGTGGTCTGCCTGGCAAAGCGCAAATCGGGAAAGGCATGTGGGCCATGCCTGACCTGATGGCTGCAATGCTTGAACAAAAGAAAGGTCACCCAGAAGCGGGTGCTAATACTGCTTGGGTACCTTCTCCTACGGCGGCTACCATCCACGCACTCCATTATCATGCAGTTGATGTCGCCCAGCGTCAACAAGAGTTGAGTGACAGAGTTAAGGCAAATGTGGACCATATACTTACGATTCCTGTGGAATCGAATCCCGATTGGTCGGAAGACGAAATTACAGCAGAACTAGAGAATAACGCCCAAGGAATCTTAGGGTACGTCGTCCGTTGGATAGATCAAGGGGTTGGATGTTCAAAAGTGCCAGACATTAATGACGTAGGTCTGATGGAAGACCGTGCCACGCTGAGAATATCAAGTCAACACATAGCCAATTGGCTACTCCACGGTGTATGTACAAAAGAACAGGTTGAGAAGGTGTTTGAACACATGGCAGGAGTTGTAGACAGACAGAATGCAGGCGATGCCGCGTACAACCCTATGGCCGGAAACACTAACCACAATATTGCATACCAAGCGGCCAAATCATTAGTTTTCGATGGTTTGGATCAGCCTTCCGGGTATACCGAACCTATCCTCCACAGAGAGCGAAGACTGGCCAAATAAGGTTTGTTTACGAGAAAAACTGCTTGTTCTTAAGAATGTAAGCGTCATGCTGCGCGGGAACATTGAATCCGTCGTAAATTGCTGTGACTGGGCAAACAGGTTCCCAGTAGTTACAGTTGGTGCAGGTTCCTGGGTCTATAAAATACTGCTCTGCTTCTGGTGAGGATTTAATGCAGCTCACCGGACATACGTCTACGCAGCTTGCGTCTTTAACTCCTATGCACGGTTCTGTTATAACAAACGCCACTTGCTACTTCCTAATAATAATTTGATAGTATCGGTTCTTCTCTGGTTATAAACTCCAAGACAACAGGTTGATTGCTTTTAGAGACCTCCACTGCTCTTTTAATACTAGCAGCTATGTCCGCAGGGTCAGTAATTCTCTCTGAGTGAGCTCCTAGACTAGCCGCCATTTCTGAATAATTCCCTGTGGTGTATTTGGAATTATATTTTTCTATCGCTATTGGCATATGTTTCTCGTAACCACCCATTGCCCCATTGTTAATAATCACTGTGATGGTCCCAATTTCTTCTCTTACTGCCGTTTCAAAGTCTGTACCCATCATACCAACTGCTGTATCGCCCATCAGGTTAACAACAGTCTTAGTGGGCTCAGCGAGTTTAGCTCCCATAGCTAACCCAAATCCAGCCCCAAGAGGAGTGGAATTACCCCATCCTAAATATCCTCTAGGAACTGTCGCTGTGTAAAAAGGAACGATTTGGTCTCGAGGGTTTCCTGAATCGTGGGTGACGATTGAGTTCGCCTTGTCTAGATTGTTTTCTAACTCCCACACAACACGATAGGGACTTATTGGTGTGGTGTTAGAGGTAAGCCTAGGCTCCCATTCTGATAAAAATTCCTGTCGCAGTGAACTGATCCTTTCCATCGTTTTGTAT
>CETM01015412.1_pt1 | contig 10463 bp, 20 predicted proteins | sample 361451 | NCBI WGS metagenome assembly CETM01 (sample SAMEA2622690, study PRJEB7988) | marine metagenome | isolation source: saline water (ENVO:00002010), including
AAGGTCTTGGCTGAGGCCTCGGGCGGTGAAGCAACAGCGTTCGAAGACATTGATAAGGCGCCTGAGGAGCGCGAGCGTGGTATCACGATCTCGATCTCCCACGTCGAGTACGAGACAGACAACCGCCACTACGCGCACGTCGATATGCCAGGTCACGCCGACTACATCAAAAACATGATTACCGGTGCAGCCCAAGTTGACGGCGCCATTCTCGTTGTGTCGGCCGCTGATGGCCCGATGCCACAAACACGAGAGCACGTATTGTTGGCTCGCCAGGTTGGTGTCCCCTACATAGTGGTTGCATTGAACAAGGTCGACATGGTCGATGACGAAGAACTGCTCGAACTTGTTGAACTTGAAGTTCGTGAATTGCTAAACGAATACGAGTTCCCTGGTGACGACGTTCCTGTAGTCAAGGTCTCCGCCCTGGGCGCATTGGATGGCGCCGACGGTGCAGCAGACCAAGTTCTCGAGCTGATGGCAGCAGTCGACGAAGCTGTTCCCGAACCAGACCGAGATACCGAAAAGCCATTCCTAATGCCAGTGGAGGACGTTTTCTCCATAACTGGTCGAGGCACAGTTGTGACTGGCAAGATCGAAACTGGTGTTGTGAACACTGGCGAGGAAATCGAAATTGTTGGTATCCGCGACACGCAAACCACCACCATCACGGGTGTGGAAATGTTCCGCAAGATTCTCGACGAAGGTCAGGCAGGAGACAACGTCGGCCTACTCCTTCGAGGTATCGATAAAGAAGAAGTGGAACGTGGCCAGGTTTGTTGTGCAAAGGGATCAATTACGCCCCACACCAAATTCGAAGCTCAGGTGTATGTGCTGACGAAGGAAGAAGGCGGTCGTCATAAGCCGTTCTTCTCTAATTACCGACCTCAGTTCTACTTCCGGACCACCGATATCACCGGAATGGTTGAGTTACCGTCGGGCACAGAAATGTGCATGCCTGGTGACAACACCGACATGACGGTCGAATTAATTAACCCGATCGCTATGGACGAAGGTCTTCGATTCGCGATCCGTGAGGGTGGCCGCACCGTTGGTGCAGGTCGAGTTACCAAGATCCTCGGCTAAACGATGGCCTCTTCGCAAAAGATCCGAATTCGCTTGAAGGCTTATGACCACGACATAGTGGACCAAAGCACCCAAAAAATCGTTGAGACGGTTCTTCGGACTCAAGCAAATATCAAAGGTCCTGTGCCCTTGCCGACCGAAAAACATCGATACACAGTTGTTAGGTCACCGCACAAAGACAAAGACTCTCGCGAACATTTCGAGATGCGGATCCACAAAAGGCTCATCGACATAGTCGAACCTTCACCGAAGACGGTCGATTCGCTTCAACGCCTAGAACTACCTGCTGGTGTTGATATCGAGATCAAAATTCAGCAGGGCTAATACCTCTGCGTCAACCGAGGTGGTGATTTAACCTCCGCCCCGGTATCGTTTAATCCCCGGGTGTCTAGCGTTTTGGACACTCGAACCGACGTCCGGCAAGGCCAGCCTCAGGGTTGGAACCGGTCGGCACAACTTAGTTTCGCTCCGCCGGCTTTGCCGAGCGGAGCGTTCGCGTGAGTGTTGGCCAGCGGCCTCATTTGGAAGAGAAAGACATTGAACATGGCGAATAAGGCGATCGTCGCCACAAAAGTGGGCATGACCCAGTTGTGGGACGATGACAACCAAGTTGTGCCTGTCACCATGCTCCAAGTTGAGCCCTGTCGCGTCGTACAGGTAAAAACCGATGAACGCGACGGCTATACAGCAGTCCAAGTCACCTTCGGCCAACGGGCAGCAGAAAAACTCACCAAACCGGAAGCAGGTCATTTCAACACAGCAGGTGTGGAACCAGGCCAACGCCTTGTCGAGCTCCGCCTAGACGATGTGAGTGAAATAGAAGTGGGCCAGGAGTTTGCCGCGGATCTGCTTGAAGCCGGAGAGAAAGTCGACGTCACTGCAGTATCTAAAGGTAAGGGATTCGCAGGAGTTATGAAGCGCCATAACTTCAGTGGCCAAAAAGCGAGCCATGGTGCGCACAGAGTTCACCGAGCACCAGGAGCAATCGGAGCTTGCGCCACCCCTTCAAGAGTCTTTAAAGGGACCCGAATGGCTGGACGCATGGGTGCAGAAAAGGTAACCACGCTTAACCTGACCGTGGTAGAAGCTGACGCCGACCGTGAACTCCTGCTCATACGAGGTTCAGTGCCCGGCCCCAAAGGAGGCGTTGTGGTAGTCCGCGATGCGGTGAAGGGTTCATGATGGCAACCACTATTGATCTCAAAACCCAGGACGGCGGGACCGCAGGCAGCGTAACTCTCGACGCTGAGCTATTCGGCATCGAACCTAACCTTGCGGTTCTCCACCAAGTCGTCACAGCGCAACTAGCGGCAAGACGCAGTGGCAGCGCGAATACAAAAACTCGCGCTGAAGTTCGTGGCGGTGGCGCCAAGCCCTACCGACAAAAAGGAACTGGTCGAGCAAGGCAGGGATCAATCCGCGCTCCGCAATTCACCGGCGGCGGTATTGTGCATGGCCCTAAACCACGCAGTTATCGAAAAAAAATAAATAAGAAAATGAATCGCCTCGCGCTTTGCTCCGCCCTGAGTGACCGAGCCCAAAGCGAACGAGTAGTAGTAGTTGATCAATGGCAATTCTCAACTCCAAAAACTAAAGACGCGGTATCTGTCCTGGAAAATCTGGACCTGGACGGCAAGGTCATGATGGTCGTAGCGCCCACTGATGACACTGCAATCCGGAGTTTCAGAAACCTCCCCTCAGTGCAACTAGTCCAAGCTTCGGAGCTCAATGCGTATGACGTTCTTTGCTCCGATTGGCTTGTCTTTACTAGCCAAACTCTCCCGGGGGCAACATCATGAAAGACCCCCGAGACGTCGTGATTGCGCCAATTGTTTCTGAGAAGTCTTACGAACAGCTAGAACAGAACATTTACGTCTTTCAAGTCCACACTTCGGCATCAAAACCGGAAATTCGACAGGCCGTCGAATCGATCTTTGACGTCACTGTCACCAAGGTCAATACGCTCAACCGCAAAGGGAAAGTCCGCCGTAACCGACGCAACAACACGTTAGGTAAAAAGCCGGACACCAAGCGGGCCATCGTCACTCTTGCTGAGGGTGACTCAATTCAGATCTTTGAGACATAGTCATGGGAATTCGCGTACGTAAACCATCCAGTCCAGGCAGACGCTTCCAAACTGTCTCCGACTTCAGTGAACTCACCACTGACCGTCCAGAAAAATCTCTTCTCGCTAAGAAACACTCCACCGGTGGACGAAACAATCATGGCCGAAAAACCTCCCGCCACCGCGGAGGCGGGCACAAACAGCGCTACCGGATCATTGACTTCAAGCGCAGCAAAGATGGTGTACCAGCGACCGTTGCGAGCATCGAATACGACCCCAACCGCAACTGTCGCATAGCACTACTGCACTATCACGACGGAGAAAAGCGATACATCTTGGCGCCCGCAGGCCTTGAAAAAGGCGACAAACTTGAAAGTGGCCAACATGCTGAGGTTCGAGTTGGCAATGCTCTGCCTCTTCGTTACATGCCAGTAGGAACCACCATCCACAACATCGAGTTAAAGCCTGGTGCAGGGGGTCAAATGGCTCGATCTGCTGGCGCCGGAGTACAACTTGTCGCGAAAGAAGGCGCCTACGCAACGGTGCGGCTTCCGAGCACCGAAATGCGCCGCATACCGATCGACTGCCGTGCCACCGTGGGCTCAGTTGGCAACGCGGAAGCAGATCTCATAAAGATAGGAAAAGCCGGCCGAAACCGATGGAAAGGCGTCCGGCCCCAGACTCGCGGTGTGGCAATGAACCCAGTGGACCATCCACTCGGAGGCGGCGAAGGGAAAACCTCTGGAGGACGTCACCCTGTGTCCCCGTGGGGCAAACCGGAAGGCCGTACCCGCAAAAAGAACAACAAGTCCAGCGACATGATTATTCGCCGTCGCCGTACCAGGGGATCGCGGAGGTAACCAATGCCACGTAGCTTAAAAAAAGGTGCATTTGTAGACGACCACTTGCTCAAAAAGGTCGACGCGCTCAACGAGAGTGGTGAAAAACAAGTCGTCAAAACCTGGAGCAGACGCTCCACAATCATCCCTGAAATGATTGGTCATACAATCGCCGTTCACGATGGACGCAAACACGTTCCTGTCTATATCACCGAATCGATGGTTGGCCATAAACTCGGAGAGTTCTCCCCATCACGAACCTTCAAGTTTCACGCTGGCCAGGAACGAAGTGGATCCTGATGAGCGGCCTCATTGACCTTGATGAAGTAGCGGGAGCGCGATCAATCCACAAATTCGCGCGCCTATCCGCTTCAAAAGCGAGAGTTGTGCTTGACCTCATACGTGATGAAGACCTTGACCGTGCCCGCGAAGAACTTCAATTCTGCGATCGCGGAGCAGCGATGGTCGTATCGAAAGTCTTGGAGAGCGCAGTATCTAACGCTGAAAACAACGAAAATCTCTCCGCAGAGGAACTCTACGTAGCTGAGTGCTGGGCAGACGAAGGCCCTACTTTAAAGCGGTGGCGACCACGAGCTCGCGGTCGCGCCACGCGGATTAACAAACGCACCTGTCATATCACTGTTGTCGTGGCTCAACTTTCCGAAGAAGAACTCGAAATGCGCGCCGCACAGATGGCTGCCTCTGGACGGAGGAACGCCGACGCGGATCGAGCGGCTCGTGTAGCAGCAAGCAAAGAAACTGAAGAAGAAACAGCCTCGGACGAAGCCGAGATTGTTGAAGAAGAACTGGATTCAACCAATACCAAATCCGGCGACGAAACAGCGGCCGAACAAAACGAACATCCCGAACAAGACCTCGAACAAGGCAATGAAAGTAATGACTCTCAATTGAGTGACGAGGCAGAACCTGAAACATCAGATGAGAACACAGAAGCTGACCAACAAGACGAGAAGGGGGCCTAATCGTGGGACAGAAAGTTAATCCCTATGGCTTCCGGCTAGGCATCACTACTGACTGGAAATCACGCTGGTACGCCGACAAGGACTATCAGGACTACATCATCGAGGATTGGGAAATCCGCAACTTCTTGCAAACGGAGCTCCCCCATGCCGCTATCAGCAGAATCGAAGTAGAACGTACTCGCGACCGTTTGCGCGTCGACGTCCACACCGCCCGCCCCGGCATCGTGATTGGGCGCCGTGGAGCTGAAGCCGATCGACTCCGGGAAGGGCTAACCAAAATTTCTGGAAACCCCAAAGTCCAGCTCAATATTCAAGAAATCAAACAACCTGAACTCGATGCGGCCCTTATCGCCCAAGGTGTCGCGGACCAACTGGCCGGACGTGTTGCCTTTCGTCGAGCGATGAAACGCGCAGTCCAAAACGCACAAAAGGCGGGAGCCCTCGGTATCCGAGTTCAATGTTCTGGGCGTTTAGGCGGTTCGGAAATGGCAAGGACCGAGTGGTACCGCGAGGGTCGAGTTCCACTGCACACCTTACGAGCTGACATTGACTACGGATTCCGCGAAGCGAAAACGACCGCAGGACGAATCGGAGTCAAAGTCTGGTTGTACAAGGGTGACATCCTGCCCTACAAAGTTTCAGCCGACGAACGCATCAGCAGAGAAGCTGCGATGGCAGTGGGTGAAACGTCGGGATCAGCTGAACATAACGCTCCAGTAGTTTCCTCCGGAGGTCGACGAGCTGAGGGAACCGATGACGAAATCGAAGAGCCAGCGCCGCTAATCAAAGAAGCCGATCCAGAGTTCGAAAAGCTCCTCGAAGAGGAAGAGCAGATCGAGCGTGCAACTCGGGAGCAAAGTCAAACCCCTAACTTCAGACCGGGAGACGACTAAATGTTGATGCCGAGAAAAGTCCGACATCGCAAAACCCACCGCGGTAGAACCAAAGGTCGCGCCAAAGGTGGCACCACCATGAATTTCGGTGACTTCGGAATACAAGCCTTAGAACCAGGATGGATCACCGCACGCCAAATTGAAGCTGCACGTATCGCAATGACTCGCCACGTGAAACGTGGTGGCAAGGTGTGGATAAATATTTTCCCAGACAAACCTGTAACCGCTAAACCCGCCGAAACACGCATGGGCTCAGGAAAGGGCAACCCTGAACGTTGGGTCGCCGTCGTTAAACCCGGCCGAGTGATGTTCGAACTTGGTGGTGTCGACCCAGAACTCGCTCACGGCGCTCTCAACCGTGCCATCCAGAAACTTCCCATTAAAGCGCGAGTAGTCAGTCGCGAGGAGGCGATCTAATGCCTGCAGCAGCAGAACTCCGCGAACTGGCCGATGACCAGCTTTTAGATCAGCTCGGTGAATCGAAACAAGAACTCTTCAACCTACGTTTCCAGATAGCCACAGGCCAACTAGAAAACTCAACCCGAATCTCACAAGTTAAGCGAGACATCGCCCGTATCAACACCGTTCTCAGAGAACGAGAAATCGCAGCTGCCGAGGCGACTACAGCGGAGGACAAATAATGAACGACACCCAAGTCACCCCAGAAGAACGGAAGCGACGGAAAACTAGAGAAGGCCTGGTCGTGTCAACGTCCATGCAAAAGACTGTGGTCGTGGCCGTCACCGAACGAGTCCGCCACGCCCGCTATTTCAAAACTGTTCAACAAACAAAAAAGCTCTACGCCCACGACGAAGAGAACGACGCCCGTCTCGGAGACCGTGTTCGAGTCATGGAAACTCGACCTCTGTCAAAGAACAAACGCTGGCGTCTCGTCGAAATCGTCGAACGAGCACGTTGATTTCGGAGCCCATGAAGTGATCCAGCAAGAATCCCGACTAAAAGTCGCCGACAACTCAGGTGCCAGAGAAGTCCTTTGCATTCGCGTCCTCGGAGGTACCGGACGACGCTACGCATCAATAGGGGATGTTTTCGTAGCGACTGTCAAAGACGCCATTCCGGGCGCCGGTGTCAAAAAGGGTGAGGTCGTTCGCTGTGTCGTGGTACGCACACGTAAAGAACGTCGTCGTCCGGACGGCAGCTACATCCGATTCGATGAAAACGCCGCTGTGCTTATCGATGAAAATCGACAGCCCCGAGGAACTCGTATCTTCGGACCCGTGGGTCGTGAATTGCGAGACCACCGATTTATGCGGATCGTTTCCCTAGCCCCGGAGGTCCTCTGATGAAAATCAAAAAAGGTGATCTCGTGCGCGTTCTTTCAGGGAAAGACAAAGGAACTGAAGGTCATGTGATGTCAGTTGACTCTGAGAACAACCGCATCACCGTTGAAGGTGTTCACACAGGACGCAAACATCAGCCTCCCACCCAAACAAACGACCAAGGTGGAATCATCGACATAGCACTGACGATCAACGCATCCAATGTCGCAGTCGTATGCCCCAAAACCGGCGATGCCGGACGCGTCGGATATCGCCTCGAAGGCGACACAAAAGTCCGATACCACAAGAAGTCCGGGGAGGAATTGTCGTGACCACAACGCTCGCCGAACCCCGCATGAAAGTTCTCTATCGTGAGACAGTTCGAGATCAACTGCAAACTCAACTTGGGCTGGCCAACATCATGCAGGTACCGAAGCTCAGCAAAATCGCTGTTAACTCTGGCGTCGGAGACGCGCTAGTCAATCGTGCATTTCTTGATGGCGCAGTTGAAGACCTAACAAAGATCACCGGCCAGAAGCCAGCTATCACCCGTGCAAAAAAATCGATCGCGGGCTTCAAGCTCCGCGAAGGAAACGCTATTGGAGCAAAGGTAACTCTCCGCAACAACAGGATGTGGGAGTTCTATGACCGGCTCGTCAGTCTCGCAATTCCCAGAATTCGCGACTTCCGCGGGCTTTCCCCTCGCTCTTTCGACGGTCACGGCAATTACACATTTGGAGTTACAGAACAATTGATTTTCCCAGAGATCAGCTACGACTCAGTAAGCAAAATTCGAGGTATGGATATCACTCTTGTGACATCCGCTACAAACGATGAACAAGGCCGAGCGCTACTCACAGCGCTCGGGTTTCCGTTCCGGACTGAAGGGCAGAACTAATGGCCAAAAAGGCTCTTCGCAACAAACAACAACGCACTCCAAAGTTCAAGGTCCGCGGCTACACACGTTGTCGCCGTTGCGGTCGCCCGCGATCGGTGTATCGCAAATTTGGGCTTTGTCGGGTGTGCCTACGCGAGATGGTCCACGCAGGGGAAATCCCAGGCGTAACCAAGGCGAGCTGGTGAAGGGAGAATCACAATGACGATGACCGATCCAATCGCCGACATGCTTACTCGTGTGCGTAACGCTCACCAGGGCTACAAAGACGAAGTCAAAATGCCGTCCTCGAAATTGAAGGAATCCTTAGCGGCAATCTTAAAAGCAGAGGGCTATATCGCCGACTTTCAGACTGCTGATGCAGATGACCGGCCCGGCCAAACCCTTTCTATCCAACTCAAATACACCCCGGAACGTAGCCGTACTATTTCAGGTCTAAAACGAATATCGAAACCAGGCCTACGCGTATACACCAAATCCGACAGTGTCCCCCGAGTCCTTGGCGGACTTGGCATAGCTGTCTTGTCCACCAGCAAAGGTCTAATGACTGACAGAGAAGCGCGCCGCAATCACATTGGCGGCGAAGTGCTCTGTTATGTCTGGTAGGGGGTACTTATGTCACGAGTAGGTAACGCTCCAATAACAGTCCCAGAAGGCCTTTCAGTCGAGGTGTCATCGGGAACAGTAAAAGTTTCTGGAAGTCAGGGGGAACTGACTCAAGAGATCCCAGAAGGCATCGAAATCGAAGTCCAAGATTCAGTAATCACGGTCAGCCGAAGCGACGACACTCGACAACAACGCTCTCTGCATGGGTTAGCGCGCTCCCTCGTCAACAACATGGTTGACGGTGTAGCCAATGGCTACATGAAGGAACTCAACATCGTTGGCGTGGGCTACAGAGCTCAAGCCAAAGGAAAAGATGCCCTGGAATTGGCCCTCGGCTTCAGCCACTCGGTAACTGTAAAAGCCCCCGAGGGCATCACCTTTGAAGTACCTGAGCCGACAATCATCAAAGTCTCGGGAATCGACAAACAACTCGTCGGGCAGGTAGCGGCTGACATTCGAGCGCTTAAAAAACCTGAACCATACAAAGGCAAAGGCATCAGGTACGTCGACGAATACGTAATTCGTAAAGCCGGCAAGGCCGCAAAGTAGGTAATGACATGACATCACGCAGCGCCCAGCGCCAACGACGCCAAAGACGAGTTCGCAAAAAGATCAACGGAACTACCAACCGCCCACGATTGAGCGTTTTTAGATCCAACAAACATATTTCGGCCCAAATCATTGACGATGAAAATGGGCGAACTGTAGTCGCCGCTTCAACATCAGAAGCAGACATGCGCGGCGCTACCACGAGCAATAAAGAAGCCGCCACCAAAGTAGGTCAGCTATTAGCTGAACGTGCTCAAGCCGCAGGAGTCCAATCAGTCGTATTTGACCGCGGAGGAAACAAATATCACGGCCGTGTAGCGGCCCTCGCCGATGCTGCCCGCGAAGCCGGGCTGAAGTTCTAGGAGTTGATCATGACGGATGCCAACCAAAATCAAAATCGCCGCAACGACGACCGAGGAAACCGCCGTCGAGACGACCGACGTCGAGAAGATAACCCGCGCAACAGTGGAGATGATGGGCTCCGAGAATCACGAGTCATCGATATCAATCGCGTGGCCAAGGTCGTTAAAGGCGGCCGACGCTTCTCTTTCACAGCGCTAGTCGTTATCGGTGACGGTGCTGGCCAGGTAGGCCTGGGCTATGGAAAAGCGAAAGAAGTTCCCCTTGCCATTCAAAAAGGCACCGAAGAAGCCAAAAAGAATTTGTTCCGAGTGCCACTAGCGGGATCAACAATCATCCACCCCATTCTCGGAGAAATGGGTGCAGGCCGTGTCCTTCTGAAACCAGCGGCCCCAGGCACCGGCGTAATCGCAGGGGGTGCCGCGCGCGCCATTCTCGAAGAAGCCGGCATTAGCGACGTGCTCGCAAAATCACTCGGATCGTCAAACCACATCAACGTTGCCAAAGCAACCATTCAAGGTTTGCAAGGCCTGAAAAGACCTGACGAAATCGCAGCGCTACGTGGACTCTCGGCGGAAGAGTGCATACCTGCCGCGTTGCTGGCCGCGTACAAGGAATCAGAACGAGAAGCTCTTCAACCCAAGTCAACCGCAGAGGTGACTTCATGAGCGATCTAGTAGTCAAACAAGTCCGCTCAGCTATTGGTTCCAAACCGAAGCACCGAGGAACACTTCGAGCCCTCGGGCTAGGTCGGATAGGCAAAACAAATACATTGCCGGACCGCCCCGAGATACGCGGAATGATTCACAAAGTCGCTCACCTCATTGACGTCCAAGAAAGCTGAACGAGTATCAATGTTAAAACCACACGACCTACAACCAGCCCCAGGCTCTAAGAAACGACCCAA
>CETM01204468.1_pt1 | contig 10452 bp, 10 predicted proteins | sample 361451 | NCBI WGS metagenome assembly CETM01 (sample SAMEA2622690, study PRJEB7988) | marine metagenome | isolation source: saline water (ENVO:00002010), including
CCCCTTTCTCCCCACCCCCTGTAGCAAGATAACAATTAGAGATATTGGGAACCTGACCAAGTATTGGCAACCAATCTTCTGTTACAGGTCGGAAACAAACCGTTTGTAGCACTAGTTCTGAATTTACTAACGAAGGAATCACTTTCATGATTTTGTTCATTATGGTATTTCTTGCGTGATCCGTAGGTGATTTTGAAGAGAATGGTTCGTCCATTTCCTCCATTTTTGTTGCGCCGCACCATATCAGTCCATCAGGCTTAGGGTGGATTGATGCTTCTGGTAAAGAAGGTGCCTCAAGATCCGGATAATCTTGTATTTCAGGATAGTTTAAGCGAATAATTTGGCCCTTTAATGGTGTTACAGGAATGTTCATGCCTATCCATTCCGAAGCATTTATTGACCAAGGCCCCATTGCGAGTACTACCGAGTCGCAGTGAATTATTCCGTTACGAGTTTGTACTCCGGTAACCTTATCTCCTTCTCTTATCAGGCCTATCGCCTCATCACTTCGGAAAATTGCTCCGCTTTTTTCTGCAGCGTTTGCAAATGCAAGGGTTAATTTGTAACTGTCACATGCTGCATTTCCCGTTGCAAGTACAGCATTTTGTATTTTGTCAGAAACTAAAGGAAATTGAGAAAGCACATCCTCTGTTTGCATCATTGTTGCCTTAAAATTAGGATGATTACAGGAATTGAATGTTTCATAAGTGTCTGCCAATGCTAATGAATCTTGTTCGTTGAATGAAACCCTTAATAGATCAATGACGCGGCCATCAAAATCAATTCCGGTTTCTTGAGCAAGTTCGGGCCATATCGACAAGTGTTTGTCATAAGAATACATAGCCATTGGAGCTAGAAGTCCCGGAATTCCATGTCCTACTAATGGATTTAGGCCTCCTGCAGAGTAACCCGAGGCTCCAGATGCGATACCTTCATTCTCTAAGATTAGGCTAGGGATGCCAGACTTTCCTAAGAAATAAGCAGTGGAGCATCCCGCAATACCTCCGCCTATAATGACTGTGTTAACATAATCACTCATTTTTTCTCCTTGTATTTTAGGTTAAGATATCTTAAGGTAAAGTTTCTAGGAGTTGTACATGCCAATATACCAGTATTTATGTGAAGAGTGTAGGGCCGAATCGGAGTATATACGGCCTGTTTCGAAGGCAGATGATGATGCCTTGTGCAAATTGTGTGGTGCTAACACCACTAGAGTGCTGACTATGTTTTCGTTTAAATCAGATACTTTTACAGCACCTAAACTTCGTTCCACGAACTCTCAACCCATGAGAGACAGTCCTAAGGAATAACTATATAGAAGATGCCTTTTCTTTGCATTCTATGCAAACACAAATTGACCTCAAAAAATTATAGGTGTATATGCCAGTGTGATGAGTATCTGACCACAAGAACTGGGCTCCATAATTTCCTACGGTAAAGTAGTCTATTGCAACTACATCCTGTTCTACACTATCAGGATCTAATAACTCTTTTCCTGTCATTTCATCAACGCATTGGGCACATCTGCATCTAAGCCTTACGTATCGGTGAGGAAGAGGGCTTCTGTGCCCGTCCTCCCAAAATATTTGGATGTATTCTTGTTCGATCCGTATTTCCTTAGCTATGTAAGAAGTCATTGTGTCGGCCGATGCTCCATGTTAAGAATTGGACTGTACTTCTGCTAATCTAGCAGGTCTAGGCATTTCGTCTGGATCGGTAGGTATTTCAATGATAGAAGGTTTGCCAACACGAAGCGCATCTTGGAAGACTTCAGCGATATCTTCGATTTTGTCTACATAATATCCTTTGCCTCCAAAGAGTTCAGCATATTTGTCATATCTGGGATTGATTGTGTCCGCCCCTACATAACGCTCGTTGAACGCATACTTTTGATAGGCCTTTTCTGATCCCCAGCAGTCATTGTTCATTACTACGGAAATCAAGTTTAGGTTATACCTTACAGCTGTTTCAAATTCTTGGGCATTGAAAAGGAATCCTCCGTCTCCGTTAAAATTCACTACGTGACGGTCAGGAGCCCCGAAGGCAGCTCCTATAGCGGTTGGAAAACTAAACCCAAGACCTCCAAGATCTAGCGGACTTATTAATGTTCTAGGTTCGTTGAATACCAATCGATCTTGTCCGAAATTGGGAGCTAGTCCCGCATCCAGGGCGATAATAGCATCTCTTGGCATAACTTTTCTAAGTTCAGCATATACTCTTTGGGGCTTCATTGGGTAACTATCGATAGTGAGTTCGGTATCGAGGCGGGTGTTTCTGGCAACATGTTGGGAGAGTACGGTTGTCTTCCAGTCTAAATTCAATTCTCCTGAACCTTGTAGTCCCTCTAAGATGTCTTCTAATACTGATTTTACATCTCCTTCAATTCCGACAGTGATAGGGTAGTTTCTGCCAAGTTCCTTAGGATCAATTTCAATTTGGATTATTTTCGCTCCCTCTGGTATGAATCTGTTGTCATAGAAGGTTGTGGATTGTCCTAGTCTGGTACCTGCAGCAATTATCAAGTCTGACTGCTGGATTGCCGATATAGCTTCTTCAGCCCCGAGTCGGCCTAAATGTCCCAGAAATTGAGGATGGTCATTGGGAACAGCATCAGCTCTGCCGTAAGAAGTTACTATAGCTGCTCCGGTTAACTCTGCTAGTTGCATTACCTGATCTGCTGCTAAACTCCAGTTAACTCCTCCTCCGGCTACAATGACAGGTTGCTTTGATTGCTGTATTTCCTGAACTGCGCTGGAAACTAATTCCCTATCCCCTCTGGTTCGATTTGAATTAGGCCGATATTGATCTACTGAAAGATCATCGATATCTAAACTTGTTCCTGCAATAACATCTCTAGGAATGTCTACTAACACAGGTCCCATTTTACCTGAGGTCGCTATTCTAAATGCCTGTCTGATGGCATCTGGTATTCTTTCAACTTTGTTGACAGAATACGCTGCTTTTGTGATTGGTTTAAATAGGCTCACTTGATCAAATTCTTGTGTTGAGTCTCGGTTCTGATGGTCTCTGGATGCAGATGGAGCTATGTATACCACAGGCGAGTGTGCAACAAATGAGGATCCGACTCCATAACTCAAATTGAGAACCCCTGGGCCATTTGTTGCTATGCAGACTGCTGGTTTCCCTGTAACTCTAGCGTACCCGTCCGCCATTAGTGCTGCTCCTTGTTCGTGTCTAGTGCCAACGAATTCAATCGTCTGTTTGTCGTACAACGAGTCTAAGATATCCAAGAAAGATGAGCCCACGATCCCGAAAAGGTGGGTAACTTGTTCCTGCTGTAAGATGTCTACTATTGCTTCGCCTGATCCAATGTTTCTCGCCATGATTACTCCTGATGTCTAGTTAGAATTCACTTTTTTCACAGGGGTCAAGAATAACACCACTGCTGGAGCAAGCCAAAGTAGTGAGGCGAAACCGAATACTCCGCTCAGGCCCCAGGTTTGACTTACCCAAATTGCGATTAATGGAGAGAAGGATCCAAGAAGTTGATTTATGCCTAAAACAAGTCCCATCGTAGTCCCTTCGATTCCAGTGTCTACTTGGTCTAAAACCAATGCTTGTAAAAGTTGTCCCAGAGTATATGAGAACAGTCCAATCACTCCAAGTATAAGGAGCAGGAATACTATGCTGGTCATATACATGATCATGAAGGATAGTATTCCTACTATCAACATGCTTGGTACCAATATTGGTTTTCTCCCTATTTTGTCAGATAAGAACCCTAATACAGGGGCCATGAAGAATCCCAAACTAGTTACAATGCCTAGACCTATCCCTTGAGATAAAGCATTTGCTCCAAAGCCTCCTTCAGATTCATCTGCTGTCAGATAATAAGGTACCCATGCTTCCAAAGCATTGAACCCGGTTTGTCGTAGAAATACGATTGCTATTAAAGCTAATATTACTGGATTGCTAAGGAGTCCTTTGGCGTTGCTAAGGTGGTATCCTAATCCATTAGTTCCGGCACTTGATTTGACTACACTTTTCAGGTTTTTTAATGCTAACCATACTAATATGGCAGTGATAAGCGTAGGGATAATATAAACTATAGATATTGCTCTCCACAATTCCATTCCAAGCCACAATCCTAGTGCAATAGGAATAGCTCCAGTAACAATCGGTCCCACTAATGCTCCCACTTGGGCTCCTACGCCGTGGACAGTCAGCCCAAAGCCTCTGTTAGAAGAGTACTGCTGAGAAATAGCTGCTATAGCCGGTATATGCCATACCTGGCCAGGAATGGGTAATAGTATTGCAATTATTATTAGGAACCCTGCAACTGGAGTAATAGCCAATAATATAAATAGTATTGCGCCCAGTATCATGCAGCCCGTTAGGATCACGCCCCATCTATTCCAGGGTCCATCTACGATGAATCCAGTCAAACATGTGATGACACCACCGGATATATATCTTATGAATTGCAGGATTGAATAGAATGCTAATCCTCCGCCTAAGGAAGCTACCACTGTTGGAAGTAATACAAGGAGGGCGTTGACCAGCCAGTGTTGCAGGAAATGTCCTATCGTAAGAGATACCAGTGTAAAGTTGCTACTGCCTGGTTTTGACTGAGTTTCAGTTGACATAATGCTCCTTGAATAAATTTTGCAGCTTAAGTAGCAATGATATGGGCAATTAATGTAGATTTCAATAGTCTGTGTTTAATGCATTGGACCACATCGAAGTTTTTGTAGTAGACTATTCGGAATCTGGTGCAAATACTGAAGGACGGATTAGCTAGAATGGTAAACGATTTAAATTTGAATCCAATAAATTTGTATGAGTATGAAAAACGCGCAGAACTGATATTGCCTCATGACAATTGGGATTTCATAGCAGCAGGAGCAATGGATGAGTTAACAACTGAGAAGAATAGAACTGCTCTAGATGCCTTGAGCCTCAGGCCAAGATTTCTTAGAGATATTACTGAACGATCTATTAATACCTCGGTATTGGGAACACCAATTAGTTTACCGGTGATGATATGTCCCACTGGAGGACATGGAATTGCCCATCCGAATGCAGAATGCGAGACCGCTATGGGCGCAGGAATGTCTGACACATTAATGATGTGTTCAACTAGTAGCAATAAGAGCTTAGAAGAAATAGCGGATGCAGCCACTGGACCGCTATGGTTCCAACTTTACCACCGAGGTTATGATTTGACCGAAATGCTAGTTAAACGCGCAGAGGAAGCTGGCTATAAAGCAATTGCTCTGACAGTTGATGTTCCATCGCCAAGTCCGAAAGAACGAGACTTAAAAAATCACTATGCTAGAGACCTAGAACTCGGTAATTTCAGAGGTATAGGTAAGTCTGAAGAAGAAATTAGCGGTACAGATGAAACTCCTGGTTGGAGAGTTTCTAGAGTGGCACCGATGACCTGGCAGGAATTAGATTGGTTACGTAGCCTGACATCTTTGCCGTTAGTTTTAAAAGGATTGAGAACTGCTGAAGATGCAAGAATCGCTGTTGAATGTGGAGTTGATGGAATATTGGTTTCAAACCACGGGGGACGTCAGATGGACGCTACGATGAGTGCTATAGAGACTCTTCCCGAGATCGTAAGCGCCGTGAACGGAAAAGCCGAAGTATATCTAGACTCCGGGATTCGAAGGGGAAGTGATGTTCTCAAAGCGTTAGCCCTGGGGGCAACTGCAGTTGGTGTTGGCCGTCCATTATACTGGGGATTAGCAGTCAAAGGAGCTGAAGGAGTTCATGGCATTCTCGAATGTTTACGGGAAGAAGTTGATCGAGCCATGTCTTACACAGGACAATCTGATGTTAAAGCTTTGGATGAAGGTCTCGTTAATATTCCTTACGGATGGGGTTCAGGAACAACCGCTCCTTAATTAAGGACTATGTCGCTTAGGGGTGAGTGCATGTCCTCTGTGAATCCCAAGTCGTGACCATGGTGTGTATTGCTACATAACTTTAGATAAGAAGGTCTTCAAGTGATCGTTAAAGATGCCAGGTTGTTCAAAATGGCTGGCGTGAGCTGATTCTGGAATCACATGATAAGTCGGATTGGTGAACAGCTTTGAAACTTCCTCAATGACGTTTGGAGGGAATATTAGATCTGATGCACCTACCAGAAACATAATTGGTATATCAACGGCCTTCAATGTATCTTTTCCTGGACCTGACGTATCTCTGAAAATACTTGACACAGCAGAACGCTCCCGCTTTGGATTTAGAAGGCCTATTTCTTCATAAAGAAGGGTTAAAGCAGGCTCATTGGCTATGAAAGAATCCGTAAGGGCTCTTCTGGTGGGATGATCTGGGGGTGAGGCATTTTTAAGAAGATCTACTACAATCTGTTCGCCAACTCCTCCAGTAGTGTCAGCAAGGACTAAAGCTGATACCATTTCAGGGTATTTCAGAGAGAAATTCAATCCGGTTATCCCTCCCATTGATTGACATACGATGGCTGTTTTGTCAATCTCAAGGAAGTCTAGTAACGCTTTCAAATCACTTGCGAATTGACTTGTTTTTATATTGTTTGCGTCATCTACGCTTGAACCCCATCCTCTGTGATCAAAAGATATGCAAGTGTAATCTTTTTCGAATTCAGGGATTTGTTGCCACCACATCAGGCGGTTGCCAGATGCGCCGTGGGCGAATGTGAGTGCTGGCCCACTTCCCCTAATTTCGTAGTAAATGTTGAAATCATCAATTTCCAGGTATGGCATGATATCCTCCTTCTCGCATTGGGCTAGGGGTTTGAACTATTGTTTCTGTATCCATTAGTATATGTTCATATTTGTTAAAGACAAATGTTCGATGAATATGTTTGTATTTTGGGTGAGTGGCTATTTGTCTTGTAGTGTTCCCTACGAGATGTGGTACGAGAGACTCGGATTGAGAATAGTAAAAGGTAGTGGTTTGAGTTCCTCCAACCTGAAAATCTAGCTGATATGTTGAGTCCATCGTGGAGTAGCAGTAAATCCTTAGTAGATTGGGAATTATGTCATGGGGTTTAGGGGCTCCGAAGAATGACTGTGCGTACTCTAATTCTTTTTTAATGTCTACCCATTCGTCATATCTACTTAGATCGAGTTCTGAGGTGTTGATGATAGGTTGCTCTTTTTGCTCATAGGTCGAGAACCTATAGGTTTGGTAACAAATTTCTGTGCCAATGTCATCTATTGTTGTTGTCGCTATTTCATATGAAATCGAGGAGTTTGTAGTTGATATATCCCTAAGCCACGCCCCAGTTTGTAAACGCCGGCCTGGGATCGGTTTACTCATGAAAACGATTTGGGTCCCAGAAAGATTTGGAAGAATAATACGTAGTTTTTCTTCTCCTATTATTCTGCCTTCATTAATCATTAATGGTGGCATGGAGACATCCAATGATAAATTGCTGAGCTCATACATGTCTGTTGGGTATTCTAATGTTCCCAAGTGTAGTCCATGGGAACTTACTGTAAACGGATCTATATCTGTGTCAATCTCTTTTAGCCATCTTCGTATATTGTCTGTTTTAGTCATTTTGTGAATGGTCAAGCGATTGCAGAGATTTCATAAGTTCAAGTGCTTCCTTATATTTAGGATCGCAAGTTAAGGCCAAATTTGTACTCTGTTGCGCTTCTGTGTGGTTCCCTTGCGCAATATATGCTTTCGCTTGGGCAATGTATGACCTTGGTAGGTCAGGGTTTAGTCTGATTGCATCACTAAAAGCTTTGTGGGCCTTTGGGAAATCACCTAGGTCTTGTAACGCAGTGCCTAGATTGATTAAAAGGTCAGGGAAAGGATTAACAAATTTAATTGCAAGGAGGAAATCTTTCAGGGCTTCTTCATGCAACATTAAGTTTTGCTTCGCGATTCCTCTGTTATAGTACGCATTACCAAAAGATACTACTGTCTTGATCGCTTCATCATAATCCGTTATGGCTTCTTCATATTTTCCTAGATCTGATAATGCGTTACCACGGGCATATCTATAGTCAGGTTCGTTGGGCCTAAGCTCTAGGGCTTTTGTGTAATATCCAAGAGCTGTCCCTTGATTTTTCAATTCTTTGTATGCGACTCCGATGTTGTAGTAGCAATTCGGCAAACTATCATCTAGCCTCAATGCCGATTCGAAGTCTTCTATAGCTTGCTGGTAATGATTTAATGATGCGTGAGCTACACCTCGGCTGTAGAAGAAATCCGGGTCATGTGGGTTAAGGTCTATGGCGGTGTCATATTGGATGATTGCATCTGCGAATTTGGTTTGCTGCCTTAGGATTACTCCCTTTGCATAATATCCAATGGTGTAGTCTGGGTCGATTTCCAAACATTGGTCGTAATGAACTAAGGCTTGTTCAAAGTTATTTGTTTGTTTGTAAGTTAGGCCTATACCATAATTGGCTTCGACAGATTGCGGATTTGCGGACAGGGCTGAGTGGAAACTGTCTAATGCCTGACTGATTAAGCCCAAGCCTAGAAAATGGTGCCCACGTTGTATGAATTCTGTTTCACTAGTGTTCATCTATATGTCCGTATAGATTATTTTGGGATTTGGTGGTAGTGGTGGGTAGTGAGGGACTCGAACCCCCGGCCTCCTGTGTGTAAAACAGGCGCTCTAACCAGCTGAGCTAACCACCCTTTCGTCAAATTATAGCATATATGTTGGGTTTCCTTAAGCAAAATTGTCTACTAGATTTCTACTTGATGATGAAGAATAGTGCAAAGGCTAAAAGTACAACGTTTATAAATATTGTGAATAATCGGTCAGGCAATTTTTGCACTACTTTAGTTCCGAAGTATGATGCTGCAATGCCAATAAAACCGATGGCGGTCCCGATAAATATTACGTCTTTGGTTATAAAACCATTCAAGGAAAAAACAGCTAATTTGGGTATATTTAATGCTCCCATTGCGAAGGCGAATGTTCCAATGAATGCCATTCTTTGCAATCCGTAATTTAAAAAAAACACGGATGTGAAAGGGCCAGGGACTCCCACAACACCAGCTATGAAAGCTGTTATTCCTCCTAAAGGTATGAATCCCCATAGTTTCATCTTGAAATTCCGAGTGATGGGTAAGTATTTACTCACCAAAATCACTAGTATAAATACTCCTAATACTCTTTCTATGGTTGATTGATCGAGTGCTATGAAGATTGTTGTTCCCAAAACAGTTAATGGAATTGCTCCTATTAGGAAATACAGATTAACCTTCCAATCTATGTGTTGACGATTGAGCCAAACTCTAGCGGATGTAGCAAATAGACTACAGAAGCACAGTGTAGGTAATGCTGCATGAGGCCCCATAAAAAACGTGAGGGTTGGCATTAACATTACGCCTCCGCCAAATCCAGCTACACCAGCAAATGAATATCCTAATAGGCCTGCCAACAAAATAATTGAAACGTCTAAGATATCCATGTTAATCAATTATGAAATACCCAGCGAAAAATAACAGCACCAAATTTATAAAAATGGTGAATATCTTATCTGAAAATTTATGGAGTATTCGGTTTCCTACATACGATGCTATAACACTAATGAACCCTATAGCAGTACCCAGAAACACAATTTCCATAGTCATGTATTGATTGAATGTTAGCACTCCTAGTTTTGGGAGATTGAGCAAGGCGGTTGCAACTGCGAAGGTACCGATAAGGGAATGTCTGGTTAATCCATAGTTAACGAAAAATGCAGCGGCAAAAGGCCCTGGTATACCAATGAGACCGGAAATGAATGCATTTGCCCCTCCCACTGGAATGAATCCCCATAAGTTCATTTTGAAAGTTTTAGTTCCTGGTGAATATTTGCTCAGAACAATTATCAATAGAAACACCCCAAGAAATTTACGGATGATATTGGGATCTAAGGAAACAAACAGACTAGTGCCTATTATGACCATCGGAATGGAACCAATCGTAAAGTATGTATTCACTTGCCAGTTAATGTACTTTCTATTGATGAAAGCTCGACAAATACTTGAATATAACGCATATAAGCATAATACTGGGAGCGCTGCGTCAGGTCCTAAAAATAATGTCAGTATAGGCATGAGAATAATGCCTCCGCCAAAGCCCGCGATTCCAGTGAAAGTGGATGCCACAAAAGCTACAGACAAAATTACAAAAATATTGAACAATTCCATATTATTTAACTAAAAAGAACACCGCAAATGCGATGAGAATTAAGTTTATGAAAATGTTGAAATACTTATCTGGTAATTTCCCAAGGAGCCTGGAACCCAAGTAAGCTGCAGGAACACTTATGATTCCTAGACCGATACTCAAGTAAATAATTTGAAGATTAAGAAATCCATCCCACGCAAATACTGCTAACTGCGGGATCCTCAGGATAGCCATAGCTATAGCAAAAGTACCAATATAAGCCATTTTCTGAAGGCCGTAATTTAGAAAGAACATAGCGGAGAATGGACCTGGCACTCCGACAAGTCCCGCTATAAAAGCCGTTACGCTACCCA
>CETM01107579.1_pt1 | contig 10447 bp, 8 predicted proteins | sample 361451 | NCBI WGS metagenome assembly CETM01 (sample SAMEA2622690, study PRJEB7988) | marine metagenome | isolation source: saline water (ENVO:00002010), including
TGTTGCAGCATGAAGCGATGGGGCACACGCAGAAGTCCAACCGGGTTTATCTTAACTGGTGTCCGTTTTATCACGATATGGGGTTGCTTGGAGGGTTGCTTAACCCTATCTTTACGGGGGTTCCCGCTGTTGAAATGACACCGCTGGACTTCGTGAAGCGGCCCTTATCGTTAGTTAAGTGTGTTGATGAGTATCGGGTTACAACAGTGGGTGGTCCAACGTTTAGTTATCAACTTATTTCGTCGGCCGTCAAAGCAGCAAGAGAGCTCCAGTCTTTTGATTTAACTTGTTGGGAAACCGCCTATTGTGGTGCAGAGCCGGTAAACGCAGCGGTACTAGAAGATTTTGCGGAGAGTTTAAAGCCATTTGGGTTTAGTGAAAAGGCATTATTACCTTGCTACGGTATGGCCGAATTTACGTTGATTATTAGCGGGGCTCCATTTCAAACCGGCATGAACGTTGTAGAGAAAACGATTAATAATAGCCGACAGCGCATTGTTTCCTGCGGTAGAGTCTACGGAGATACTCGCATAAAGGTATTGAGTGAGTCGGGGGATGAGCTAAAAGACGAAGAAATTGGCGAAATACATATTTCAGGCACTAGTTTAATGGATGGCTATTGGCAGAATGATGCGCTAGTTAAAAAGTTTGAGCATACGGATGATGAAGGTGAATCACTTTTTGCGACCGGCGACCTTGGTTTTATCAGTGATGGTGAGCTCTTTTTAACTGGCAGGCGGAAGCACCTGATTAAAATAAACGGTGTGAGTGTTTTCCCGCATCTCGTTATCGCAGACATCGCAAGCAGTGTTTCGGTGCTTGATCCACTTAAAGGTATTATCCTGCAGCCGGATCCAAAAAGCGCTAAGCTGTGTGTTTTTCAGGAACTAAAACAAGGTATCAAGCTGACTCAAGAAGCCATAGAGCAGGTGAGCGAAGCGGCTGTCAATGCTGCGAAGAAGTATACGGGTTCATCTGATATCGAGCTTTTTGTGGTTAAGCGAGGCTTTCTCCCTAGAACGTCAAGTGGTAAGTTAATTGCACGCAACACAAGCGAATTTGTTGTTTCGTTGCGGAACCGTTTAAAAACTAAACCTGTTGCTTAATATTGCTGCAACCAAATAGTTGAGCTCAATTTTGAAAAAACATTTATTTTCACAGTTTGATAACTCGGTAAGTGATACAAAGCCAGTCGCCCCCTCGTTTCTGTATAGCGTAAACGGCGACCGCATTCTGTACACTTACATCCGTAAAAATGCTTGCACCGCTTTTAAATATTTGTTTAGGGAGATCTATCAACCGTGGCAGGAGCCAGTTTACGAGCCTCTAATCGGAGAATTGAATAAAGCCATTGCTGTTCGGCAAGACGACATTGAAGCGGGTAAAGTTGGTTATGATGCAAGCTTATTTGTGTATCGCGACCCTAGTGAACGAGCGATCTCTGCATTTAAAAACAAGCTGATTCAGCAAAGTGGAGCCGACGACTTTATCCGAACAGTTGAAGTTTTTTATGATAAGCCCTTTGGAGAGATTAGTTTTGCGTCGTTTGTTACCGACTACTTAGCAGCACTCACCACAGATAACTGGAAAGCGGTTGATGGTCACATGTACCCACAGCGGTGGCATCTGTTGCCTATTAAATATACCCACGTTATTGAAATGGGGTTACTGTACGAGGGTATGCTGGAGTTACTGCCTTGGGAACTCGCCGATAAGGTGTTCGGAACACCGGCGAATAAAACCAGAGAAAAACCAACTCACATGGCTGATGTCGACAGTACCACCCCTGTAAGCGAGCTCGTCTCTATATACAACGATACAGGCTTTATGCCTAAAAAGGCTGACATACTGACGGATGAACTGGAAGCTGAGCTTCGGAAAATATACCGAGAGGATTACGAGATGCTTGAAAACATGAAAGGTGGCAGTTGAAGTCATCAAGTGTTAATCCCCTACCCAAACGCCCGCCCTTTATGTACGATAAGTGCTAAGTAATGCATGAATGCAACAACTCGGCGCTTAAATGAAAAAACAATTGCTCTATTTCGTTGATCACTCATTTCCGTTCAGTAGTGATGGTTATGCCGTCCGAACACATGCGGTTGCTCAAGGGTTCGTAAAGAATGGATATCGAGTTACCGTAATAAATCGGTTCGGTCGTGTGTTCTCTGTGCCGGGTATAGACGCTAATAATGTTGAGCCGCATTACCGTATCGATGGAGTAAACTACCTGTTCTTTAAGTCCCCAAGTGGAAAACCGCCATCTGCCAAGTACTTTTCCGAATGGCTTGAGGGTGCTACTCAATTAGTTAAAGAGCTTATAAGCACTTATCAGCCTGGCCAAATTTTGGTTGCATCGAACTGGGAAAATGCCTGGCCTGTCAAGCTTGCATGCGAGGATTTGGGTAAGCCATATATATACGAGGTTAGAGGTTTTTGGGAGTTATCTCGTGCCACTAAAGAGCCAAAGTGGATTGAAAGTGAAGACTTTAAGTGTGCCAAAACTCGAGAAGCGGACGTAGCAAATTCTGCTGCGCGCGTTTTAACGTTGAACAAGCTTATGCAGCGCACACTAGTGGAGCGAGGTGTAAGCATTAAAAAAATACAATTATTACCCAACAGTCTTTCTACGCTACCTGCGATACCGGAATTAGGCAAGGAGCGTGAGAGGTTAGCGACGGAAGTGAAAGCTCGTTATGGGGTAACACAGCCGTTTGTATTGGCATATATCGGAACCTTTAATCATTATGAGGGCCTTCATTTAATTATACGGGCTTTAAAGGAACTGCCAGAGGATGTGGGCTTGTTGCTCATTGGTGGCTCGATGGCGCGAGGGCACGACGAAAAGGATGTTTCTGACCCGATTCGTGAAGAGCTAATGGTTGAGGCTAAAGCTCAAGGAGTAATGAATCGGGTTTACTTTACTGGCCGAATCCCTCCTCACGAGGTGTCCGTTCTCTATAGCGCGATAGATGTTGTGGTTAATACACGTATTTCGACTCCGGTGACTGATCTTGTCTCTGCGTTAAAACCGATTGAAACGGCGGCTCATGCGGTACCTATGGTGCTCTCCGATATTGGTGCGAATAAGGATATAAACGATGAGTTCACATACCCTAATCCGCTTTTTAAACAGGGGGACTCCCACGACTTAGCTTGCAAAGTTAGAGATGTTTTAAGCCAAATACCTGAGTACCGCAGACAAGCTAAAGCAAATAGAGAGTTTGTAAAGCATCACCGTCTTTTCCCGACACTGATAAATATGTTATTCTAAACGCTTGTTAACTTTATGTTTACACCTTCGGCGTGTGAGTCTGTAGACTTACTTATTTATTAAATCTGCGTCAAATCATGGAAATATTGATGGAAAATAACGCTGTCATCTCTTATTGCATCCCGGTAATGAATCGCTTTGAAGATATTGAGGGAACACTATTAGCTAATCTTGAAGTGGCTAAGAAATTTGCAGGTCGAGTAAATATCCATTTAGCTTGTTTTGATGATAATGATCAAGTGGAAAACTATATTAAGGCTCACTGTCAAAATGCATTATTGACTGGTTTATTGCAGTTTCATCGATTAAAACCGCTACCATACTGGCACTTTTGTTGGGCGAAAAATAGTTTCAAACGATTTATCAATGGCGAGTATTACTCAAGTTTAGATGGTGATAACTTTATTACTGAAGAAGAAGTTCAGCAAACGTTAGACTTGGTCTCTTCGAATACCATTATTCACCACTTTTCTGGTAATTGGGGAGATGGTACCTCTGGACGAATAACTATCCCAACGTGGCTATATCGTGAGGTAGGCTATGATCACAAGTTAATGTCGAGACAGTATGATGAGATTTCGTTGATCCTCCATAGCTTGAATCGCTATCCAGAACTTACACTAGTTAGCAACCATGGTGTTGATTTGAAGAACTTATCAAAGACTTTTCCTGAGTTTTGTGAAGTCAATGATTTTAGTTATCAGCACAAAGAAGTCGAGTTTCCACCAGTAAAAAAACCTCCTCTTAATGCGCGCGGTGGGAACTATGTTACTGCGGACCCCAAAATGCGTCTCTTACAGAATGCGAACGCATATTATACCTTTTTACAGTTAGCACAGAGCGCTAAGGCAGAAAGGTTTTATACCGAGAAGTTTGATAAGGCGATAGATGAGTTAATACGTTCTGATCAACTCGCATCCGAGTTTGAAAAGCTATTCTTGATTAAAAGTGGCTTTACCGTGAAAAAATCTGACGAGTTAACAGTTTATTCAGTCATTAAGGATGATCTTTTTTTCCTAGAAAATTGGTTAAATCACTATCGTGCAATGGGAGTTAAACGATTTGTTTTGATCGATGATGACTCAAAAAAGCCTCTCAGTAGAGTATTTAATGATCCTGATATCATGGTGTGCAAACCGCGCGTTGGCGACTTTAAGAATTTTAAGCGCCATTGGATAAAAGCTTGTGCGAGTATGCTTCAGCAGACGGGATCTTGGATGGTAACTGTTGACTCAGATGAATTTGTCGATCCGCCGAAGGGCTACTCTACATTGGCAAACTATGTTTCTGATACTAAGGCATCTCATAAACAAATATTTGGCTTGTTGATTGACTTACTTCCAGATTCCATTTCAGATTCTAAGGTAACTACCGAAAATTATATTGAAACAATGACTCACTGCTTTTGCCGACCCCGCAATGAAAGCTATCGGTATCAGGATTACTCTTCTATAAAATGGGCGTTTGGCGACAATTGGCCTGTTTCGTTTGCTTTTGATATTCGTTGGCGCTTGTTCGGTACATTTGATTCGTTGCGCAAATTTTGTTTGGTTAGATTTGAGCCAAGTATGATGCTCAATCAGGGGTTTCATTCAGTTAAGCGCGGTGGCAATGAGGTTAACCCCAAAATTGTCGCTCATCATATTACTCCAGTACGTCATTATAAGTTTGTAAAAAAACTCGCCGATCACACTCAGGGGTTTGCTGCTTCGGCAAAGAACTACCATGCACGCACAAGCGGTAACCTGCAAAGGATCGCGGAAACAGGTCTCGACTTTATGGCGATGACTTGGGATCATTCAGCATTTAAATATCCTTACAAGGATATTTATACGCTTTTTGAGAGGGCTGTTCGAGAGTCCAGAATTAGTAAAAGGCATAGTAACTCATGACAGAAGTAGATGAAAACCGCTCAACACTACGAGCGGTGAGTTTTATTGATAATGACAAAGTGGTTGTCGGGGCTGAGCCCTGCGATGAGGCTAGCTCTTTACATTTCGTTGCTACAGTTACGTACCTTGATGATAGAGCTAAGAGCTTTTCTTTAGTGCTCTCGTCCGATGAAAAACTTCAGGCAGAGGTTAGTAATATTAGTGCGAGTTTATGCCAAGTTCACACCGTCTCACTTGATGTCATCAAAGCTCAGGGTATTCCGAAAGCGATCGAGATATCGACAGAAGAAAGTGTTCGATTAGAGTTTTTTGAGCCTCGCTTTCACTTAAGTACGCTATGCTGTGAAACTGTTGATGAGGCGAAGGAAACGCTTTGGTTTGGCAGCAGCCCTTTACGGCAAAACAGTAACCAATCCACGCGTTTTATTGCTGAGCAATCGCTTTTAAATGATAAAGGCGCAATACCCGTTCGAGTTAATGCGTTCGTAATTTATTGTTATAAACTTGCTGAGTGCGCCGCGCAAAGTCCTTTTAAGTTAGGTACGATTGCAGATGAGCTTCTGGCAAGCGCACAGGAACTGGAGTTTGCTAACGCATCAAAACTTGATAGAGATTGCTTAACTGGATCACTTATAACGGCTTACTGGCATTACTTATTGAGTTTGGGTGACGAGGAGCAGGCTTTGCAAGTTGCAAGCAAAGTTCTGGGCTATGAATGGCAAACCCCTTACCATCACTTTGGTTTAAATGTGGCAGTCTCGACTTTATTGCTAGCATTGAACGCTTACAAAGATGGCGACAAAGCGCAGTTAGAGTCTTATTTTAAGATGTTAAAAGCAATATTTGATAAATTAGCCTCTAAGAGCATATCTAACCCAGAATGGTTTCAGGATCTTGGTGGTATTCATCGAATCACTCTTGCTATCTGGAGACTGCATGAGCATTTACAGTACCAAAAGACATATTCAGAGTGGTTTTTAAAAGATACCGTGAGAAAGTCGTTTAGGGTGAAAGACGAAGCTTTTTTCAAGAGAGTCGAAGCCCTGTACGGTAAACCAGTTTAAGGAAATTTAATGAAGTTATTAGATTGTACGTTGCGAGATGGTGGTTATTATAACGCGTGGAATTTTGACCCAGAGTTGGTCAAAGAATACCTAGAAGCGATGGATGCCGCAGGTGTCGATATGGTAGAACTCGGTCTGCGTTCACTCAAAAATAGCGGCTTTAAAGGAGCGTGTGCGTACACTACTGATAGTTACCTACGTAGTTTACCTATTCCCGCTCGCTTGACGGTTGGTGTCATGGTCAATGCCAGCGAATTGGTGGGTCTTGAATCAATGACGGCTGCTCTCGAAACGTTGTTTCCGGTCCCTGCATCAGACTCTCCCGTCGACTTGGTTCGCATTGCTTGCCATGTGCACGAGTTTGAGGAGGCACTAGAAGCGGTAAATTGGCTTAAAGAGCAAGGCTATTTAGTTGGTTTCAACCTAATGCAAGTGGCCGAGCGTAGTGAGAATGAAATAAAGGCGCTAGCAAAATTAGCCTCTGGTTACGACTTGGATGCGCTGTATTTTGCAGACAGCATGGGCAGCATGAGTCCTGCTCAAGCGTCTGACATCATAGGCTGGCTGCGCAGCGAATGGAAAGGCGAGTTGGGTATCCACACTCACGATAATCTGGGTTTGGCGCTGTCTAATACCCTGCGAGCATTGGATGACGGCGTGACTTGGGTAGATGCTACGGTAACGGGTATGGGACGAGGACCAGGTAATTCACGCACCGAAGAGCTGGCAATTGAGATTGCTCAGCGTCGCGGAACACCTCTAAATATTGTGCCACTGATGACCATTATCCGTAAACACTTTAAGCCAATGCAACAGCATTATGGTTGGGGAACAAATCCGTACTACTACCTTTCAGGCAAATATGGTATCCATCCGACCTACATTCAGGAGATGCTCAGCGACGCTCGTTTCAGCGAAGAAGACGTGTTGGCGGTGATTGAGCACCTGCGTAAAGAAGGTGGCAAGAAGTTCAGTTTTGACACGTTAGATACGGCACGGCACTTTTTGAATGGTGCAACTGAGGGTAACTGGAATCCCAGAAGCCTTTTCGAAGGGAAAGAAATCTTTTTGCTGGGAACAGGTCCGGGGGTTCAGGCTCACAAAAGCGCGATTGAACAGTACATCAAGAAAAACAAACCTGTTGTTGCCGCACTTAACACCCAGACAGCGATTGACGGTGATTTGATTGATGTGCGTTTCGCCTGCCATCCGGTACGGATGTTGGCAGACTGCGAGCGTCACGCCGAACTGCCGCAGCCATTGGTAACACCAATTGCTATGTTACCGGAGGATGTAAAAGCCGTTTTATCTGCAAAGACGTTATATGATTTTGGTCTGGATGTGGATAAAGACGGCTTTGCTTTTGGCGAAACTAGCTGTAAAACGCCAACATCGCTGGTCATGGCTTACGCGTTCGCGGCTCTTGCAAGTGGCCGCGCGAAACGTGTGTTAATGGCAGGTTTTGATGGGTACTCAAGCGGTGATCCCCGCAACGAAGAAATGAATGCAGTGGTCAAGAAGTTTGAACAAACGGAAGGCGCCGTAGAGCTCATTGCTGTAACACCATCGCGGTATGACGTTAAAAAGCTTAGTATCTACGGGTTATCATGATGTCAGGTAAAGTTAGCTGTTTTTTACCCTGCCGTGCCGGCAGTCAACGTGTTCCCCGCAAAAACATCAAGCCATTTGCGGGGTTTGAGTTTGGCTTAATCGAAATTAAGCTAAAACAGCTTCTGAACTCACAACGTTTAGATGAGGTGGTGTTATCGACCAATGACGAGGACATTATTGACTACGTTGAGGGTCTTAAGTTTGACAAACTGCGCATCCACCGCCGTGATGATAGCTTGGCATCGAGTGCCACCAGCACGGACGCACTTGTCGCACACGCGCTAGATCTTATACCCCAGGGTCATATTCTTTGGACGCACGTAACGTCGCCGTTTATTAATTCAACGCAATACGACGACATTATCAGCGCTTACTTCAATGCGTTAGAGGCTGGCTATGACTCGCTGATGACGACCACCGAATTACACGCGTTCTTGTGGCAGGATGGACAGCCAATCAACTATGACCGAAACGTCGAAAAGTGGCCGCGGACGCAAACGTTAAAGCCGATTCATGAAGTGAATAGCGGGGCATTTTTAGCATCGAGCGAGGTGTATCAACAACTCGACGACCGAATAGGAAACCGACCTTATCTGCATGCATTGGACAAACTTACTGCACACGATATTGATTGGCCTGAAGATTTTGTGCTGGCTGAATGTATGGTGAGAGAAGGGCTGGTACCGCTATGAAGAGGTCAGTAGCTGAATATCGGACGTTGGTATTTGATTGCGATGGTGTGGTCCTTAATTCAAACCATGTAAAAACGAATGCTTTCTATAAGGCCACACTGCCGTATGGTGAGGACGCCGCCAATGCCTTTGTGAAATACCACACTGAAAATGGTGGAGTGTCACGCTATAAAAAATTTGCGCATTTTCTAGATGCCATCGCACCTGATGTTGAAGGGCCGAGGTTGGAAGAGCTGTTAGACCGTTACGCTGCTGAGGTTGTTGATGGCTTGTTGACATGCGACGTCGCTGAAGGACTCGGTGATCTTCGTAAACAGACCTCTGACAGTCGTTGGCTGATTGTTTCAGGTGGCGACCAGGATGAGTTGAGATTGGTGTTCGAGAAACGGGGTTTAGCATCACTTTTTGATGGTGGTATTTTTGGTAGCCCCACACCCAAAAAGGACATCTTAGATCGCGAATTGGCCAATGGGAATATTCAACAGCCCGCATTATTCATAGGTGACAGCAAATACGATTACGAATCGGCACAACATGCGGGGTTGGACTTTGTATTTTTATCAGGATGGAGCGAGGTCGACAGTTGGCAGAGCTGGGTGATTGAGAATCACCTCAGCGAATTTGCTTCAGTTAAGGCGTTGCAAGGTGTGTTATGACAAATCCATATAAAAGTTTAGAAAAAGAAGCGTTTTGGCGCCCGTTTGTTGCAGAACGTAGTATGTTCGATATTACCGATTTATGGCGACCTAAGCATAAAATTGATAACAAGACTCAGATCGCTACCTATGGCTCGTGTTTCGCTCAACATATCGGTAGAGCCTTAGATGGACGTGGCTTCAAGTGGTTAAGAACCGAAAAGCCGCCACAGCGCTTAAGTGAAGACAACAAAAAGCGCTTTAATTTTGACATTTTTTCATCACGAACGGGTAATATTTATACAACGTCTTTGCTTAAACAATGGTGCTCGTGGGCTGCAGGCAAAGAGACCGCTCCAGAAGAGGTTTGGGAGCAGGACGGGCGCTACTACGACCCTTTCAGACCTATTGTTGAGCCAAATGGATTTGCGTCGGCTGACGAAGTTCATAAAACGCGTCGTGTAACGATTCAGTCCTTTAAAAAAAGTATCACTGACTGTGATATTTTTGTATTTACACTTGGGTTGACGGAGAGCTGGTTTAATAAAGAGTATGGCTACGAGTATCCTATGTGTCCCGGAACAGCAGCAGGACAGTTTGACGAACGTAAGCATGGTTTTATCAACCAGCAATACGAGGGAATAAAAAAATCCTTGTACGATGCAATGGAGATAATGAGAGAGCTTAATCCTCAAATTAAGTTCATTCTAACGGTCTCTCCGGTACCTCTCACTGCGACCTATTCCGGGAACAATGTTCTGGTTGCAACGATGGAGTCAAAGTCTATCTTGCGCGCTGTTGCGGGAAGCTTATCTTGTGAAAATGATGAGATAGATTACTTCCCCTCTTACGAAATCATAAATAGTCCAGTGTTTAGAGGCGCGTTCTTTGAGCCCAATATGCGCTCTGTTAATCCTCATGGTGTCGGCTTCGTTATGGACACATTCTTTAAGTGTCAGAAATTAAAAGTTACGGGTGCTCTAGGAGCTTCAAAAGAGGATGCAAAGTGTGAGGAAGAAATTCTGGGTAGCTTTGGAGGGACTAAATAATGCGGCTTTGTGTCATTGGTAATAGCCATGTTGGTGCATTAAAAGACTCAGTTTCCATCGTTGAGAGCTCTGGAATATTTTCGTCTGTCACATTTTTTGCGAAAGGTTCAGATGGTATGAGTGACCTCATTGCAGATACGACGAACTACAGACTTGTGGCAAGGAGTGGGGCTCTGCGTCGTTCATTGGAGTTAACTTCTGGAGGACTTTCGGAAATCGACCCTGAAGCA
>CETM01154132.1_pt1 | contig 10445 bp, 5 predicted proteins | sample 361451 | NCBI WGS metagenome assembly CETM01 (sample SAMEA2622690, study PRJEB7988) | marine metagenome | isolation source: saline water (ENVO:00002010), including
CTTGTACGCCTTTATTTTTGAAGGCTGAACCACAAAAAGCTGGAACGATTTCATTTCCAAGAGTTCTAACCCTAATACCTTCTTTGATTTGATCTGCAGTTAATTCACCATTTTCTAAATAGGCATTCATCAATTCTTCATTTGCTTCTGCTGCACTTTCAACCATGGATTCTCGCAGAGATTCGCAAGTACTTAAAATATCAGCTGGAATTTCTTGCTCTTCAAAAGTCAGCCCTTGATCGTCTTCGTTCCAGAAAATAGCTTTCATCTTTACTAAATCAACTACGCCCTTAAAGTCGTCCTCAGCTCCGATGTTGTATTGCATAGGTACAACATTTGCTTTTAATCTATCCCTGATTTGATCAGTAACACGAGAAAAATCTGCTCCAGCTCTGTCCATTTTATTTACAAAAACAATTCTTGGAACCTCGTATCGATCAGCTTGCCGCCAGACAGTTTCTGATTGCGGCTCAACACCTGAAGTCCCACAAAATACGACCACTGCCCCATCTAAGACTCTTAAAGACCTTTCAACTTCAATAGTAAAATCTACGTGACCAGGCGTATCAATAATGTTAATCCTATGTTGAGAGAATTGCTGCTCCATGCCGGACCAAAAGCATGTAGTAGCGGCAGAGGTGATAGTAATTCCTCTTTCTTGTTCTTGCTCCATCCAATCCATGGTTGCAGCGCCATCATGAACTTCACCAATTTTATGAGACAAACCAGTATAAAAAAGAACCCTCTCTGTAGTAGTAGTTTTGCCCGCATCAACGTGGGCACAAATACCAATGTTTCTGTACTTACTAAGTTCAGTCTGTCTAGCCATATTAAAACCTACGAAATGTTATTAATTAAAAACGGAAATGTGAAAAAGCTTTGTTAGCTTCGGCCATACGATGAACGTCTTCTTTTTTCTTAACTGCAGAGCCTTTTCCTTCTGCAGCATCAGCCAATTCACCTGCCAGTCTATGATCCATAGACTTTTCACTTCTTTTTCTTGCAGCTTCAACCAACCAACGCATTGCGAGAGCTTGTCTCCTAGATGGTCTGACCTCTATTGGAACTTGATATGTTGCACCGCCGACCCTTCTAGATTTAACTTCTACCATTGGGCCGATAGTATCTAAAGCCTTTTTGAATAACTCTACAGGATCAGTTTTTGCAGTTTCATCAATCTTGTTAAAAGCACCGTATACTATCTTTTCTGCAACAGATTTTTTTCCATCTTTCATGATGTGGTTCATGAATTTTGCAACAATAATATCTTTGTACTTTGGGTCAGGTAGTATTTTTCTTTTTTCAGGACTTCTTCTTCTTGGCATACTTATTTACCTTTTTTAGCTCCATACTTGGACCTACGTTGCTTTCTGTTCGCTACGCCAGATGTATCTAGTGAACCCCTGACAGTGTGATATCTAACTCCGGGAAGGTCTTTAACTCTTCCACCGCGAATTAGAACTACAGAGTGCTCTTGAAGATTATGACCCTCACCACCAATGTATGAAGTTACCTCATATCCGCTTGTTAACCTTACTCTACAAACCTTTCTTAAAGCTGAATTAGGCTTCTTAGGAGTAGTTGTATATACGCGAGTACACACTCCTCTGCGTTGAGGAGATTTTTCCAGTGCAGGAACATCGGTTTTCCTCACTTTGGGTTTGCGAGGTTTTCTTATTAATTGATTTACTGTAGCCATAATTTATTATTTGGACGCGATTTTATAGACATGATTCACAACGGTCAACATTATTCCTCAGTTTCTTGTAATTCTTGTCTTAGTGCTGCTTCAATATCGTCCTCAGATAACATTGATTCAGATGAATCGCTCGCTTTCTTGGCCGCCATTTGATCATGGAACTCCATTCCGGTTCCAGCAGGTATCAATCTTCCTACAACAACATTTTCTTTTAGACCTCTCAGGTAATCAACTTTGCCTGTTACAGATGCTTCTGTTAAAACACGAGTAGTTTCTTGGAATGAAGCAGCTGAAATAAATGAATTAGTTGTAAGTGAAGCTTTGGTAATTCCTAGTAGAACTCTTTCAAAACTTGCAGGTTCTTTATTTGCTGCAACAGCTTTAGCATTTTCTTCAACCAATTCAGCATACTCAACCTGATCGCCTTGAATAAACTTAGTATCTTCACCATCTACAATTAATGCCTTTCTAAGCATTTGACGCAAAATAGTTTCAATGTGTTTATCATTAATGAGAACTCCTTGAAGCCTATAAACATCTTGAATTTCGTTAACTATGAAGTTAGTTAACTGAGGAATCCCTCTTAAGCGCAAGATATCATGTGGGCTTAATGGGCCATCAGAGATAATGTCACCTTTTTCAATTCTTTCACCCTCAAACACTGTTAAAATTCTGTGTTTAGGAATAAGCATCTCCACATTTGAAGTTTTCTTAGTCGCTCCATCAGGAGTGATAACCAATCTAACCTTGCCCTTAGTTTCTTTTCCAAAGGCAATAACTCCACTTTCTTCGGCAAGCACCGCCGCATCTTTAGGCTTTCGTGCCTCAAAAAGATCAGCAACTCTTGGAAGACCGCCAGTAATATCTTTAGTTTTTGATCCTTCTAAAGGTATCCTTGCTAAGACTTCACCAGCATACAATTTTTTGCCATCTTTCAGGTTAACTAGTGCCTTAGCGGGTAAAGAATAATTTGCTGGTGTTTTATGCTCTCCTAACGGAACGGGTTTACCTTTCGCATCAACAAGAGCAATAGATGGAACCTTATCTTTCCCTGCGGAAGGTCTTTCGGCAACATCAATAACCTCAATACTACTCAGTCCCGTAAGTTCATCCGTTTTTGAGCGAACAGTTACACCATCATCAATGTCTGTAAATTGAACAATCCCTTCAACTTCACTAATAATTGGGCGGGTATATGGGTCCCAACCTGCAATTTTAAGTCCAGGCTCTACATTAGTTTGATCTTTTACAAATAAAGTAGCTCCATAGATTAATTTATGTTGCTCAATCAATTTACCTTTTTCATCAGTCAAGGTAACTTGGCTATTTCTAGAAACAACAACCTCTTGCTTATCTTTATTAGTAACTGTTTTAATATCTGAAGAAAAGTTGATTACTCCAGCATTGTTAACAACAATTGCATTATCTTCTGATGAACTAGAAGCAGCCCCACCAATATGGAAAGTACGCATAGTTAATTGAGTTCCAGGCTCACCAATTGATTGAGCAGCTACAACTCCTACAGCTTCTCCTCTATGAACTAGATGACCTCTTGCCAGATCTCTGCCATAACACTTAGAACAAACACCATAACTAGCTTCACAAGTCATTGGTGATCTAACTTTTAGTGATGAAATATTTAATTCATCGATTTTTTTAACTGAATCCTCATCAATTAGATGACCAGTCGAGTAAACCTCTTCTTCATCTGCATTAAAAATTGATTCTGCAATCACCCTGCCTAAAATTCTCTCTGTGAGTGGCTGAATAATATCTCCACCCTCCACGATTGATGAGACAACGATTGACTGGTCAGTACCACAATCGTCCTCAACAACAACTGAATCCATGGCAACATCACAAAGTCTTCTTGTTAAGTAGCCGGAGTTAGCTGTCTTAAGAGCTGTATCAGCTAAACCTTTTCGAGCTCCATGAGTGGAAATAAAATATTGAAGTACAGACAATCCTTCTCTAAAGTTCGCAGTGATTGGCGTTTCAATAATCGATCCATCTGGCTTAGACATTAATCCACGCATTCCTGAAAGCTGTCTAATCTGAGCAGGAGATCCTCTAGCACCAGAGTCCGCATATATAAATACAGAATTAAATGATGCCTGATCAACCTCTTTGCCTTCAGCATCATCAACTTGATCAGTGCTAATTTTTGCCATCATAGCTTTTGCAACTTTTTCATTTGCACGAGACCAGATATCAATTACTTTATTGTATCGCTCTCCCTGAGTAACAAGACCAGATTCATATTGAGATTCGATTGATTTCACCTCTTTTTCCGCTGCATCAATAATTAATGGCTTCTCTTCTGGAATAACAAAATCGTCCACGCCAATGGATGATCCAGAACGTGTTGAGTGTTCAAAGCCCAGATACATAAGCTGATCTGCAAAGATCACAGTAGCCTTTAATCCAGCCTTTCTATATGAAATGTCTATTAAATTGGAAACAGATTTCTTGTCTAGAGTTTTATTAACGTTGTCGAAACCAACCTCGATAGGTGTAATTCTCCAAACTAAAACTCTGCCTACAGTAGTATCTTCAAGGAAAGTTCCTTTGTCAGCATTGGTAATTCTAACTTTAATATTTGCGTGAATATCTAGTGTCTCAGATTCATATGCTCTGAGCACTTCATCAGGATTACTAAATACTCTTCCATCACCTTTAACATTTACATTATCTCGAGTCATGTAGTAAAGCCCTAAGACTATATCCTGTGTAGGGTTAATAATTGGCTCGCCATTTGCAGGAGATAAAATATTATTTGTTGACATCATAAGAGCACGAGCTTCAAGTTGCGCCTCAATGGATAGAGGAACATGAACAGCCATCTGATCACCGTCGAAATCTGCATTAAAAGCAACACAAACTAATGGGTGTAATTGAATAGCCTTACCTTCAACTAGAAGAGGTTCAAATGCTTGAATGCCTAATCTATGAAGAGTTGGCGCTCTGTTTAGGAGAATTGGGTGTTCTCTAATTACATCCTCTAAAATTTCCCAGACTTCAGGTGTTTCTCTTTCGACTAATTTTTTAGCTGCTTTGATTGTGGTAGCTAGTTCTTTTTGTTCAAGCTTTCCATAAACATAGGGTTTAAATAATTCTAGTGCCATTTTTTTAGGAAGTCCGCACTGATGTAATTTTAGATCAGGACCAGCAACAATTACAGACCTGCCTGAGTAATCAACGCGTTTGCCAAGTAAGTTTTGTCTGAACCTGCCACCTTTACCTTTAATCATGTCTGCTAAAGATTTCAATGGTCGCTTATTGGTACCAGTAATTACTCGACCTCTTCTACCATTATCAAGTAGCGCATCAACACTTTCTTGAAGCATTCTTTTTTCGTTTCTTACAATAATATCTGGAGCGCTTAATTCTAAAAGACGCTTTAACCTATTATTCCTATTGATAACTCTTCTATAAAGATCATTAAGATCCGAAGTAGCAAAACGACCTCCCTCTAAAGGAACTAATGGTCTTAGGTCAGGCGGTAAAACTGGTAATACATTCATAATCATCCATTCTGGTTTATTTCCGGACTCATTGAATGCCTCAAGAAGTTTTAATCTTTTAGATAATTTTTTTAGCTTAGTTTCTGAATTAGTTTGAGGAACTTCCTCGCGAATAATTCTTATTTCTTCTTCTAAATCAATTTCCTGTAATAACATTTGAACTGCTTCTGCGCCCATGGAGGCGGTAAACTCATCGCCATACTCATCAAATGCTTCAACAAACTCTTCTTCAGTTAAAATTTGACATTTTTCTAACTCTGTCAAACCTGGATCAGTAACAATATAGCTTTCGAAATATAAAACTCTTTCAATTTCTCTGAGAGTAATGTCAAGTAGTAATCCAATTCTTGACGGAAGTGATTTTAAAAACCATATATGAGCAACGGGAGCGGCAAGCTCTATATGCCCCATTCTCTCTCTTCTTACTTTTGCTAAAGTAACTTCAACTCCGCACTTCTCACATACAACACCACGATGCTTCATACGCTTGTATTTTCCACAAACACATTCGTAGTCTTTTACTGGACCAAAAATTTTGGCACAGAAGAGGCCATCTCTTTCTGGTTTAAAAGTACGATAGTTAATAGTTTCAGGTTTTTTAACCTCGCCAAATGACCAGGATCTGACCATCTGAGGAGAGGCTAGCCCAGCAGTTATTGAAGAAAAATCTTCTTGCTTAGCCTTTAACGAGTTTAGTAAATCTTTCAATTATTTCTCCTAATTTTCAGAATCAAGTTCTAGGTTAATTCCAAGTGATCGAATCTCTTTTGTGAGTACGTTGAATGACTCAGGGATATTCGCATCCATTTGGTAATTTCCATCAACAATATTTTTATACATTTTTGTTCGGCCAGGAACATCATCAGACTTAACTGTGAGCATTTCTTGGAGAGTATATGAAGCACCATATGCTTCAAGGGCCCATACTTCCATCTCACCAAATCTTTGACCACCAAATTGAGCTTTTCCACCAAGAGGCTGCTGTGTAACAAGACTGTATGAGCCTGTTGAGCGGGCATGCATTTTATCATCAACCAAATGGTTGAGTTTAATCATATACATGTACCCAACTGTTACAGGTCGCTCGAACTGTCTACCGGTCCTTCCATCAAACAGTGTCAATTGGCCAGAATCAGGTAGATCAGCCAATTTAAGCAGCTCTTTAATCTCAGACTCTTTTGCACCATCAAACACTGGAGTTGCAATCGGCAAACCATCAGTAAGATTGCTTGCTAAAGATTGAATTTCGGTATTGTTAAATGAATCAAGATCTTCTTTGATAGTTGCATTCTTGTTGTACAAAATATCTAGGTACTTTTTCAGCTCATCCGCTTTAGCTTTAGCTTGAATCATTTTATTAATTTTTTCGCCTATTCCTTTTGCAGCTGATCCCATGTGAGTCTCAAGAATTTGTCCAACATTCATTCGAGATGGAACACCAAGAGGGTTTAAGACAATATCAACAGGGTTTCCCTCATTGTCATATGGCATATCCTCAATAGGCATAATTTCTGAGATAACACCTTTATTACCATGTCTACCAGCCATCTTATCTCCTGGCTGAATTCGTCTTTTAACAGCTAGATATACCTTTACGATTTTGATTACTCCAGGAGCAAGATCATGACCTCTAGTAATCTTCTGTTTTTTCTCATCAAAACTTTCCTGAATATCTTTAAGATATTGTTTTAAAGCTTTCTCAGCATCTTCAATTTTATTGTTTGCTGAGTCATCGGCTGTTCTTACAGATAATAAATCATCAAGGCTCAGTTCTGATAGGTCATCAGATGAGGCTGTGGAGCCCTTCTTGAGGCCTGGACCCTTAGAAATTTTTGAACCCTTAATAATATCAACTAGACGAATTCTTGTAGCATCATTGATAATTTTAATCTGATCATCAGCATCTTTCTTTGCAACAGATAAATGATCAGCTTCAATTGACTGTGTTCTTTCATCTTTTTCCATCCCATCTCTTGTAAAAACTTCGACGCCGATTACAGTACCGTTAATGCTTGATGGAACTCTCAGTGAGGTATCTTTTACATCAGAGGCTTTTTCTCCAAAAATCGCACGTAATAGTTTTTCTTCGGGCGACAATTGAGTTTCACCTTTTGGAGTAATTTTACCAACCAAAATATCCCCAGCTTTTACTTCAGCTCCAACATAGACCATCCCACATTCATCAAGTTTTCCAAGTGAACCTTCACCAACATTTGGAATGTCAGCCGTTATCTCCTCTGAGCCAAGTTTTGTGTCCCTAGAGATACAAGTTAATTCTTGGATATGAATAGAAGTAAATCTATCTTCTCTTGAAACTTTTTCAGACATCAAAATAGAATCTTCAAAGTTATATCCATTCCAAGGCATGAAGGCTATTCGAATATTTTGCCCCAATGCTAACTCACCATTATCGACTGATGGCCCATCGGCAAGGATGTCACCAAATTTTACTTTATCTCCAACTGAGACAAGTGGTCTCTGGTTGATACAAGTATTTTGATTTGATCTTGTGTATTTTGTAAGGTTATAGATATCAACGGCATTATTTGAATTCTTAGAATCGGTGACACGAACAACAATTCTTGCAGCGTCAACATTTTCAACAACGCCATTATTCTTGGCTACAACACAGACACCAGAATCGCCCGCAACAATAGTTTCAAAACCAGTTCCAACAAGAGGTTTCTCAGGCTTTAAAACTGGAACAGCTTGACGCATCATATTTGAACCCATTAAAGCTCTGTTAGCATCATCATGTTCAAGGAAAGGAATTAGAGAAGCCGCAACAGAAACAACCTGCTGGGGAGCCACATCCATTAAATCAATTCTTTCCGGGCTCATCAACGCAGAATCACCATTGTGTCGAACTGGCACAAGGTCGTCTGTAAATTTTCCTGATTTATCCAACACAGCATTTGCCTGAGCAATAATATGCTCTCCCTCGTCAATTGCAGAAAGATAAATAATGTCATTAGTAACTTTACCTTTCACAACTTTTCTGTAAGGACTTTCTATAAATCCGAAAGCATTGGTTCTTGAATAACATGCAAATGAGTTAATAAGTCCTATGTTTGGTCCTTCAGGTGTTTCGATTGGACATAGTCTCCCATAATGAGTTGGATGCACATCCCTTACTTCAAAGCCTGCACGTTCTCTTGTTAAGCCGCCTGGCCCAAGTGCTGAAACTCTTCGCTTATGAGTAATCTCAGATAGGGGATTATTTTGATCCATAAACTGAGATAGCTGGCTAGATCCAAAAAATTCTTTAATAGCGGCAGTGACTGGTTTTGCATTAATCAAATCTTGTGGGCCAAGCTCATCAGCCTCAGCCATACTAAGTCTTTCTCTAACAGCTCTTTCTACTCTGATTAATCCTACTCTAAATTGATTAGCAGTCATCTCACCTACTGATCTAACTCGTCTGTTACCTAGGTGATCAATATCATCAACGTTGTCATGACCGTCTCTTATTGCCACTATTCCTTTCATAACACTCAAGATGTCGTCAAGATCGAGAATGCCAGGAGTTTCTTTTGCAGTTTTTATTTTTAATCTACGATTAAATTTCATTCTGCCAACTTCAGAAAGATCATAACGTTCATGATTAAAAAATAGATTTTGGAATAATTGTTCAGCAGAATCTTTGGTTGGCGGTTCACCGGGTCTCATCATTCTATATATTTCAACTAAAGCCTCTAGTCGATTTGAGGTAGGATCAGCTTGCAACGTTGTAGATATGTATGGACCTTTATCTAGCTCGTTAATGTATAAAGTGTAAAGTTCAGCTATGCTAGACTCCCTTAAAACTTCAATAATTGATTGATCGATTTCTGTGTTTGCAGAAACTAAGACTTCACCGGTTTCTTTATTAAATATATCTTTTGCAAGAACTTTTCCAATTAAAAAATCGTCCTCAACTTTGAGTGAAGACATTTTAGCTTGCTCGAGTTCACGGACATGTCTCGCGGTAATTCTCTTATTAGCTTCAACAACCACTTTTGATTTGATCTTTAAATCAACTGGTAACGTCTGACCTCTTAATCTAGATGGAATTAATTCTATGCTTACTCCAGCTTTTTCCATTTGCACGGTATCAACTTCATAAAAATGTTGGAGGATTTCCTCAGTGCCCATATCCATAGCTTTTAAGATAATAGTGGCTGGTATTTTTCTTCTTCTGTCTATTCTACAAAATAGATTATCTTTTGGATCAAATTCAAAATCTAACCACGAACCTCTATAAGGAATAATACGTGCAGAATAGAGTACCTTGCCGGATGAATGAGTTTTGCCTTTATCATGATCAAAAAAAACACCAGGTGATCTATGAAGCTGATTGACGACAACTCTCTCTGTACCGTTGATAACAAAAGAACCATTTTCAGTCATCAATGGTACCTCACCCATGAAAACTTCACCCTCTTTAACATCTTTTACTTCTTGGAAATTGGTATCTCGATCATAAATTACTAAACGAACAACAATTCGAAGCGGAGCGGAGTAACTAAGGCCTTGAATTAAACATTCTTGGACTGTGTAACCAGGTTTTCCTAATTCGTAGGAAACATATTCAAGGGCGGCATTACCAGACACGCTGGTAATAGGAAATAGCGTTTGAAAAACCTCTTCAAGACCCTGATTTTCTCTTGCACCTGCTTCAACATGTTGCTGAAGAAATTGTGAATAAGATTCAAGCTGGGTCTCAATGAGCTTAGGAAGCTCCATAACCTTTGGAAGTCTTCCGAAGTTTTTTCTAATTCTTCTTTTTTCTGTATAGCTATATGACATATGTCGCCCTTTAAAAATGTTTTATTGAAAGATTATTTAAGTTCTGCTGATGCTCCTGCCTCAGTTAGTTGCTTAAGCATTTCTTCAGCATCAGCTTTCTTAACAGCTTCTTTCAAAGTGTTAGGAGCGCCATCAACTAAATCCTTAGCTTCTTTCAATCCAAGCCCAGTAATTGCACGAACCGCTTTAATTACTTGAACTTTTTGATCACCAGCTGCAGTTAAAACTACATCAAAGTCATCTTTTTCTTCAGCAGCCTCTCCAGCGTCACCGCCAGCAGCAGCAGCAGGAGTAGCGGCTACAGCAGCAGCTGCAGTAACACCAAATTTCTCCTCTATAGCTGAAATAAGTTCAACTAAGTCCATGACGGACATTTCTTCTATCGCGCTTAGAATATCGTCTTTAGATATTGCCATTTTTTTCTCCTAGATTTA
>CETM01118815.1_pt1 | contig 10444 bp, 8 predicted proteins | sample 361451 | NCBI WGS metagenome assembly CETM01 (sample SAMEA2622690, study PRJEB7988) | marine metagenome | isolation source: saline water (ENVO:00002010), including
GAGTCTATTGGATGGTCTTGGACTGGACGGTTCTCAAGGGAAAATAGCAGTCAGGAAGGATGTGAAGTCAATCGTTTCGGATATTGTAGACAAGGTCTCTAAATGCAAAGAAGCGATTCGAGCCGTCGACGCTGATTTGGGTGAAGCCAGGTTTTTGGAAGCACGGAGTACTCTGGATGACTACCAAGTAGAGAGATCTCTACAATTGGTAAGGAGAGTCTCGGCCCTTCCCCGATGGGAGGATTCAATCCCTTGTAGAATCGGAGCGAGGATGGGGAGGCCTGAGAAATCTGGAGCCAGGGAGATGAGTCCCCTTGTTCACTCCATATTCCCTATAGGTGAGAATGGGGGGCCCCAGAGGCTGGTGTCAGAAGCTTCGAAAAGAGGTTCGATAAGAGTCGTGGTCGGTCCGAGGATATGCCAGGCGTGTGGTAAGGAGAGCCCGCATGTCACATGCCACCACAGACCGAACCCAGATCAGCCAGTGGAATGCGGTGGAAAGACGGAAAGTGCCCCTAGGAGAAGGAGAGGTAGAAGGAAGGGGGAGAGGACTGCCGTCAATCTTGGCTCAATCGTCGAGGCAAAGAGGAGGAAGCTTGGACTCGACCGGGTGCCACAGAAGATCAAAGCCGTCAAAGGGCTATTCTCCGAAGAGCAGTCCCCGGAGCAGTTGGAAAAGGGAATCCTCAGGGGACTGCATGGAGTTTCTGTATTCAGAGACGGGACTGCTAGATTCGACATGAGTGATGTCCCAGTAACACACTTCAGGCCATCAGAGATTGGCACACCTTGGAAGAGATTGGTAGAACTAGGCTATACTCACGATTTCATTGGAGAGCCATTGATGGATGATAGCCAGATGCTCGAGTTGTTGCCACAGGACTTCATCCCATCGAGTTTAGCTTCCGACCACCTTCTATCCACTTGCTCGTTTGTTGACGATCTGCTAGCAAGGTTCTATGGCATGGAGCCTTTCTATCAGGCAAAGAGCCTGCAGGACATAGTGGGCCATATTGCAATCGGTCTTGCTCCGCATACCTCTGGAGGAGTTGCGTGCAGGATCATTGGTTGGACTGATGCTTCCGCCGGATATGCCCACCCCCTCTTCCATGCTGCGAAGAGGAGGAATTGCGATGGTGACGAAGACAGCATTATGATGCTCATGGATGGTCTGCTAAACTTCACTCAAACAATTCTTCCTGCAAACAGGGGCGGTAGGATGGATGCCCCTCTTGTTCTCACTACCAGGTTGAATCCCAGTGAAATTGACAAGGAGGCGTTGAATGTCGACTGCTCTTGGGACTATAGCAGGGAGTTCTTCGAAGCGACTCTTGGCCAACCGCATCCGAAGGAAGTCAGGAGCTTGGTGGATATAGTTGAGAACAGGCTTGGGATGATAGGGGAAATTCGAGGTTATGGGTGGACTCATGATTCTGGCCCCTTAGACGCTGGTCCGGAAAACTCCTCTTACAAGACCCTCGTTACCATGAAGGACAAGTTGGATAGTCAGTTGAGCCTCGGTAGGCTGTTACGCCCTGTAGCAGCAGAGAGAGTAGCGAAGCAGGTGATCGAATCTCACTTCCTCCCAGACATGAGGGGGAACCTGATGGCATACACGAGGCAGAAGATTAGATGCGTGAAATGCGGCGAATCGTATCGCAGGATGCCTCTGGCTGGGAAATGCATCAAGCATAAGGCAAGGACTTCGGGGGGTTTCACAGGAGGGGAAATGGACTCTGGGTGTGGTGGGAATGTTGTTCTGACTGTTTCGGAGGGGGCTGTCAGGAAGTATATCCAAATCACCGAGGAAGTAATGGAGGAATATGGGGTGGATGACTACACAAAGCACAGAGTAGGATGGATGTCATCTAGTGTGGATTCGTTATTCAGCAACGACAAGGTCACGGTGATGACTCTTGAGGACTTTATCTGATTAGATATGCAATAGGATCGCCAAGAAGAAGCGTCGGCAATATTGCCAAGAACAAATACACCAGGAAAGGGTGCTTCGTAGTTATCCAGACGCTGTCTAGACCCATTTCCTCCAACAGTGCCAAATCGGATTCCAATTCTGTCCCGATTGTTGACTTGCTAGATGGGAGGATTCGATGAACAACTGTGTTTTCTCCGTTCTTCTGGATTACCTCTGTAAGCATCCAAGAGGGGTTCTCATTCATCTCGGAGAATCTACTGACGTCGTTGATTTGCTTCTTTGTAGCGTGCCATGCCATCTTCAAGTCGGATGCTGAGGTGATGTGCCCACTACTGAAATTGTGAATGAAAATCAGGGGTGGTGCGATTAGGAAGGCGGCTGCCGCCCAAACGAACATGACCATCGATGGTGGCATTCTGAATAGTGGGTCTTCGGCTAGTGGGTAGATCTGATCTGGGACGAAGGCCCAAGATGGGAAGAAGAGTGTCACTAGGATTAGTGCCTTCACATCTGCCCCCCCTGGTATTAGCCCGAACAACCACGCGCAGTAGAAGACGGTGGCAGTCAATATAGCCCCAATCATGCTCCACCACAGTGTGGTATTGGGTGACTCGTCTCCAAGTACCAGATCAACAAAGTCTGTTTCTGAGTATGTGATAGCGCCTCCGATAAGTCCCAAAAACCCTAGGAGGTAGAATATTGAGATTATCGCCTCTAGTCTACCCCATCCTCTAAACTTCCTGGGATCTGGCGGTATCACGAAGCAGAACGAGAAGATCGAGACTAACGCAAATGCCATGCACACGTTCTCAATACCTGCATCTGTAGTTGCCAGTTCAATCAGGAGAATCAATGACGCTGGAATTGCCCATCTAATCCAGTGGTCATCTTTGACTGATAGTGTTTGGAGATCCGATCTAGCTGCAGCGAACATACAGAGGACGAGCAATGAAATCCTGATAGTCGAGAAGAGGGGGTCGACCATACCAGTAGGAAATCGATTGTTGACATCAAGGCTTCTGCGCTTTCGCTAACCGGCTTGGAACAATCCGACGGACTGATCCAGAATCCAGGCGCTGAAGAAGTTCGCAATTCCTGCAATCCACATCATCTGAATCATCTGCCCTAGAACCAGGGTCGTCCCCCCTCCCCTGATCCTTGCAGTGATGAGGCCTAGAACGACAATGGAAATGACTACTAGGAAAGAGCCCATGTAGTTGAAGACCTGGATATTCTGGTCAATACCCCCAGTCTCCGAGAGAGCTGGGAGAGCCACATCGACCCCGCCTGCGGCTGTTCCCACTTCACCAGTGCTATCCACCAGTCCTTGGGCTACCGACGCAATGGTCTCTCCCAGTCCCGCGATGATTGACGTGGTGATGTTCAGAGCAATAATCATAGCAATCAGAAGCCCGTACGAGACGCTCCTCATCACATTGGCAGAGATCTGTCGCCTCTGACGGAGGCCTAGGAGGCTGGTGGTGCTTTGTGAGACCATGTCACCTACTAGGCCGGCCTCGCCGGTCGAGGAAGATCCCTCGATGAAGACCCTGGTGAATCTTGAAACTAGCATCGAGTTGTTGTCCGCTGCGAACCAGTCCCATGAGTAATCGCTGTCGATTCTCATAGAGAGCCTCTTCTCGAGATTCGAGATTGAGTCGTCAAGTGCTCCGAAGTCGATGCCTGAGAGTGCCTTTACCATTGCACTCGGCTCCTGTGCCCTCGCCTGTGCAGTGCCGCCGAAAGCCCGGATGAACTCTGGGAATGCCTCGTCCCTCCTCCTCACTCTCGCCTCCTCCTGCCCTATGAGCAAGGCCGGTGCAAGCAGAGGGGACATCAGGGCTGCGATGACGAGGAGTCCGAAGTAGTTCCATTGGTCGAACAGGATGTTGGTCCCGTAAACCACAAACACGCCCATTAGCATCATGAACATCATTGTCCCCAGAATCCCAGCGAAAATCCACGATCTGCGCATGTCGATTGCCTGTTCGGTGTTGAATCCGTGCTTTGCGAAAAGGTCCTCTTGAGGAATGACCAAGGTGAAGAGGTACCAAGCGCCTATCTGGAGAAGGCCAAACAACAAACCTGCTAGGAGGACCCATCGTGCTCTGAGGATTACCTCGAATGGGTTGCTGGTTTCTGCTCCCGTCTGGAAGAGGATCAGGTGCAGGCCTGCGACCACGAGTAGTAGTAGACCGGTGGTTGTCAGTGAAACGAAGGTCTCCCTGAGAGTGTCTAGCTGCTCCAGCCTTGCATCGTAGATTGTAGTATATGCCTGCTCGAATGTCTCGTTCTCACTACTGAAGAATTCCCCGATAGGCTGTCCTACCTCTACCGAGAATGCCATTCTGTCTAGGAAATCGCTCCATATCGCAGAGGGGCTCTGCCGCCCTACTATCCTTGCTGCCTCTGGTAGGTTTGTGTGCCACTTCGTGACCAGTGTCTCGATTGCCTGTATCTCGTGTGCCAGGGCACCATAATCACCCATCTCCTTGAGGACATCGAACATCCCTTTCTCGGCGGACTCTCCCATGGATAGAATGCCCATCCTAGTCATGAACATGTGCATGTCCTGCTCAATCTGAATCGCCTCTGCTGAAACTTGTGCGATTGGGTACAAGATAGTCCCAGCGAATGCCAATAGTGGGAAAACAAGGATCAGGATTGCTGCCCCGGCACCGGTAATCACGTCGCTAACCGTGAACCAGACGGCAAGACCGGCGACTAGCCCAATCAAAGATACGGGAAGGGAGAAGTAGAGCAAGTACCTTCTGAATGGCATTCCAAGACGCAGAAGAGCGATTTCCCACGTGCTTGCCTTGTCCTCCATTTGGACACCGCCTAGTGATTAATTCCCGTCCATGTCTCTAGAGCAGCGGCAAACCTGTCCCAACCCTCCTTGTAGTAGATATCCAGAAGGTCGAAAACGTCGTCGTAATGGGTCAGATCTCTGTCACACATCCTCTGTATTGCCTCGGTCCTCCTCTGAAGTTCGTCGTAAATGTCCCTCTTGCTTCGGAATCCCATCCTCGGTGCAATCTTGTTCTCGAGCATGTCTGACTGGAACATGCCCCTGAAGTACACCTCGTCGGCTACCGGATCCCATTCGAACATGTTTCGCGTAAGGATTCCGTCTGCGGTCTTGTCGAACCCTATGACTTCGCTGACTCCTGTGATTCTCCTGGCTATTCCCCCTCCTGGTGCCTCAACCACTTCCTGGAAAATCGCGAAATTCAGGTTGTCGAAGAAACGAGCGGGGACGTTGATTGGGTCACCGGTAAACCTCTGTATGAGTTTGACGATGTTGGATGCGTGGAAGGTTCCTACGACAGGGTGACCGGTCTGCATCGCTTGGAATGCGATTGCTCCCTCGACGCCCCTGATCTCTCCAATAATGATGTATCTGGGCCTGGACCTGAGTGCTGCCTTCAGCAGGTCGAACATCTCGACGCGAGAGTCCTCGTTCTTCGAATCCCTCGTAATCAGACGCTGCCAGATGGTGTGAGCCACCTTTACCTCTGGGGTGTCCTCGGCGGTGTATATCTTGACATTGTGATCGATGAAGGGGAGGACTGCGTTGAGTGTAGTGGTCTTTCCCGATGCAGTCTCCCCAGAGACTAGCATGGACATCCCTGACTCAAGGCCTAGCCAGATATATGCCGCCATTTGTGCGGATAGGGTCTTCCACTTGATTAGTTGAATGATGGAAATGGTCTCCTCTGCGAACTTCCTAATGGTGAATGAGGATCCCTGAATGGAGACGTCGTCACTGTAGATTATGTTGATTCTGGAACCATCCAGAAGAGCTCCATCGACTATTGGCTTGCTGTCTGAAACGGGCCTGCCAATCCTCTCTGACATTGACCTGAGATACTTGGTTAGGAGTTCTTGGTCCTTGAACGCGATGTTAGATGTCAGCATTGGAAACACCTTGTGGTCCATATTGATCCTCGAGAGTCCGATTGAGTGTATGTCCTCCAGCATCTCATCTGCTAGAAGGGTCTCCAAGGGGCCGTTGTTGACCAGGTCCCTGACGACGACGTACTTCAGTCTGTCCAGTTGCTCTGGAGTGACTTTCAATGGCGCCTCTCCCATTCCAATCAATTCCCTGGCTTGGTTGACTATTGGATTGGAGAGTATGGAGGATGAAGTAGTCGTTGTCATCTCGTCCATCATCTCGTGTATCATCGCGATGAACTCCGCGTCGTTGTCGAAGCGCTCCTTCTGAGGCGCATCTCGGAGCAGCCTTTCTACGATCTGGTCCCTGATGTCCTCCTCCTCCGGAGTGATGGTTGGCTCTAGACCGAACCAGAAGGTGTTCCCAGCGCCCTCGGCCCCCTCTGGAGGGGAGTAAACGTGTGCGAAGCATGGTGGTTTGGTCGCGTAAATCAGATTTCTTGGGCTGACGCTCTTGGCGTCTCTGTCCAGCGGCCCGTAGTATATCGGCCTGGAACCATGCTCCGCCTCGAAAGTCTCGACCCATTCTCTAATGTGGGGGTACTCCGCCATCAAGCCACCCAAGTCGCCTGGCTCGATATTGAAAGTCGGCTTGTCTGGCTCTTCTCCTGCTTCCTGTTCAGTGACCATTCAAAACACCCTCATGCAACTGCTGTGATATCAACGATGAATCCCATCTCTGGCATCACCTTCCACCCTATCCTCTCGGTGACCGGTCCTGCAGCTCTGAGGAACCTGGTCACTCCCACGGTCCTAACCAACTGCCCCCCCACGACTGCGGTTGTCAGATCCAATAGCACTTCAGCTGAGTTCTTCATGTCCCTGATGGTTTCGTCATCCATCTCATCGGGATCGATGGTTAGTATCAGGGTGCGTCCCTCTGAGGTGAACTTCCTGAGAGTCCTCATTAGTTCCTTCGCTGGCATTTCCGAGGGCATTAGTTCTGAGGCTCGATCGATAATTACGACCTCGGCCTCCTTCGATGCGGGAGATTCGAGCAGATCCAAGAGGGTGACTGCCTCTTCGGCTGGCTGTGCTATTACTCCGAAGCTGGAAATCAGGTGGAAGGAGCCCTCGTCTATCCTCTTGTCCATGTAGTATCCGATGCTGGCCACCTGCTCTAGCCATCCCCTGGTGGTCAGTTCGGTTGTGAATAGCGAGACTTTGACGTCGTTTGCCGTCATGCCGAAAGACATTCTCTGGCCTATGATGCTCTTGCCCGAGCCTATCCCTCCGCATACGAGCATTAGCGCTCGGTTGGGGATCGCCGTGCCCATGCTCTGGCCTAGGCTGTCCTGGATGACTCCGAAATCGAAGTTGTCAACGTTAGGGCTTGACAATGCGAACTTCCTCCCTTAGTGTATCTAGTCCGGTGTATCCGGTGGCTGTGGATGACACGCTGACAGTAATCAAAATATCATTATCGCCAGTAGACAAGTCGGAGTCGAGCCCGGAATTGGTGAGTGTGAACTGGACTGTGTCGCCTGGGAGCCATTGCGTTGTCGTACCGTCTGTGACCGTCACCGTCATGGTTGTGCCTCCTAGCACCGCGCCCACCGAGTTGACGTCCAAGAAGGTGTCCCCCGAGTTCTGGAGGTGAATCTTCGCATTGTCTCCCCCCTCCCATGCTATGTTGATCGGATCGCTGACTAGGGATACGCGCGTCCTTACGTCCTCTGCTCCCTGCTTTCCCCTCTCGTCCAGAACGTCGTCCATGTCATCCCATGTCTGGAGTATGATGCCTGAGACCAGTGCTGCTACGATTAGTCCGGCACTGAGGAGGATTAGTTCTGAAGGTCCGCTTCCTGCCATAAATACCCCTCACGTGATGGTAACTGCCTCCGCGTCATTGTAGTCGTATATAGCAAGGAAGGCCCTGTCTGGGTCAACGTCGATTGCGAATCCATGTGTATTGGGATCTAGGGGGAATGCATCCGTGGATAGTTGCTCTCCGGGGAATAGATACAGATTGGTGCCTGAATAGTGGTCCACGAAGGGGGTGAATGGCTTTCCTTGTACTTTGGTTCCAGTGTCTGAGAGAGTCAGGAAAATGTGTGAGAGGTCTACCGTTTCAGAGCCGGTGTTCATGACGGTAATCCTGTTCTGGTCATGCAGGGCATCGATGTCTATTGTTGCTGTTCCAGATCCGCAGGAGGCGTCGCTGATGGTGACGGTGTTATCCCCGGTGGGGTAGCCATTCCCGGGGTTAACTATCGATACCGAAGATACGCCCCCATCGGTGGCTGATACGCTCAGAGTCAATCCGGTTCCTGCACCGGTGGTCGTGCATGTCACAGGTCCATCGTCATATCCGGTCCCTGCAGAGGTCCCTAGGCTGACTGTTAGAACTGGTCCGGTTGTTTCGACCTGGTCTGTCACGCTCAGGAGTGTCACTTCTGGTTCGCTCAGCTTGTACTCGGAGTTCTTCACCGACTCGTCTATGCTCTCGACCATGGTCACTGTTGCCATTCCGAACACCATTATGAAAACGGTGCCGACAACCATTGCGCCGACGCTTGACCCGGCCACCAAATCCCCCCCCTAGGGAGTCCCCTGGGTCCTCCAAGCCTCAATCATAGCGGCGAATGTGAGCAGCGTCCTGTTGTTGACGGATGGGGCTCCTTCGGATGCCTCACCGGGCTCTGCTAAGGAAGCGATTGAGCTGAGTGACTTAACCTCTGCAGTTGTTATCACCCCGGACTTGGAGGCTGCATTCAGGAAGTTGAGTGCGTCGGCACCGCTCATGTGGTCTAGCAGGAGGGCCACGATCTTCGTGGGGTCAACGGCCGGCCCGTGCATCAGGGCATCGGCCTCTGAGCTCTTCAAGAAAGGGTTCACAGCGAGCGACTGGGCCTCGTACAGGTCCAGTAGGCCTGGTCCTCCTGGCATTCCATCAGGAGATGAATGTCCGGCTCCGGGCGCACCTCCCTCGACTGGTCGGCTCGTTACGGAGCCATCGTCCCCAACCGTGTGGATTACGTCGCCGCCTCCCGCTTCGGAAGCGGCGGGAGCGGAGACTGTCACCGACTCAGCGGCTATCTTGGCGGTCTGCTGAGCGGTCATCTTGATGTTGGCCTCCATCAGGTCCATGGCCGTCTCCAGCCTCTCGAACCTGTCCTTGACCATGTCAACGAGCTCGGGGATCTTGTCCTGCCCCTGGCTCGCCTGTGGGTCACCCAGCACACCCACCCTGGTCCCGGATGGGGCGAAGAGCCATGCCTCCAAGTCAGTCGGCCTGAACTCGGTTGGTATGTCGACGTGCTCTACGGATAGGCGCGCCGCCTTGTCCAGTCGGGAGGCCATGCCCGGATCGGCATCGGAGTCAGAGGAGGAACGGAACCTGTCCATTATCCCCATTGAAACACCTCATCGCCCCATCTCCAGTCATTGTGCCTATTCTGCGTTCTCCCTCACATTATCGACTTGCCGAGGGTCAAGGACTCTATCTTCAGGGTAGCGAGTGTCTCGCCGCCGCCAGAGACTACGACTCTAAGCTCGAGTGAACTGGATACTCCTGCCTCTGCATCGCAGCCTGGGGAGTCTCCCTGCACTGTCGGGGCGGTGAAGTCGGCTGATGTAATCGTGCCGCTAGAGTCTGTGTCAGTGGGCGTAAGGTCGATGACGAACTTGAATGTCGTACCCGCGGTGATCTCCGCGAGATCAGCGATGTCGGTACCGTCGAGCTCCAATGAGTCCGCCTCAGCGGTGTCTATCGTCGAGAACGTGGTGTCATCCGCAAGGGTTACTATGCACGAGATGTACCAAGTGATGTCGCCCTCTTGGACGTTCAGCGAGCCGGAGGAGACCCTTGCGATCACGGTCATGGTAGCGACGTCGGTGTTGCTTCCAGTCGTGAGTGGGTCGGCTGCCGTGGTAATGTACACGTCTGCGACCGAGACCTTCCCAGAGATCTGGTCCCTGGTGTCCGAGCTTGTGTTCTCCGCGTTCTGCTGCAGCTCCTCAGCGGTCTTGATGATGATCGTCGAGGCTACTGCTGCCACTAGGATCAGGGCGATGAAAACGATCATCGCACCGATACCGATGGATCCCTCTGTGTCCCTCCTCTCGAGGTTGGTGGTTTCTGTGGCCATCTCAGGTCACCTCCTTGCCGGAGACGACTGATTCGATTTGAAGCTCCGAGATTGTTGTGCCCCCACCGTCGACGACCATCTTCATCTCGACGGTGTCTCCGACGGACAGGGAAGTTGAGCAGTCCCCTCCGTCATCTCCGTCTGGGTCCAGGTTGATGTCGAACTTGAACGTGGTTCCCGCTGCGAGTTCGTCTGTAGCCTCGTAGTCGGCCCCACTGAGGTAGTCGGCGTTGACTGGTGCGCCAGCACCGAGTGCTGTACCACCGGCGTCGTCGGTTCCCAGGTTGCCTGTGACCAATCCGAATGAATCGCCTCCGCATATGATCACCCATTCGATGTCCTGGACTTGCACGTCCGTGGATCCAGAAGCAATCTTGGCGGTCACTATGAAGGAGTCAGCGTTCGCGGTGGTGGTCGTTCCAGTGCCATTGACTATGATCTGGATGATGTTCACCTTACCTGA
>CETM01044204.1_pt1 | contig 10442 bp, 16 predicted proteins | sample 361451 | NCBI WGS metagenome assembly CETM01 (sample SAMEA2622690, study PRJEB7988) | marine metagenome | isolation source: saline water (ENVO:00002010), including
GATTATGAAAATCTTCTTAACTCTTCTACATACGAAAATGAGCTGGTCCCCATAGACGGACAGTGGTCTGTTTCTAGTCCAAGGTCAGTTAGTGATGATTGCGGTGTGAATGCGTATCAAGATGTTACCGAAATGGTACCTTCTAAATTCACGGTAAAAGACGGAAGTCTTTCGCGGTTCAATACCGATGACACAAGTTGTGAGATCGGAAATGGTGGTATTTTTGTCTGCGATGAAACGCACATTGAAGATACAGCATTAGGGGGCAGCGCAACGCTAAAGATCAAGAGCGTTATGCGGGGTACGATCGTTTCAGAAGAAGAAATGGATCTGGACTTCGATGTCACTATTAAATCTTGCCAGGGCGCAGGGTGTGTATTGATTGAGATGGCGCTTAATTTCCCTTGCCCTGTAGTTTTATCAGCAGTTGGAGATATTTGAAATGAAACCCATCATTGTATTATTACTTGTTGTGATGACAGCTTGCGAAGTTGGAATAACTCACGATTCAGAAAAACCACAGGAAGATACGTCTGAAGAAGTCGTTGTGAATGAAGAGACAATTGATGAAGAGGTAGACGAAGAAGCAGAAGATTCGGCAGAACCTGAGCCTATTGAAGAAGAAGACGATGAACCCCTCACTGATTTTTCTCAATGGGGACCCCACTACCCGTACGGAATAACAAAAGAGTCGCGGACTGCAGCTGTAACAAATTGCTCAAGCATGGAGTATGAGGTCTATACACCATACGTCGATAACCCACCCGTTGTTATTTTAGGTCATGGATTCGCTCGTGGTTCTGGCGTGATGACCGGCTGGGCTGAGCATCTTTCTTCTTGGGGCGTCGAGGTCTTGCTTCCCACGTTGTGTCACTATAACGTTTTTGCTGGCGTCGATCATGAGATGAACGGCCAGAATATGAGAGAGCTTGCAGCTCTTCACGGCGCGACAAGCGTTGTATACGCAGGACATTCTGCTGGAGGGTTAGCAGCGATAATCGCTGCGTCGCAGGACCCAACTGCTGCGGGTGTACTTGGACTAGACGCAACAGACACTGATGGCGTCCCTGGGGTTCCTGATCTTGTCGGTACAGGCTATGCTGGTAGTGTAACAGCTCCTGCTTTTTCTATTCAAGGAGAACCATCCTCTTGTAATGCAGAGAATAACGGGCTAAACCTGTTTCGGATGATGAGCGATTATACAGCAATAAAAGTTACCAGTGCAGACCACTGTGATTTTGAAAGCCCAACAGATATGGTGTGTACGATGAGTTGTGAGAATTCATCATCGTCTTTCGAAGATTCAGAAATTAGGCCTGCGATTACTACTCTTGGAACAGCTGCGGTAATGACGATGACAGGCGTTTCGATCGACGGTGCAGGGTGGTGGCACGAAGAAAGTCTTGAACCGTGGATACAGTCAGGACTTATACAGGGGTTAGAATAACAATAAATTGGAGTAATACTTAGCTGCTATGAAAAACAACTACATATTTTTTTTACTTATCTTGACAGGGCTCGGGTGCTCTGATTACGACTTAAAGAACCTCAAGGATGACCTTGCTGGTCTTCCTGACATCGGCGATACATCTGTACCTGAATTTATTGAAGACGCGCCAGATACAAGTCCTCCTGATGAGACAGCTGAGCCGATTCCTGATCCAAGCGCCCCCATAGCAGTCTGTAGTGTCGACCCTAGCCCTGTATCACCCCCATTTGAATCCGCAACATGGATAGGTAATAGTTCATACGATCCTGATGGAGGGGAAATCGTGGACTATTCTTGGGCTCTTGTGGCCGCTCCCGGCGGCTCAACAGTAACAATGCCACTTGGGGCAGCTAACCGCTACCCGTTTACTCCCGTACTGGCAGGAACCTATGTCGGTGAGCTCACAGTGACCAACGATGCAGGCCTGTCATCAGATCCGTGCGAAGTAACTCTCGAAGCAGTGCCAACTGAGAGCTTATGGGTCGAAATGTTTTGGGAGCAACCGCAAGATGATATGGACCTACACCTGCTTGTCGATGCTGGCTCACTTGAAACTCGGGATGATTGTTATTACTCAAATTGCACTCCATCAGCGCAGATCTTTTTTCCGATGGACTGGGGTACAAGCGGCTATACAGGAGATAATCCCACTCTTGATTTAGATGATATTCCAGGCACTGGTCCAGAAAATATAAACATTGATACCCCTCACCCGGGTGCGGTGTACACTGTGGTCGTGCATGACTACACTGGTTCTACATCAGATGTGTATGGCATGAATAACGTTACAGTCAACGTCTATCTTGACGGAAGTCTATCATGGACGGATACTCGCCCAATAGAGGGTGATGGGTCATATACTTATTTTGCACGTATCGACTGGACAGGTGGCACTATAACAAGCTTATAAGCTGGAGGAATAATGGTATTCGTTTTTACGTTTTTACTAATCGCAAGTCTTGAGATCACCTCAGGCAATGATGAGGTTGCTCCGGCACCAGAAACTGAAGTCCCGGAAGAGCAAGATATATGCGTTGGCTGTGATGACAAAGAAGGGGACCCGCCAGAAGTTGAGCAACCACAGTTGACTGTGGAGATAGTTATCGATCCGCTCACTGGGAATGTACAGTACGTAATTAAGGGTTTAGAAATAGAGTAATTTTTTTCTAAAAAACTGTGTACAAGCAAAAAATCGCTAGTATAATCTTGTCATAATCGTTCTTTAAAAGCAAAAAGCAAACATTGACCCACGTTCTCGGGTCTAAAACTCAGGTAAAGTTACTGGTTCCTGAGCTTGAGTAGCCTTCGGGCGAAAGAGATAGAGAAAACCTCGATTAGGAAGGTATCGTTCTTACGGTATGCCGCCTAACTAAGAGAGGGGACGAGTTAAGGAAGGTGGAACTTCTGAAGTTGTCCAGTAATCTAAGGTATGAGTCCCTATTCCACTAGGGAAGTGCTACCAAAGATATTCGCGGACTTGTGGATTCATCGCGAAAACGGGATAAGGGCAAACCCAAAACGAAAGTCTTGGGAAGATAGCTGAAAGGTTATCAGAATTCAACTGTCGGTGACAGAAGTCTCTCTGGTGGAATTGGCAACAAGACCACCGTCCCGAAAGGGGTCGTATGGACATCCTCCCAAGGTTTAGAAATACGGCGTGCAACTACGAGGTGAAGTGTACAGCTCACTCAAAGGCGCACAGAATGTCATGGCGATAGTAGGGCGTGCTGTTCCGTGGATCTTACAATCCAAGAACAGGGAGAAAGCTCGTGAACAGCTTTACTAGCTGGTGTGTGCACTCCTAAACCCGAACTGGGGACAGCTTTAGGTCAACTAAAGTTGGAGGTCACGAGAGTAAAAAACGAGGTATGCTGCGTTTTTTGCCCCCCTTAAAGACCAACCGCAAGGTTGGTCTTTTTTTTGTTCATTTCATGGATTTCGAATACAATATTTTTTCAACACAAGTATCACTTATGTGAACAACTTCTTCTTTCTCATTCATGATTACGTAGTCAAACGAGATCCAGCCACCGGGACCAAAGTTTTCTGCTTTATGGATATCGATAACGATACCGAATTTTGCAGAGTCTTCATAGGTACCTTTTAATTGCAGGATGTCTCCAATTTGCAAGCGTGAATCTTTCATACTAATAACTATTGCCCCTTAGCTCAGTTGGTAGAGCAAATGACTGTTAATCATTGGGTCCGCGGTTCAAGCCCGCGAGGGGCAGCCATTTTACTTGAACATCCATCACGGTTAGTGTATTATTAATTGCAAGGCTGGATAGCCGAAGGAGGTAGCGATGCTATCAAAAATTATTGGGGTTTTTGCAATACTTTTCTTGCTGATGATCCCTAGCACAGCGGATGCGCACAAGAAACATAATAGACCGGCCGCTCATAAGCCAGCTCCCACCGTTCAGGTAACGCTGGGATGGACGTGGGTAGAAGCAACGTTGTTTTATAGAGCGCATTGGAGACATAACCACTATGGTAGATCATATAGAGCTTTCCAAGCCGGCCCACCTCCGGCGCGGCCTCACGCTAATTCAGCGTGGGTTCCAGGCCACTGGGAGGGTCGTGGAAGAAATCGCCACTGGGTCCCGGGACACTGGAGACACAGGTAGACGGTATAAATGAGGTAAAGTACCTATCATTGTAATGGGAGATTTAACGCAGTTGAAAGTACTTGCGTACAAGTAAACGATATTAATTGAGCAGGGTTGATAAATTTTTATCTTCCCTGCTTTTTTTTGTGTACACACTTCGAATAACGAATATGATATGCGGACTTGGAAGCTTATGTCTTCTGGGCACGTATAATAAGGAGGAAAAAATATTATGCGAAATTTCGTAACAGCAGCCACTATCGTGGTCGCAATGAGCCTTGTCGGTTGTGGCGATAAGGAAGAGGATACTGCTGAAGATACAGCAGTTGAAGAAACCGGCGATGCCGAAGCCGCTGAGGAGACAGAGTAATGAGTAACATTTTTTCTAATCGTTATTTTCAGGGTGGCATCGCGATCGCAGCAATCGCAATCGCGTTTGTAACCTATCAGAGCGTCACATCGACTGACTCAGAAGATGCGACTACTGCAAGCGCTGAAGAGGCTCCTGCCGCAGTTGAGGCAGAAGCAGCAGTCAACGCAACCTCTGTAGAAGATGTGAAAAATAATACTGAAGAAGCCGTAAACAATACGACAGATGCAGATAAAATCAATACAGTTGACGAAGAGACTACCAATCAGCAGTAGAGATTCGTACAACAGCCGCAGGGAGGCATTGGCATAACAGGTGTCTCGCACTCACTACAAGGGATGTAAATTAATATGATAGAAAATGGACAAAAAGTAAGCGTACATTATGTCGGAACTCTCGACAATGGAGAGCAGTTTGACAGCTCGTATGATCGGGGAGCCCCACTCGAGTTTGAGGTGGGCGTTGGAAAAGTGATCCCTGGTTTTGACTTAGCCCTTAAGAGCATGGAAGTTGGGGAAGTTAAGGAAGTCGCGATCCATTCGGATCAGGCATACGGTCCCAGAAACCCTCAAGCAGTTGAGACAGTTGGACGTGAAGCGTTCCCAGCTGAAATGCCGCTTCAGGAAGGAATGCAGGTACAAGGTCAAGGTCCCCTTGGTCCTGTTCTTGCAACTATAGTGTCACTTGACGATGCTCAAGTTACTTTGGACATGAATCATCCGCTGGCTGGCGAAAATCTTAACTTTAAGATTGAGCTTGTGTCTTTGCTCTAAGAACAGGAAAGTCTCTTGCGAGTGAAAAAGGGAAGGTTCTGCCTTCCCTTTTTTTGAACTTTTATTGCTTGCTGGCTATAATATGATTATGCTCCGGTAGCTCAGCAGGATAGAGCAACGGCCTTCTAAGCCGTGGGTCATAGGTTCGAATCCTATCCGGAGTGCCATACAAAGAGGAAATTATGAATTTTTTAAGCAGCCCAAACGTTAGCTTGGCTTGTGCAGCAGTTAACGTCTTTTTCGCAGTCACTTCATTTTCAATTGGTAATATCGGGTGGGGGCTTGTTGGTGTTGCACTTGCCGGTCTCTGCTTCAGCAATTATCTTAAAGCACGGTAGCAATTATGATTAGATATTTGCTGATAGTGCCCTTTGCTGTTTTAGCATGCTCAACAGAGGTTGGGCTTATGGGTTACGTCGAAAAAGACCAGACAGAGTCAGCCACAGATACAGCACAAACGACAGAAGAGAATCCTTCCGAGACTGATACTCAACCAGAAGAAGAGGAACCTGAAGAAGAAATATCCGACCTTACAGTTGCGTTTGCAGAGTTTCATCTCCGTCAAGTTGCATGTCAGGAATGTTTAGGGGTCTCTAAGGAGATTGAGTTCACTGCTGAGTTGAGAGCTCATCTTCCTACCGGTGGAGATTATACAGCACATCTTCCTGATGTGGGAACATGCACCACTAATATATACGGTACAACAGTTGGCGTTACTCCTCTAGCTTCAACCCAAACCGCGTACTTTAATGATATTCCACTGTATCCGTCAGGACAAGGTATATGGTCAAACCCAAATTTATATGAGCACCAATATCAGAGAAGTGCACCATATACCATTACCTCTGAACATGGGACCATTACTAGCGCGTTCACTTCACTGGAAGGGTTTGATTCTATTGAGCCTTACACACTGCTTTGGGTTGATCCGTCATACGCATACGATGCTGTAGTAAGCAAGTCTGGTACAACATTCACATGGTCACCTGTACTCCCTGATTCTCAATTTGAAATAATCGTTGCAGTGTATAGCTCTGATGGTTCGACTTTTCTTGGGGCAGTCAGTTGCATGGAGAATGATTCTGGGTACATGACGATTCCGGGTTCATATATCCAGCCATACCCGGCTTATTCAATCGCAGCAGTGCATCTTATTCGCCACCGGGAGGGATTCATCGAATCCCCTGATTTGGGTGGGGTGGTGCAAACTCATGTGATGTGGGAAGTGATTGGCACGGGCCACGTGGAGTAGGCAGATGAAGTACGTTAATCTTTTGGTCGCGTTCTGCTTATTGGGTGTCGTAGACCAGATACATGGTGATAACGTTCACGCAGAAATAACAGGCGTAGATGGTATTTCAAGCCCCGTTGATTTACCACTCTGGATGTTTCCTTGTGAAGTTTCTGAAGGTGACATGTTTTATTTTACAAAGAGCGATGGGGTGCTTGAATTAAGGTGCGGCGAACCTCCGGAGTAGAGTATAAGTGTTTAAGAACAGAACCCCTTGGTCTTCGATCTCTGACTTAATGTCTGCGCTGATGATGGTTTTTCTCTTCATCAGCGTGAGCTACGCTTATCAGGTTACAAAGCAGTCACAAACGTTGATCGAGCAAAGCGAGCAGCTATCAGACCAGAATGAGCAGATATCAGAGATCGTGGCTGAATGGGAAGACTATCGAGCGTTAATTTATACTGACCTGACCTCAGAGTTTGAGAACGATCTCAGGTCTTGGGACGCAGAAGTCGACGAAGACACACTATCAGTAAGATTTAATAACCCGTCTTTGCTTTTTGCAGCTGGGCGAGCAGATATATCTGCCGAGTTTGATCTAATCTTAAAAGACTTCTGGCCGCGCTACATTTCTGTTATGACGAGCTATCAAGATGTTATACGCGAAGTGCGAATAGAGGGCCACACGTCCTCAGAGTGGGGTCGTGCATCGCTTGATGAGTCATACTTCAGGAACATGGAGCTGTCTCAATCACGTACACGAGCCGCGCTTCAGAAATGTTATTTTTATACAGAGCCTCAGCATGTTGAGTGGGTTAGGGGAAATGTCACAGCCAATGGGATGTCTTTCTCCAACCCAGTATACAACGCTGACGGAACAGAGAACTCGCTGCTTAGCAGGCGAGTAGAATTTACTGTCGTAATTGATTCGTACAAAAAACTTAAAGAGATATCGGAAGAACTATGATAGAACACATCAGCATTGAGTCATTCATTCCCCTGCTATTTTTAATACCCCCAATGCCATTTATGAAGAGGTGGTGCGGTGATATCGATCCTAGCAAGTTTGCGTATGGGGCTGCAACATCTGGGATCATTTTAACTTTTTATGGTATCTGGCTCGGTCTTGCTGGTTTCGATGTGACAGACATTGAGGCTTCTATTCCTGCGCTCCTTGTCGGATTGAAGACAGCTTTTAGTTCTTCGCTAGTTGGTCTTTCTACTTCAATGCTTATAAATCTGTTCTTTGTAGAAAGCAAAGAACCGGAGGAAAGATCTTTAGAAGAAGCTGTTAGAGAGCTCCGATCGTTGAATGAAAGCTTAGGTTCATTTACAAGGGACTCTGCTGATGCGAATATAACTGCATTGACATCTGCCATCAACACCGTAATTGAAACTTTGGAGCTCGGCATTAATAGCGAGACACATGATGTGATGATAAAATTCAGACAATCGGTTGAGCAAATGCGCGATTGGCAAGAAAGCTACATGGAAGAGATTAAGTCAGTTATTGATGCGATGGATAAAAATGGCACCGTCACAGAAGCTACCACGAAGCAGCTACAAGGTATAAATGAAACGCTCGCAGAGCTTCAACCAGTCACAACGACAATCGCTGATAGTATTGGGTATGTGCAGAAAGCACTACCAGCATTCCGCCCTCGTGGCATTCCGCAGGATAGTGATGATGAAAAATGAGTTTATAGTTTTTGTAGGGCCGATGTTCGGTGGAAAGACAACGAAGCTGCTTAGCGCGGTGGATAGATACCATTACCAGAAGAGAGATATCTTTGCGTTCAAGCCAAGGATTGACCAGCGCTATGCAAAGGAAAAGATTGTGACGCACTGGGGCGGGAAGCTACAGGCGAACCTGGTTCCCGATGCAAACGGGATATGGGAATTCTTGGCAAACACTGCTGTCAGCCCCAGAGAGCAGCCCGTTATTGCTGTTGATGAGGCCTTCATGCTAAGAGATGCTGGTAAGGTATTGCCGGAGCTCTTTAAGCAGGGCGCGACAGTTATAGTGTCCACACTACAGATATCATCTGATGGTAATCCATATCCAGAAGTAGCTGGCTTTATGCCTTACGCTACGAAGGTAGAGGTGTGCCCTGCAGTCTGTACAATCTGCGGCGCAGATGCCCATTATACAGAAAAAGTCGGCGGAAGGCCTGACCACGGTATCGAGGTTGGTGGCGCAGAAATGTATCAACCACGATGCTTTAAGCATTTTTCATATTACGGGAGAGTATAATGTCAAAACTAGTACCACCATCGCCAAAGACGAAGGGCGTAATCGCTGGAAACTTCGATGTGATACATCCTGGATATGTACGGTTCTTTCGTGATGCAAAAGAGAATGCATGCGACTGGCTTATAATAGCATTGCAGGGTGACCCAACAATAGAGAGGCCCCATAAAGCGAAACCTATTTTAACTGTTAAAGAGAGAACCGAAATCCTTCTTGAGCTAACTTCGGTTGATGAAGTTGTACATTATAACACGGAGGCAGAGCTTCTTGAAGTGCTGAAAGAAGTAAAGCCTAATGTTAGGATCCTTGGCTCAGACTATCAGGGGAAGAAGTTTACAGGATGTGAGCTTTCTATACCTGTTTATTATCATGAGCGTAATCATTCATGGTCAACAACCAGGTTCAAGAGTGAGATCTGTCAGCAGGTTCTACGGCAGAAGTGGGAAGCAGATGACGGAAATAAAAAATTCAACCCCCCTGTTTGCTAGAGAGTCATTAGCTCTTTTCATCGCCTTGAACCTAGCGGACTTCTGTACCACTGCATGTATTATAAGGTTGGGTGGGATCGAGGTAATGCCAGTTGCTGCCAGCTTTTTAGATACCGCTGGTATCCCCGGACTGTTTGTTCATAAATTGTTTGCTGCAGCTGGCTTCGGCTATCTTTGTAGAAATTTTACAAAGAAGTGGTGGGGCCTTCTTAATGGATTATTCACCGGCGTCGTTATGTGGAACACAATTCAGCTATGCTTGTTTGTGAAAGCTGTAATCGACTATGCTCCTGCTTAAAATCTCGCGAGCTTCGGTGGCCCAACTAAAGCAATATCGCCTATAGCTTATCCTATTTGGTACCAAGCGCTATTTCCGTCTGATACAAACCTTAACCAGCCGGCAGGATTAGGAATCGAAACAGAAGTATTAATGCCGTCGATTGTATCGCTACCTTGCCGCGAGATAGTGATGCCGTTAATATCAGAGTACCCACCAGCATCTTTAACAACAATAACTCGTCCCATCGCCGATGCAGCGTCTGGTAGTGTAATTGATAATGTACTATCAATTCCACCTTGTGCTGTTGGTCGAGTGTTAACCAAAAGTACATGGTCTGTGACCGCGCAGCTATAAGCAGATCCCGGATCATTACTTGAGTCCAGTCTAGTCGTATTGATAGACATACTACCAGCACTGTGAAATGAGCTTTCAGGATTACTAGTCATGATCCCAACACGGTCTAAGCTACCGTCAACATAAATCATGTGAGTCTGGTTGTCTGACTCAACACGAAAATCAACAAGCGATTCACCTGACTGATTAACAACGACCTCGGACACGGCACCATCGATACGCAAGGCTTCGCGAGTGTTACCTTGGTCATTTACCTTGAAGACAATGTGCTTGTTAATAAACTGGTTGTGAATGAGCAGATTGTTAGAAGTGTTAATGCCTATCTTCGCGCGGTTAGCGTCTGCTTCTTGAAACTGTATAAAGCACTCATCGCCGTCACCAGCCGCGTTTATTTGAAGCAGCTCGGAGGGTGAAGTCGTTCCTATGCCGACCTTATTTGTACCAGCATCGACATGTAATACGACGCTTCCATTATCTGCCATGATTTGCGTATCACGATTTTCGTTTGCATTATTTATTAGTATCTTCGATGATGAATTATCATACTTGAGAAATGATCCACCTCCTGCCACTAAGTTAAATGTATCCGCAGATGG
>CETM01020276.1_pt1 | contig 10432 bp, 12 predicted proteins | sample 361451 | NCBI WGS metagenome assembly CETM01 (sample SAMEA2622690, study PRJEB7988) | marine metagenome | isolation source: saline water (ENVO:00002010), including
TTTCCAGTCATAACAATTAATGACATGGTTAATGCTCAATATAACCTGTTAGATTTTTTTAAAATCGATAAACTACATAGCGTAATCGGTGGTTCAATGGGTGGAATGCAAGTGCTTCAGTTTGTTGCTAATTTTCCAAACAAAACTAAAACTGCAATTCCTATAGCAAGTACCGCAAGTCACTCTGCACAAAACATTGCTTTCAACGAACTTGGCAGACAATCAATTATGGCCGATGGTAATTGGAAAAATGGAAATTACTCATATTTAAACTCTACACCAGACAAAGGACTAGCAGTTGCAAGGATGGCAGCACATATCACTTATCTTTCAAAGAAAGGTCTGCAAGAAAAATTTGGTAGGAAGCTTCAAGAAAAAGATGACTTGAATTTTAGTTTTGATGCAGACTTTCAAATTGAGAGCTATTTAAGATATCAAGGATCAATTTTTGTAGATAGGTTTGATGCAAACAGTTACTTGTATATAACGAGAGCAATGGACTATTTTGATCTCGTAAAGCAATATAATGGAAATTTATCAAAGGCCTTTGAAAAGTCTAAAACTAAGTTTTTTGTTATTTCCTTTACTTCCGATTGGCTATATCCAACTGCAGAAAATAAAGAAATTGTAATTGCCCTAAATGCAGCAGGTGTTGAAGTGGGTTTTATAGAAATAATAAGCGATAAAGGACATGATTCTTTTCTTTTAGACGTGCCAGAATTTTTAAAAACTGTAAAAAACTTTTTAGAGGCTAATTATTAAAAAATATGAAGAAAGAATTTCAAATAATTTCAGAATTAATTGAAAATAATACAAGAGTTCTTGATGTAGGATGTGGGGATGGAGTATTAATGAGATACTTAAAAGATCAAAAAAATATTGATACCCGAGGATTAGAAATTTCAAAAAACAAAGTACAAATATGTGTTTCACAAGGGCTTACAGTTATAGAAGGAAATGCTGAAGAGGATTTAAAGCAGTTTCCAAACTCTTCATTCAATTATGTTATTTTAAGCCAAACTTTACAAGCATTTTACAATCCAGAAAAAGTTATAGACAATCTTTTGAATGTTGCAGATAAAGCTATTATAACAATTCCAAATTTTGGTTTTTGGAAAGTCAGACTGGATCTTTTAATTAAAGGAACAATGCCTATTACCAAAAACCTTCCAGATGAATGGTACAATACTCCAAATATACATATGTGCACAATCAAAGATTTTTTTAATTTCTGCTCAAAAAAAAAAATAAAGTTATATAAATCGTTAGCCTTGCATGGTGAAAAAACGTCTGAAATTAATAATTACAATTTAAATTGGAAAAATTTATCATCTGAATTAGGAATTTTTTTGATAGAAAAGTAAAATGGAAGTAAAAATTATACCATGTCTTGAAGATAACTATGCATATCTTTTAATCGATAATACAAATAAAACTGCCTGTATAATTGATCCAAGTGAGGCTTCACCAATAATTAATTATTTAGAGAAAAAAAAAATTAAATTAAGTTTTATTTTAAATACACATCATCATTATGATCATGTGGGAGGCAATAAAAAATTAAAGGAAATATATGGTGCAAAAGTAATTGGATATATAGATGACAAAAAAAGAATTCCAGAAATTGATTTTACTGTCAAAAATAATCAAATTTGGAAAGAAAAAAATTTTGAAGCAAAGATTATACATATACCTGGACATACAAGTGGTCATATTTGTTTTTATTTTTTTAATGAAAAGAAAATATTTTCTGGTGATACACTATTTTCTTTAGGATGCGGTAGAATTTTTGAAGGCACTAATAGACAAATGTTTGAGTCTTTAAATTTCTTTAAAAGCTTACCTTATGATACAAATATTTATTGTGGACATGAGTATACTCTTAAAAATTCTGAATTTTGTTTAAAGTATGACCCAAATAATAAAAATCTTAAAAAAAAAATTGAAAAAATTAAGGAAAAATTAAATAGAAATTTACCAACTCTACCGACTACAATAAAAGACGAAATTGAGTGTAACATTTTTTTAAGATCAGAAAACTTAGAGAATTTTTCAAAACTGAGAGATTTAAAGGATAATTTTTAATTTATTAAACTTGACTAAAAGAAGTCTCAGACTATATTGCTGACTATAAATTTTTGATACACTATGTCTTACGCAGTTATACAAACCGGTGGAAAACAATATAAAGTTAAGGCTGGAGAGATACTTAAAGTTGAAAAACTCCACGAACTTAAGCCTTCATCAACAGTTAGTTTTGAGGAAGTCTTAGCATATGGAGATGATAGTAAAATTGAAATTGGAACACCTTTAATTAGTGGTGCTAAAGTTGAAGCCAATTTAATAAAAAATTCTAAAAATAGAACTGTTCTTATTTTTAAAAAAAGAAGAAGAAAAAATTCAAGAAGGAAAAATGGGCATAGACAGGAATATTCTTTGATTAGAATAAATAAAATTTTTTCAAAAGATGGAAAACTATTATCTGAGGCTGAAAAATTAAAAAAAATTAATGAAAAAAAAGAAACTAAAAAATCTATTGAGGAAAAAAAATAAAAGGTAATTTATGGCAACAAAAAAAGCTGGTGGATCATCAAGGAATGGGCGAGATAGTGCTGGTAGAAGACTTGGTGTTAAAAAATATGGTGGTCAGTTTGTTTTGCCAGGTAATATTATTGTTAGACAAAGGGGTACGAAAATTTTTCCTGGAGAGCATGTAAAAATGGGTAAAGATCATTCAATATTTTCGTTAGTTAAGGGAAAAGTCGAATTTAAAAAAACAAAATCAGATAGAACTTTTGTTTCTGTAAAACCCAATTAATCAGTACAACCAAATTAACAAGAGTTGTATTATGAAATTTCTAGATCAAGTAAAAATTTATATTAAAGCAGGTGATGGAGGCGATGGTTCACCAAGTTTTAGAAGAGAAAAGTTTATTGAATTTGGAGGTCCAGATGGTGGAGATGGGGGAAATGGAGGATCCATTATTTTAAAATCAGAGAGAAATCTTAATACTTTAATTGATTATAGATATCAGCAACACCATAAGGCCGAAAGAGGAACTGATGGTGCTGGAAAAAAAAGAACAGGTCGAGGTGGTAAAGATTTGATATTAAAAGTCCCAGTAGGAACTCAAGTTTTTGAAGAGGATAATAAAACCTTAATTTTTGATTTTAAAAAACAAAACGAAAAATTCGTAGTAGCAAGTGGAGGAAAAGGAGGACTTGGAAATGTAAGATTTAAAAGTTCTACAAACAGAGCCCCAAGAAAATTTACAAAAGGTAAAAAAGGGGAAGAGTTTATAATTTGGTTACAGCTTAAAACAATTGCAGATATCGGAATTATCGGTTTACCTAACGCTGGTAAATCAAGTTTATTATCAGCAATAACGGGTGCAACACCAAAAATAGCAAATTATAAGTTTACTACTTTAAATCCAAATTTAGGAGTTGCTATGTATGATGATAAAGAAATAGTGATCGCTGATATACCTGGATTAATTGAGGGTGCGCATAAAGGTGTTGGTTTAGGTATTAAATTTTTGAAACATATAGAAAGATGCAAAACATTATTACATTTAATTGATATTACTGAAAAAAATTTAGAAAGTGCTTATAAACAAGTAAAAAATGAGCTTAAAAATTATAGCAAAGATCTTTTAAAAAAAAGAGAAATTATAGTTCTAAATAAAATTGATCTATTAGAAAAAAATAAGATTAAAGATATTGTTAAAAAATTTTCCCAAAATAAAAAATCAGAAACTGCAACTTTATCTACTTTTAATAAAAAATCAGTTTCAGATATTAAGGCAAGACTATTAAATTATGTATCTTAAAAATTCCAAAAAAATTGTAATTAAAATTGGATCCTCTTTACTTATAGATAATAAGAAAAATATTAGAAATAAATGGTTATTTGAGTTTTCTAAGGATATTAAAAATTTATTAAAACAAAATAAAAAAGTTATAATTGTAACATCTGGTGCTATAGCAATGGGATGTAAAAAATTAAATCTTAGTAAAAAAAATCTTAAATTAGAAAAAAGCCAAGCAGTTGCATCGATTGGTCAAATTGAATTGATGAACTTATTTAATAAAAGTTTCAATAAAAATAAAATTAATATTTCTCAAGTGCTTTTGACTTTAGATGATACTGAAAAAAGAAGAAGAGCGTTAAATGCAAAAAGAACATTTGATAACTTATTTGATTTAGGTTTTGTACCAATTGTTAATGAAAACGATACTACAGCAACAACAGAAATTAAGTATGGAGACAATGATAGACTTGCCTCGAGAGTTGCACAAATATCGAGCGCAGATATATTGATACTGTTGTCAGATGTCGATGGACTTTATACTAAAAATCCAAAAATAGATAAAAGTGCTGAGTTAATAAAAGAAATTAAAAATATAGATAAAAATATTGAACATATATCCACTAAAAGCACAGGTGAACACGGAACTGGGGGAATGAAAACGAAAATAGATGCAGCGAAGGTTTGTCAATTATCTGGGTGTACTATGGCTATTGCAAATGGATTATCATTAAGACCAATTAAAAAAATATTAAAAGAAAACAATTGTACTTGGTTTTTGCCTAAAGTCTCAAAATTGGATGCAAGAAAAAAATGGATCATAAGCTCAATCTCTCCAAAAGGCGAACTTGTAATTGATGATGGTGCAAAATCTGCATTAAAAAAAGGGAAAAGTTTGCTAGCAGCTGGAATTAGAAAAGTAATTGGAAAATTCAATAAAGGTGATCATATAAAAATTATTGATAAAAACTATAAAGAATGTGCGAGAGGCTTAAGTTCATTTTCTTCATTTGAAATTATGAAGATAATGGGTCATCATTCTAATGAAATAGAGAATTTACTTGGATATATTTCTAAATCTGAAGTAGTACATAAAGATGATATGGTAGAATTATAAAATGAAATCAGACATCAATTTGGTCGGAGAAAAAGCAAAAAAGGCTATCCAAAAAAAAATTAATAGTAATACGAAAAATAACGTTCTTAAAAGTTTTCTATTTTTAATTAACAAAGAAAAAGAAAAAATTATACTAGAAAATAACAAAGATATTAAATTTGCCTTTAAAAAAAAAATTAAATCAAATTTAATTGAAAGGCTAGTGCTAAATCAAAAAAAAATAAAATCGCTTAAAAAGTCAGTGAAAGATATTATTAAGTTGGAAGACCCAATTAATAAAATTCTAGAAAAGTGGAGAAGACCAAATGGATTATTAATAAGAAAAATTTCAACTCCTATAGGTATAATTGGTGTTATTTATGAAAGCAGGCCAAATGTTACTTCGGATATTTCAAGCTTGTGTTTTAAATCTGGAAATGCTGTTATTTTAAGGGGAGGCTCTGAAGCTATAAATACTAATAGAATACTAGCCTCACTTTTTAGAAAAGCCTTAAAAATTAATAAAGTAGATCCAAACTTTGTTCAATTTATAAACGATAGAAACAGAAAAATAGTAGATTTTATGTTGTCTAAGATGGTAAATAAAATTGATGTTATAATTCCAAGAGGTGGCAAAAACTTAATTAAAAAAGTTCAAAGTATCTCTAAAATACCAATAATTGGTCACTTGGAGGGCATTTGCCACACTTATGTTGATAAAGACGCAAATTTAAAAATGGCAAATAAAATTGTTCATAACGCTAAATTAAGAAATACAAGCATATGTGGAGCGACTGAAACTATACTTTTTCATAAAAAAATTGTTAAAAAGTTTTGTAATGAAATTTTAAAAAATTTACATAATAATGGTTGTAAAATAATAGGTGATAGCTTTTTAAGAAAATTTTATAAAGGAAAAATATATGTTGCTAAAGAAAGAGATTGGTCAACTGAATATTTATCTGCAACTGTTTCTGTAAAAAGCGTTGATAGTTGTGAGGAAGCTATAAAACATATCAATAAATATGGTACAAGTCATACAGAGTCTATCATCACAAGTAATAAAAAAACTGCATTAAAATTTATGAGAGATATTAATAGCTCTATTGTTATGCATAATACCTCAACTCAGTTTGCTGATGGAGGTGAGTTTGGTTTTGGAGGTGAGGTAGGAATTTCAACAAATAATCTTCCACCAAGAGGTCCGGTTGGTTTAAATCAACTAATTTCTTATAAATATGAAGTTCTTGGAAAAGGCAATATTAGGAAATAAATTGGCGATAAAAAAAATTGGAATATTGGGTGGTAGTTTTGATCCTGCGCACATAGGACATCTTGCAATATCTATTCAAGCAAAAAAAAAATTCAAATTAAGTAATGTCATTTGGGCTATTACAAAACAAAATCCTTTTAAAAAAAGAAGTAACAAAAGTTTAAAAGAAAGAATAAAACAATCAAAAAAAATATCAAAGTCTAAAAAGTTTATCGAGGTAAGATATTATGAGGATAAAATTAAATCTAATAAAACTATTAATTTACTAAATTATATTAAAAAGAAAAATAATGTTGATATCTATTTTATAATAGGATCAGATATTCTAATAAATTTTCATAAATGGCATAAATGGAAATTGATTTCTCAAAAATGTAATATTTTAGTTTTTGACAGACATGGTTTCAAAACTAAATCTTTAAAATCAGTGGCTTTTAAACACCTAAAACAAAAGAATTTGAAATTCGTTAAATTTAAGAAAGTTAATATTTCATCTTCTAAATTAAGAAAAATTTGATAAGGTTTTAATAATTAATGGATAAAATCACTAATCTTAAAGAAACAATTTTAAAAACCTTAGATAATAATAAAGCCTTAGATATCATTAGCATTGATCTTGCAAATAAAAGCTCAATGGCAGATTATATGATAATAGCAAGTGGAACTTCATCAAGACATATTCAGGCTTTATCTGAGCAGGTCTTAGAAAAATTTAAAAATAGTGGAATAAAGAATTGTAAAATTGAAGGATCCGATAGCAATGAATGGAAATTAATAGATGGAATTGATTTAATAGTTCATATTTTTAATCCAGAAAAAAGAAAATTCTATGAACTAGAAAAAATGTGGTCCGAACTAATTCCTAAAGAAAAGGTTACAATATGAAAAAATTTATAAAAATCGTAATGATAATATTTTTTACTTGTTTTAAAGGAAGCTATGCAGCAAATAATACCGAACTTTATAAAAAAATAGACTTATTCAGTGAAGTTTTAAATAAAATTAATAGTGAATATGTAGAGGAAATCGACCAAAGCGAGGTAATGGATGCAGCAATTGATGGTGTATTGCAATCTCTAGACCCATACTCATCTTATATGTCCCCTGAAATGTTATTAAATATGCAAACAGAAACAAGTGGGGAATTTGGTGGATTAGGTATTGAGGTAGGTATGGAAGCTGGAGTAGTAAAAGTAATTTCACCTATTGATGATACGCCTGCTTCAAAAGCAGGAGTAAAAGCTGGAGACTACATTGTTAAAATTAACGATATTCAAGTTCAAGGAAAATCTTTAACAGAGGCTGTAGAATTGATGAGGGGCCCAGTTGGAAGTGATATTAAAATAACAGTAAGAAGAAAGGGAGTTAAGAAAGCATTAATTTTTGAAATAACTAGAGAAATTATAAAAATTCAATCAGTCAAATCTGAAATACTTAACAATGAGGTAGGTTATATAAGATTAAATGCCTTCAATGAAAACAGTAGCGATCAAATTAAAAATAAACTTAAAGAAATAAATAAAAATAAATCGGTAAAAAGTTATATTTTAGATCTAAGAAATAACCCAGGCGGTTTGCTCTCACAAGCTATTAAAATTTCAGACTTCTTTCTTAATGAAGGCGAAATTGTATCTACCAAAAGTAGGAATAAATCTGAGAATAGAAAATTTTTTGCAAAAAAAGGTGACATTATTGATGGAAAAACGTTAATTGTTTTAATTAATTATGGGTCAGCATCCGCATCAGAAATAGTAGCTGGAGCCTTAAAGGATCATAAAAGAGCTATAGTGCTTGGTGAACAAAGTTATGGCAAAGGATCAGTTCAGTCAATTATTCCATTAAAAAATAAAGGAGCTATAAGATTAACTATTTCTAAATACTATCTTCCATCAGGCAAGTCTATTTCAGAAGTTGGTATAATACCTGATATTGAAGTAGTTGAAAAAGATGAAGATTTCAAAATAAATACTGAAAGTGATAATCAGCTTGAATTTGCATTAAAACTTCTTAATGGATAAAAAATTAGAAAATTTTCAAAAACTTCCTTACAGAAATGGGGTTGGAATTGTTGTTCTAAATAACGAGAATAAAGTTTTTGTAGCAAAGAGAATTGATAACCCTAAAAATTTTTGGCAGATGCCTCAAGGAGGAGTTGACGAGGGTGAAGATCTTTTAAATGCTGCCTACAGAGAATTAAAAGAGGAAACAAGTATTTTTAACGTAAAATTGATAAAAGAAATTGAAGATTGGACTCAATATGATTTACCATCAAAACTAATCGGTATTATTTGGAAAGGACGATATAAAGGGCAAAAACAAAAATGGTTCATATTTAAGTTTTTGGGAAATGATACTGAAATCAATATCAAAACTAAAAATCCCGAATTTTTAGACTGGAAATGGATTGAAATAGGAAAAATTACAGAAATAGTTGTAGATTTTAAAAAAGAAGTTTATCAGAAAGTTGAGAAAGAAATAAAAAAAATTATTAATTAATTGATTTTAAAACCTCAATTTTTTGGTCAGCAAGATACTTTTGCTGATCACTAATTTCTTTATCCTTAGAATTTTTCTCAGCTTCACTTAAGATTGCATCAATTCTGTCTTTTTTCATGTCATTAATATTAGAAATTGAACTAGTAAGAATCGTTAAATTGTTATCTTTAAATTCAACAATTCCATCTTCAACAAAAAACCTATCCTCTGCTCCTTTAGAAAATATTTTGATTAATCCTGGCTTTAAAAAAGATATAAGTGAAATATGATCTTTCAAGATGCCCATTTCTCCTTCGTAAGCAGGAATAACTACCTCTGTAACATCATCTTTTAAAAGAAAAGACTTTTCAGGATTAACTATTTCTAATTTAAATTGATCACTCATTAAGCGGCTGCTTCTTTTGCCATTTTTTCAGCTTTCTCTATAGCCTCTTCTATTGTACCAACCATATAAAAAGCTGCTTCAGGTAAGTGGTCATACTCACCCTTACAGATTGCATCAAAACCTTTTATTGTTGACTCTAAATCAACAAGTTTTCCTGGTGATCCAGTAAACACTTCTGCTACAAAAAATGGCTGAGATAAAAATCTTTGAATTTTTCTAGCTCTCGCAACAGTTAATTTGTCCTCTTCTGATAATTCATCCATTCCTAATATTGCAATGATATCTTGTAAAGATTTATAGGTTTGAAGTACTTTTTGAACTTCTCTTGCAACTCTATAATGTTCATCCCCAACGATTCTAGGATCTAAAATTCTTGAAGTTGAGTCTAACGGGTCAACAGCTGGATAAATTCCAATCTCAGCAATTTGTCTAGATAATACTGTTGTTGCATCCAAATGTGAAAAAGATGTTGCTGGAGCTGGGTCAGTTAAATCATCGGCTGGTACATAAATTGCTTGAACAGAAGTAATTGAACCTTTGTTTGTTGTAGTAATTCTTTCTTGAAGATTTCCCATATCTGTAGCTAACGTTGGTTGATATCCCACTGCAGAAGGTATTCTCCCTAATAATGCAGAAACTTCTGATCCAGCTTGCGTAAATCTGAAAATATTATCAACGAAGAAAAGTACGTCTTGACCTTCTTGATCTCTGAAATATTCTGCAACTGTTAGGCCAGATAAAGCAACTCTTGCTCTTGCACCCGGTGGTTCATTCATTTGGCCATAAACCAGTGCAGCTTTTGATCCTGTGCCTTCAGGTTTTATTACTCCTGACTCTATCATTTCATGATAAAGATCATTACCTTCTCTAGTTCTTTCTCCCACTCCTGCAAAAACTGAAAAACCTCCATGGGCTTTTGCAACGTTATTAATTAACTCCATAATGAGAACTGTCTTACCCACGCCTGCGCCACCAAACAAACCTATTTTTCCACCTTTAGCATATGGTGCTAGCAAGTCTACAACTTTAATACCGGTAACTAAAATTTCTGTTTCTGTTGATTGATCATTAAATTCAGGTGCAGCTCTATGAATTGGCCAATTCTCTTTCGTTTCAACTTTTCCTTTCTCATCGATTGGTTCACCTATAACATTTATAATTCTTCCTAAAGTTTCAGGGCCCACTGGAACTTTAATTGGAGCTCCAGTATCTATTACCTCGTCACCTCTTTTCAAACCTTCAGTTGCATCCATAGCAATAGTTCTTACACTTGACTCTCCTAAATGCTGGGCAACTTCCAATACTAATCTGTTACCACTATTATCACATTCTAATGCTGTTAATATTTCAGGTAGTTCTCCCTCAAATTT
>CETM01204726.1_pt1 | contig 10426 bp, 6 predicted proteins | sample 361451 | NCBI WGS metagenome assembly CETM01 (sample SAMEA2622690, study PRJEB7988) | marine metagenome | isolation source: saline water (ENVO:00002010), including
AGGTGATTAGCGAATACAGAATGGTCGGATACAAACACAATACTACCGGTAACATCGACATTACCTTCTTTGACACCCTTTACTTGATCGATTGCTTCAATTCCAGGATAATCCATTCGAATGATTAAACCAGTATTGTTGCCTCCAAGAATTGGGTTATCAGGGTCATTTGCATCCATGTTTTCTCTAGCGATAAAGGCTGAACCGGATGCATGAGCTAAAACCTTGACATTCCGTGAAGTATCTTCATCATCTAAGACTTGAATTGCCGTTGGGCGATGGAATAAAACTGGAAGAGCGCAGTCACTGTACCTCTCACTATCCTGCAATGCATCGTCGCTGCAATAAGGCCTGCGTTCAAATTGGTCATCCCAGACCTTGTTTACACCAGCAACTGCCCACAACTTTCGTGAATCTGCAGGTTCTGCTTCACCGGTTTGGCTTGCAACTTCGTAGTAACGATTAGGATCAACTACTGGTGCATCGAAAAATTTCACATCGAATTTGTCAGCAACTGTTTGTGCATTTGTTGAATTTGCTGCAATAATTACCTTGCCGCCTTTCTCGGTAACGAAATCGAATAATGCCTCGGCTTCGGCATTGTCGAACGGCTTCTCTGGTGCAGCGATGACTAACATTGTTCGATGAGGCTCTCTCCAATCATTAACCAACATTGGAGTGGACATTGTGTTTGCTACAACATAGTCCATGCCATCTTCACCCAAGGAATTCCGCATTGCTGAGACCTGTTGATACTGGATATTCTGTTCCTCATCTGTAACATAAGCAGAGTACACAGTAGTCTTATTCGCAGAAGTGGCGATTATGACGGTGGTAGAAAGGAGCATTGCAACGATGAATCCAACCAGCAACCAAGTTTCTAACTTGATGCTTTTTGCTTCTTCATCAGCCATTACATATCCCCTCGAAAACGGCTACAACTAAACGCAGCATTTCTCGCAATTTCAACCCACTCATATAGGTTATCGTGGCTTGAGCGGAGAAATTGTTCGAGTATCAACTATAATAATTGAATATCATCCCCGAAAAATAGCGATATTATTGCCATTTTTGACGACAAAATGCGGAAAATATCACTGTGATTACACACATTAGAGAAGATATTGCCGGCATTGAGGAAGTTTCGGTCCCTAATTCTGATGATTCAGAGTCCTCTTTTTCTTCTGATTTTTCACTTTCTTCCTTGATGTCGATGGCCTCAACATTGAACTCTAGAACTTCAACATAAGTAATTCCGTTTCCTTCACTTACAACAGAAAAAATGAGTTCACAATTCTTGTCTGGATGGCTTGATGATGCAGTCAGTTCAATCATTAGATTCCACGACTCTCCTAAATTCGCATTTCCATCTGTGCCACCTTCGATGATTGAGTAATCCATTTGGGGGCAGTATCTGAACATAAAATCAGGATCTCTTAATGAATCGATAGAATTCCCCTTGTTCTCAATTACGAGACCAGCAAATTCACTGGTTCCGGATTTAATATTGTCAACCAAATTCCAGTTATCGGTCTCTGTAAATTCAATGTCCAAAAAGTAGACTGAAGAAAATCTTAGGTTTTGTTCAATTGTTTTTGAGCCATCTCCCGCCTGTCCTGCAACAATCAAATCATTAACTGATAATTCCAAAGAAAAAACTTCACTGGTAGGACAAAGCGGCTGTTCATTGCCTACTTGATTACCTTCACCATTACCAGAAATTTTGATTTCAAAAGTTTCATTTGTATTTGCTTCGACATTTACTTTGCTTTCAGAATCAATTGAAAATGAATTTTCATCACAACCTGAAGGATATGTTATCTCGATATCTATTTCATATTCTGAAGGTAGTGGTCTAGCATTATCAATCCAAAATGTCAACATTGTTTCGAATTGAAATGTACTATCTAAATTCATTAGAACTTCATCTTCTTCAACTTCCCAACCTATGCTCCATGAAGGATTGTTAGGATTGGGAGTTTGCGAACTTACTAGTGGAGAAAAAATTGCCACAAAAAAAATTGTGATAATCAACTTCCTCATTTTCATTCCTCGCAAGCACGCTTGACTAACACTTTGATCATATTTCTGCGATACCTTGGCGGCAAAGCCGTATTGTTTACTGGTTTTGTCGAAGCATAAATCGCATCTGCCATCGCTTTGACATTACCATTGGATGTTGCCACCTCTTCATCGTGTCTACGTGGAATGCTTTCCAGAGCAGTTGTAGCGATTCTAATCGTACTTCTGTCACCTTTCTTCCAAGCAGCTGCAACTCCTGCCTCGGGGAAATCCCAAGATTCTCTAACCCTGAGTTTACGATATGAACCAACCCAATCCCCTGCATCATCTGAAAGAGTAACTTTGAGCATAAATTCCCCAGGTTGTAGTACATTCCTCGTCATTCCATCCAGTTGATAGAATTCATGTAATGGCATTGAACGGGGACCGTTTGGTCCAATCAAGTGTGCAGTTGCATTCAACACCATCAAAGTGGGAGCGATGTCTCCTTGGTATGTAGCAACACATAATTCATTTTGATTTGGAATTACTCGGCAATCAGAACCTGTGCCGCAATCACATTTGTGACACCAATCAATACTACTTCGCCATTCTTCTGCCTGATTAAACCAGAAACAGCGAGTATCTAGGCACAAATTGCCACCTAATGTTGCATTCCTACGGATGAGAGAAGATGCGACTTTGCTTGCGGCTTCTGCAACAAGCGGGTGTGCCTGACCGCCCGCTGCAATATCATGCAAGCGAGCCATGCATCCGATTTCAGTCATCGAAATGTCAGAAATTCCCTGTATTGCTGCTAATGAAATTACATGTGGTTTAGTATTGATATGCCACTTGTAATTTGGAATAAGATCGGTTCCTCCTGCAATCCAATCAAATTCTTGCCCTGAAGCAATAAGTTCGCTTGCAATACTGCAAGCCTCATCAACAGTTGCTGGACGATGAAGTTCAAATGGTGGCATCAGCATTACTTCTCACCTCCCATATGTCTCTGTTCTTTCTTGGTCCACGCAGTTCCTGCTAAGCCAAGACCCTCGATTTGACTTTCATCAGGCCTAACTGAAATTGTCCATGTGTCATCCTGTTCTTCAGGTGGAAGATTAGGGTCAAGACCAAACAAAACTCCATTGAGATATGGACCATCATCTTCGAATCTTTGTCGGCGCGCATCACGTATGTTGTGCTCGGCCGCCCTATCTGCCAACTTTTGTTGTAGTTCAGAGAAATCTAAGCGAGGTACTGGCAAGTCTTGTGCATCTTCTAAGCCTTGGACCTTCATCTTCTTGGCAATCGCGGCCCAAACCTTGTCTGGAGTTAGTGGTAGGTTGTTAATTCGTATTCCTATCGCATCATATACCGCATTTACAACCGCTGGAAGTATTGGTAATAGAGGCCCCTCGCCCGCTTCCTTAGCACCAAATGGCCCCTCTGGGTCACATGATTCAATGATTATTGGCGTTACATTTGGCATTTCATGAACACTTGGAATCTTATATTCTAGCAAATTCGGATTTTGAAGATGACCTGTACGGCCGTAGACCATTTGCTCTGAGAGAACTTGACCTAATCCCATATGGCATGAACCAATGATTTGACCTTCTACAGCCAAAGGATTCAGGGCTTTGCCACAATCATGTGCTGCCCAGACATCTGTACATTTGATTAGGCCTGTCTCAACATCAACTTCGACTTCAGCAACATATGCCGAAAAGGAGTATGCAGGAGCAAGGCCCGCTGCTGCACCTTTGTGAACACCGCCCATTGGTGGAGTTCTATATGCGCCACTCGAGATTAGTGCACCTCTATCTTCCTGAGATTTGTGCAATGCATCGAGATATGAAACCCCTTGTGTTGGATCTTTCTTGTTGTATATTCTTCTATCATTCAAGATTAGTAATTCTGAAGGAACTTCAAGCATTTCACTGACAGAATTTAGTAGAGTTTCCCGAATTTCCAAAGCAGCACTTATCGCTGCGTTTGCATTCATGAAGGTCACTCTTGATGAATAAGAACCGAGGTCGACTGGGCTTGTATCACTCTCATGTGAACGCACATGTATCATATCTAGTGGTAGAGCCAAAACCTCTGCGACCACTTGGGCAACTGCAGTTGTTGACCCCTGTCCGATTTCTGCAGCACCTGTATGTACAGTTACTCCGCCATCCATGTCAATTTGAATGTGAACTGTTGCATGAGGGAAATTGTTAGGATCCCAGTGAATTGGTAATCCAGAACCTGATATGAAGAAGCCACAACCGATTCCTATTCCTTTACCAAGTGGTAATTTACGGAATTTTTCATCCCAGTTACTTCCTTCGCGCACCCTTTCTAATGCCTGACGCATTCCGTTAGAAGTAATTCTGAATCCAGTGATTGTCTTTGAATGAGGAGGCAACAGATTTGCTAGGCGCAAATCGATTGGGTCTACTTGTAATTGCTCTGCCAAATCATCCAAACCTACCTCTATTGCGCATCGAGTATTCACTGCGCCATGCCCACGCATTGCACCGCTTGCAGGCTTATTTGTCCAAACTCTAGCGCCAGTGTAATGGAAAGAGCCTAGTTCATATGGAGCAGTTGCTAGTACACCGTTGTAGTAAGAAGTCACGTGTCCAAAAGATGCGAATCCTCCGCCATCGATTAAAGCGTCAATATCGAAACCAGAAATCTTTGCTTCTTCATCTGCATTAATTTTCACCTCGATATGAGATGGATGGCGGCCACGGTTAACCCAGAACACTTCTTCTCTATCGAATGTAATCCGTACTGGTCGCCCTGCCTTTCTTGCTAGAATTGCAGCACACATCTCATGAGGGAATGGGTCGGATTTTCCACCGAATCCTCCACCTACAAATGTTCGAATCACATTGATTTGGTGCATAGGGACATCCAAAACAGTGGCCAATGCTCGGTGAGCATAATGAGGAACCTGTTGTGGAGTATAGAGTTGCAGTCTACCGTTAGAATCCCAATGAGCAACTACTGCATGAGGTTCTGTGAAACCGTGGTTTACTCCCATAAATTTCCATTTTCCATGATGAGTCGCTGTTGAATTTTCAAGATTTGAGCGGTCGCCAAATTCTTGGAAAACCCTCTTTTGTACATTGGTTGAACCGATGTGATATTGACCTCTCCAATGGATTGGCTCATCTACATCTAGCAGTCCTTTCTTTGGGTCATGAACTGCATCGAGAACTTCGTATTCAACCTCGATTAATGCTGCTGCTTCGCGTGCAGTTTCTTCATCTATTGCAGCTACACAGGCAACTAGATCTCCAACATGTCTTACTTTCTCAACAGCCATTGCGTGCTCGTCTTTTGTTACTGGTAAAACACCGAATTTGTTAGGAGCGTCAACACCAGTTGATACAGCAATAACTCCGGGAAGGCTTTCAGCCTTTGAAGTATCAATGCTCTTTACTTTAGCATAATGATGCGGAGAGCGAACTATTCTCCCAATGATTTCGTTTGGCAATCTTACATCATCACCATACCAGGCTTGTCCAGTGACCTTTGCATTTGCATCTACTAACGCAGTTCTCTTACCAACTGTAGTTCCTGTCCGGAATTTATCTTGGAAATGACCACCTGCTGGTTGTGCTTCATTTCCACCTTCTAGTTCGGGTATGAAATCCATGTCTCGTGGAGACATTTCTGGCCTTGAACCTCCAGAGCCGGGCGGATTGAATCGCATCTTTCCTGCAACTCTTTTGCCATCGACCCTGACATCTTTGCTGCTTCCGGGTTGCTGAACATAATCCTTGCTCATGTCATCACCTAGAATCAATTGGGTCCGCTTGGATGCGGGTCTGAATGTGCATCGCTAGAAGGAGATGCTGCCTCGCTGTCTCCACGGTGAATTGCAGCAGCAGCCTGAATTGACTGGATAATTTGCTGGTAGCCTGTACAACGACACAGATTGCCTTCAATCGCACAAGCGATTTCAGAATCGGTTGGATTGGAATTATCATTCAATAGAGCTTGTGAAGCAACCAAAAACCCAGGTGTACAGAATCCACATTGAGAGCCACCATGTTCTGCAAAGCATTGTTGGATCGGAGCCAAATGAGCCCCCTCTGCTAAGCCTTCTACTGTGGTGATGCTACATCCTTCAGCATCTTGAGCCATTGTAAGACAGGAAAGGCGAGGCTGCCCATCTATCATTACAGTACAGCAGCCGCAAGTTCCCATATCACATCCACGCTTTACACCAAGGCAACCTACCTTGTCTCTAAGCACATCTAATAGGATTGCATTAGATGGCGCTAGTACCTCTTGTGACTGGCCATTTACTTCCGCAGACCATACTTTGGATGGTGCCGCAGGAATCATCGAAACATGCTCTTTTCCGACCATAGTTGACACCAACCGAACAGGGGGAGAATGAATCACCCTTTCAGCATTGGCACTGATTTTACAAACGATTCTGTTCAGATTACAATATTTTCTTCACTCTCGCAGGCTTACCACAGTAAAGTCATCTTTGCCCGCAGTTGGCTCAATCCAATCTTCATCTCCGGGAAGAATCAAGCCATCTCCAATCTGTACCAAATCCGCAGCCAATTCTTGCTGGGATTTGCACAAGGTATCCCAATCAAATGAAGGATTTCGCCACTTTGCCCACAGTCGCATTCTTCTCCAAGAAGACTTGCCTTTTGAGTACAATTTCATTTGTAATCTACCCGCAGTAGGCATCCACCAAATCATCAAAGGTAAGACCAAAGATGCTGGGAGTGAGAACAAGAATTCGATAATTACGCTATATTCTGCAAAACCAGCAATTGGGCTTGAATCTGAAAGCAGCGCCCAAGTGAAGGCACTGGCTGAAATGAACCACCAAATAGGATATGCCACAAGTGCAGTGTACAACTTAAACGCACCGCGATTTGTATCCTTCATTTTACGCCCAAATGTTCTATCGATTGCAACGACGAACAAGAATGGTGGAAACGAACCTACAATCGCACTAAATGTAACGAAGCCTAGCATAAATGACCAAGCAAAAAGCCAGAGAAAAATGGACTTTGCAAATCCTTTGCCAGTTACCGATTGAGGTCGTGAATCTACATGATGTGGCTTGAGATCTAGTGATTCTAATTTTGACATATGTTTGCGAGTTCTTTGCTCCAATTTTTCACATTTCTTTTCGTCATTTATTGCAAGCCATTCCCAAGCGGCTCGAACGCGTCTAGCACCGATTACTCCTTCGCCATAAGTTGTTAATTTCTCTAGTTCAGGATTTTGCCTTCTTCGCTCTGCACGAATGATTGAACGAGCTTTCCAGATAAGTTCCCTATCCTTCCAATCGTCACGTGATAGTGATGCACGAGAAATTTCTCCAGAGATAATATCGCTTAATTTCTCGATTGTTCCATTGACTTCAATTGGCCTTTCTACAGTTAGTGCAACTCTTTCTCTAAAGTAGTGTTTGCGACTATAATGAATTCCAACTGGAATGATTACCGGCTTGTTATCACCTGATAACTCAACTGCTCTAAGAGCGATTTTTGCTGCATTATCTTGGATTTGCTTTGTTTTAGGAGAAGTATGTGATTCACCTTCTGGGAAAACGACGACATTTTTGCCGGCAGCGACCTGCAGGGCTAAGTTTTCCAATTCCTCATCATTATCGATTATCCCATCGAAATTGACTTGTTGTCCTAGGAGAAGTCCTTTCGTCAACATATTGTCAAACAGGCCACCGGGGTGCCAAGATACGATTATTGCACCTCTATCAGTAGGTAAATTCTCTACATCAATAACCGTGATTTCTCGAAACCAGGTGGACATCAAAACTCTACTGAACCAGTTTTGAAGCCCCATATCGAGGCGTATGGACATGTGGTTTTGACTTCTCTCCCGTTTTCGCATGGATACATAGGGTTCAAACACTATTGCTAGGTCGCGCGTAGCGCGGTGAAGGACATGAGTGCATACAGACGTACTTTCAGTTTGCTTGGATTAGTAATTCTAGTAGCGCCCTTAATTGTTGCAACCATACCAGTTTCTGCAGCAATTGACGATGCAGATGAGCCTCAAGGATGGTGGACTGAGACCACTGTTGATCGCAATCAAAACAAAATCGGTGACATGGTTGAACTACATATGGACAATCCAATTTTCCTCGACGAGGATAACACATTACCTTTGATTATTGATTTCTATTATACCCCCGGTCAAGAAGAAATTGACATGCTGGAGCGAAATGTCGACTATCAACACCAGTTCATTCTACATGGAATCGATGCATTGGCAGGAAGAGTACCGGTTGATGAATTGCTAGCGCTAAGGGACCTACCTGGCGTAGTGATGATTGAGTTAGATGGAATCCTAACCATTGCAAATAACGATGCAAGAATAGGGCATGGCGTGGATGTGGCGTTCGCTGAAACCGGATATGATGGCTCTGGAACAACAGTTGCAATCATAGACACAGGCCTAGATGGCAACCATTCTAGCCTTGATGACCAGGATGATGACCCAATGACCAACGACCCAAAAATTCTAGGATTTTACGATGCTGTAAATAATGCAGGAAATACCAATGGGACCGATTTCCCATATGATGACCAAGGTCATGGTTCTCACTGTGGAGGAACTACTGCAGGTACTGGAGCACCAACATACGAACACCCTGGAATGGCACCACAAGCCCATCTTGTAGGAGTTAAGGTTCTAGATTCAGGAGGCTCTGGTTCCTTTGCAGGCGTTATGGCAGGAATGCAATGGACCATTGACACTATGCACCAATACAATACAAGAATCGCTTCAATGAGTCTTGGAGGCCCTGGTCCAATCGAGTGGACATCATCTGAGGAAGATAGTGTAAACCGACAAGCGAATGAGATGGTTAGAGCAGGAATTGCCCTTTACATTGCTGCAGGAAACTCAGCCGGTACAGCTACTATCGGCACTCCAGGTTCTGCTGAAGATGTCATCACTGTAGGCGCACTGGACAAAGATACTTCAATTGCAATCTACTCAAGTCAAGGCCCTACTGAAGAAGGACGTGTCAAGCCAAATATTGCATACATGGGCAGTAGTATTATGTCTGTTGCATACAATACAGGCGACCAATACACTGCTATGAGTGGAACGAGCATGGCAACACCTGGTGCTGCTGGAGTTGGCGCGCTCATGTTACAAGCAAATCCGAACTTATCACCGTTCGACATTCGAAATATCATGCAAGAAACTGCAACATACAGACAATGCCATTACATGGGAGCGAATGAACCATGTCCCGAAGATTTACTTCCTAAGAATAGACAAAACAATGTCTATGGCCACGGCCATGTAAATGCATTAGAATCGGTAATTGAAGCCGCTGAATACAATCAACAATATTCATTCAATTCCAATATCTCTCTAACTGTAACAAATTCCTTGAACTCTAATGGTAGCGTTTTGTTGGGCCCAGGTTCAACAATTGAAATCGACATCAACCAAGGAGTCGACACTATTCAATGGATGAGTAATGACCTGCGTGACACTTGGTCAAATATTCATTCATATGACCACGAAGACAAGGTTATACTAGAGTATCAAGAAATCGTTCACGAATTGGAACACCTGCCTGGAATCACTCTACTCACAAACCACACTCTTTCAGTAAGAGGATTGGAGGGGACCACTTCCAGTCCATTGGTTTCTATTGATATTTTACTAACTGATGAAGTTCTAATCAAAATAGATCCTGTAGAAGAGTCACTTGATTTCGTAGTTTATGGTTCTGTGTTCGCAGCCATAATCCTCTCAATAGTTCTACTAATTGCATTCATGAAGAACGAATCAAGTAAAGAAGCAATCCACGCTCGAGATTCAGACATTGAAGAAGTGGTTGAAGCGGAAATTATCGAATAACCGTCTAGAGTGGCCTGTGCCGGCTCAACATTGAAAAACCCTACAACCTAGTTATTCTCGAGAATTATGGGTAACTCGCCATCTAGACCGCAAAGACCGACCAATCAAAGAACGCTCTCACAACGCATTGGGAACCTATCTGCTGATGCTGTTGCAGCACCTGCTGTAAAAATGGGAACTATCGGAAAACCTGCATATATTGTCAATAATGGATTGCAAAAATTTGCTCAATTAATCCTATTTGGAATAGCGATGGTAGCGATTTGGGCAGGCTTGCTATCTATCGCTTTTGGTGGAGAAGATACCGGACAGGCCGAGTTCTTAGTGCTCGGTTTTGGTGGCCTTCTATCTGGATTCCTAGCTGTATCTTTGGTCGAATTCCAAAGACGAAAAGGTGGTAATGAATTACAAAATGTACACGACTACATGTTGGGTGTCGCATTTTTCTTCTTAGCTGTTGGAACCCTATGGGGTTCAAGATGGCTTGTCGGCTTCTTGGCAGAACAAGGAGTTGAATGGTTCATTCCAGCAGGAACTGATC
>CETM01198156.1_pt1 | contig 10407 bp, 10 predicted proteins | sample 361451 | NCBI WGS metagenome assembly CETM01 (sample SAMEA2622690, study PRJEB7988) | marine metagenome | isolation source: saline water (ENVO:00002010), including
GAGGTTCGAATCCATCCCGCATCCACCAAACACTGCTGTGGTAGCTCAGTTGGTAGAGCATCGGATTGAACAAATGTCAGCCGCATTCTACGACTCAATTCTTTGAACGAGTCGCTAGTTTAGGCTGACGGCTTTTCTTTCGATAAGACATATTCTTTTACTCTATCCAAATTTGCTCCCCCCTGTAGTACTTACTGCATAGGCTCTAGACCAAAAATAGGGTTTCCAGAAAAATCGCTTTAAATATTGTTCGTTTTCTTTTCGTATGTGTCTGGCAGATACTGTTTTAAGGTTGCCTATCATTCTGGATAAGTTTAGTGAGGGATGAGCTTCAATGAGAAGATGAACATGATCTTCTTCTGCCCCAAACTCTGTAAGTTCACAATCCCACTTCTTAAGTACATCAACAAAAATATCCTGCATTCTTTCCACAATATTATGGGTTATCAACTTATGACGGTGTTTAATTACAAACACGATGTGATAATGGAGTCTATAAACGCTGTGATTCTTTGTTTTCAATGTGTTTTTAGGTTGCATTGATCTATTATACCTAATAATATATTTAATATGAAAATCATACGCAGTGACAAATTAAATATCAACACAGACGCACAACAAAAACGTGTGCTCGGTGATACGTTGTCGCTGTATCGAAAGTACGTGCGTGACTTGATGGTGTTGATTAATGCGCGCTGGCGTTTTTTTCAACACGCTCAAGGGAATGATATTGTTAAGATGGTTGAGGATTTAATTCACCCAACCAAGCAACGCCCTCAAGTAAAGCATCCGCATTTCCATAAGAATTATTACAAGTTTCCCAGCTACCTTCGACGGGTGGCGATTATGGATGCCGCAGGTCAAGTGCGCTCATTCCATACACGTTATGATGACTGGCTGGATAACGGTATGCGTAACATGCCGCCCAAACTTACTGTTAGCACAGCGACATTTCCCAGCCTCTACAAAGGTCAGTGTATTAAGTTTAGCGATGATAATAAAACCGCCTTTATCAAAGTGTGGGTGCGCAAGGATTGGATTTGGCAGGCGTTTCGCTTATCAGGTAAATCCCGATTCTTAGGTAAAGGTAAAGCATTGTCACCTTTGCTAACAGTCAAGGGGAAACAATGGGCATTATCCACACCCGTTAAAATGGATATTCCACTCAAGGACAAAGCCGATTACAGCGGACGCGTGCTCGCTGTCGATGTCGGCATTAACACCGCCGCGACATGCGCTATCGTGGATAAGTCTGGCACTGTTGTTCATCGACGGTTTATTGATAGAACAGACAAAGACCGCACTTACCACATTATGCAGCGCATTCGCAGTAAAGCACGCAAAGCCACACGGCATGGCAACAAGCTCGACAAAGGGTTCTGTGGTTCGCACCACCGTCAGTTAAGACAATTGAGTCACAATCAGGCGCACCAAATCAGTCGTCAGATTGTTGATATGGCCGTTGATTTTCAGTGTGATGCAATAGTGTTGGAAAACCTGAAATACTGGCGGCCCAAGGCAGGTAGGAAAGGCTCTGTGATGAAAATGCGGTTTCATACGTGGTTTAAATCCGCGCTATCGGATCGCATTAAATCCAAAGCGGCTGAGCAGGGTGTTCGCACATTGGATATCTATGCCAGAGGCACATCCAGCCATGCTTATGACGGCAGTGGTGAAGTTAAGCGTGACAAAGGAAGCTATGCCAATGCGCAATTTAAGACTGGGAAACGCTATAATGCTGATCTAAATGCTGCATACAATATTGCCGCTCGCGGCATCGTAAATCTTTATTATCCATCGCTGCATAAGCAGCAATGGAGTCGTGGCAAGCCAAACGCTTGCCCGACAACGGGAAACCCGTTAGTGCTATCCTCTTTGTGGCTCCTTTAGCAGCCCAAAGAAGGTTAGTGTCTGGATTCCGCGACTCTATTCTTCGAATGAGTCGTCGGAGGTTTCAAAATCCGAGTGTCACTGGTTCGATTCCAGTTCGCAGCACCAATTTGCGAAAGCAAACTCATTGTAAGCCCCGTGAGCGAAATCGCGGGCGGATAATGGAGATAAGCGCGGCCAGACGGTGCGAGGTGCCCCCTATTTGCAATGCGGTGAAGATACAGGATATCGGCTGGATTCCAAAGTCTAGCCTCTAATTAGCGTAAGACGCGATTTCATCAGCCAGCTCTTGATCCCACTGAAATTCAATATCGAACTTCCCTGTTGGGTGCAACGTGAACTTGGCTCGATTCCAATCATTCTCGCCACCTTCCGTGGTTATTTTATGCAAACGCTCAAATGCTTCAAATAGCTCAAAGCTACTATCAAAATCATAATCTAAATCTGAATTTTCGTCTTCTTTGTATACACAATTAAAATGAGCAGCGCCTTGATGGACCTCAGATTTGATAATGGCCACAGCCCAGTTCGCGTCGATAGTATCAACGATATGCTGTGATATTTTAAGGTAAATGTCGTCAATGGTCATCTGGATTTCGCTTCCCTGTTTAGTTTGAATAATGGTTTGATTGTTTTCTTATTGTAACACAAAGCGTGCTGATAGATACACACTTTCAGTGCTTTAACTTTGGATGGTTCTGAATGATTTTAAATTTAGGATGGTTACGAATCTGACCACCCGCGCCACATTGAAACGTAGCGTACAGGAGTAAGAAGATGGTTGTTGATAAACAAAAAGTAAAAGACATCTTTTATCGTCTTTATGCCAACGGAAAATCCCACTCTATCACTTTGGTATTGATGGTGCCAAGATAACTAATGAGAAGTCCCACTCTGTGCGGAACGCGACATCAATAAGCTTGTATTGACCGCATTTGTAATCATTAATGCAACAGCTTAAGTCAGTAGCATTGGTCTATTCGAGCACTATCAGAAAAAAGCCTTTTTGGTATACATTATGCTAGTTTTATGTGTTTGAAAAGTATTTCAACATAAATCAACACGAAACAAAGGACACTATCGATGTTTAAGAAACTTTTTTTCACTACAGCGCTAGCATTATCACCCATTGTAGCTAATGCGGATTTGCTGGAGTTTGACTGGCAAGTAGAAGGAGATGGTGATGTTACCCTCGACACGCACACTGGAAAGCTCTGGCTTGACCTTGATGTTACTGCCAATGAGAGTATAGATGGTGCACGCTTGCTGATACAAAACGACCCTATATTTTCACAGTGGCGCTTGCCAACGCTTAATGAAATTTACACGTTGGCATCGAATTCATTTTCTGCTATTACCGATCCCACGCCCGCCACGTATATTTTTGGTGGACCCGTCACGCCACAGGAAATAACCGACTTCTCTGTCTTAGGTCAAGCGCTCGCTGGCGGTGGCTTTACCTATGGGTTGTATGAAAACGATGGCGATAGCCATCTGTTTGGTACGGGTAATAGAGATGGATTGTGGCTTAACTATGAATGGGATTACGGCACGACATTCAGCCGCAGCTATGAAGGTGTATACCTTATCGCCGACAGCCATTCCGTTTCGATTGATCAGGCGGCTATCAATAGTACAATGTCTGCATACAATGCATCTTCGCCGGTTGCCGTAGGTGTATTCTCGCTATTTGGCCTTGCGCTATTTAGACGCCAGAAAAAGAAAGATACCTAAGTCTGGTGCACGTGAACAACCGATTAACCCATCGACGCCGCTTCGCGTCGTTCAATGGGTTTTCTCTGAAAGATTCGATTCAAAAAAGAACTTGCGAAAGGTGGGTATGTCATGCGATATCGACCCGACAAAATAAAGGTTAGTTTTCCTTCAGTTTTGCAAGAGAAAGTTTTTTTGATAAAGAGGTCCAGTGTGCCAACGCCAGCACTCGTAATGTTAGTGAGGCGGCGTTGATAAAGATTCATGTTCACCAGATGGTTTAATTTAGATGGGACGGATTGCGCCATGAATATGATTTTTCACTCGACGACGTGCGCCACGAATCAAAAACGCGAACGGCAGAAAAGCCATGGCCAAAGGTGCCGGAACATCATCATAAGTGACTTTGCTTGCTCCTTCGTAAAGGTATGCGTAGTTGGCATTTAACGGCGTATCTGAACGTATCAGGAGAGCGCCCACATCTTTATTGCCTGCTCCATAAACAGTGTCAATATCTACTGGCTGAGAGTATGTCATCCCAAATATATGGTGGAAACTGCGTGAATTACGATAAACGCCGACAAAAGCTAAGGTGCCATCATCTCTCGTGTAAATGGCGTTGGTCGTATTAGCATTCTCGCCCTCATACTCTCCAAACAGAGTATGGTAATTGTCATGATCGTAAACAGTTCCTCTGTAATACGTATTGTCGAAATAAGCATCCCTGTCTGTGAAAACTTGAGTCTGGAACATTGTGGCCACCTCAGTTTCCGTCGGAAGACGCCAATCCTGAAAAATACCGCCATTTTGTGTGGCAGCGACGCTATCAGCAAAAGACATCATTTTGGTTTCGGTTAGCGACAGCCACTCAACACCAGTTTCTGTGTTTGTTACAGTTTTAAACCCATTGAATTCCGTAGAAACTAGCTCTGCATTTACGTTGGCAGCAAACAGAGATGCGAAAAGTCCCGCTAGCAAAATTTTCTTCATGAGTAATCCTTTAAATGATATAAAAACAATCATGTGAAAGGCATAAAGCATGCCATTTTGCCCTCAGTCACAGTTTGTTGTAAACACTTATCTGTGACGTTGAGGCGAGTTAGTAGCCTGTAGAGGGATTGTGAACCGCCCCATCGTTTTCTATTGACGACAAGCACTAAATTAGCTCAAGAGCTTTTGATTTAGCATCATTTATTTCGCTGGCGCAAATTTGTGAGATGTGATCTTGTATATAATAACCACTCAAAAGAATCGTCTCGCCAGGAGCCGCCTGCGCCTTTTTTTCTTTGTTTTCTTTTGCGGAGTCAAGAATAAGATTTGCTTTCTCTGAGCACACGGCTTGTCGATACTGTTCAATTTCTCCTTGGCATTGGCCAATATCTTTAATAGAAATGTTGTTTTGGCTCGTGTACCAGAAAAAATCACCTCTAATTTCCTCGCCATGAATAGCCCTTCCCACAAAGTCAGAAGCGTTAACTAGTGAAGAACAATCAACTGGATTGCCCTTTTTGATTTCATTAAAATGCGCAGTTAGAATAGGAGAGCTAGCTTGCTCTTTCGAGCATCCTGCAAGCGTTATCGTTATAGCTAGGGTGGCCATCAATAAAGTTTTCATACGGGTTAGTCCTAATTTTTATTAGAGAGTGGTGATAATCTTCTACACACATCTTATCACAAGGAAAGAGAAGTAAAGCGTTAAAGTGACCTTAACAATGTTCAGCGCAATCCGCAAGAAAACCTAATGATAAAGATGCGATAAGAATGAAGGCCGTTGGTAGAGCGGTTAATTCTCCATTGTTGTTTTCAGAAACAATGAGTTTGCTTCAAGTGAGTAAGAAGGTCCTAGTTGAATATACTGAGAGGATGGAACAATAGAAGCAAGTGAATTTGCTTAGCTTTTCACCTTTGGTGGTGTAGTCTATATCGTTCATAACTTGAAAGATCTTTGCGCTGCAAACTGTCAAGTGGTACTGTGTAACGAATGGTGACGTTGTTGCTTTTGCATGCAGAGCGAGTAAGTGACGCTGTGTTTTTGCCGTCAATATAAACCTGGTTAAACCCAACCTGCTGAGGTCCGTTATAGTAGAACGCAAAGTAAATGCAGCCATAGCCTGATGGGATATGAGTATACTCAATAAACACATTTTCGTTACTGACTCCGGCCTCTACACGTCCCCCAAACCCATGTTTTTGTTTAGGGTAAATGGCTAAAAGCAAGCGTTTAATCGCCTCATCGGTATTGGTTTTGCTATCACTGGCACTTGCCTTCACATGCTTTGCAATATCATAAGCAAACCTTTCAGCCAAAGTCGACTCGTATGAAACCATGCGCCTGTTCACATTGTCGACAACTGCAATAGCGATGAGTAAGCTGCCTATGCAACCAATCGCCCATGTGACATGTTTTGGATTGAACAGCGAATTTTCTAAGGTCTTGTTAACGAGCCATCCTCCAAATACAGCAATGTAAATCACTGGGCCTGAGAGAAGCAGCATTAGCGTCGCATAGTTTTCATTTCGTAAAATGAGGTAACCGTAAATAACGGCAATCCACAACGTGGTAAGTAAGAATAGCTTTTTAGTGTTAAAAGCTCGCAAGTAAGCGGTATGAAAAATCAGCAGTAGACTGAAAGCGACAATGCTGTTCACTTCAACTGCGGATGAAAAGTATCCAATGTAAGCGACGGGCATAAAGAGAAAAAGTATTGTTGATAAAATGTGATTTTTCATATCCTTTGCCCGAAAATAGCGATATTTAGTTACTATAGGTTAATTTATCTTTCTGAGCCATTGTGGCTAGAAAGGAATATCATCAAATTCTGCTGCGTCGTAGTAACCGAAAAATGCCGGTACGGCGGCACCATTCGGTCTGATTTTTGCGTTATGTAATGCGCTAAGCACGGCGGTGGTGAAATGTCGATACGCCTCAGGCTCAACCAATTTTGCGTTTTTGAAACCATAGTGCTGGCCTAGGCACCAGTGCCCGCCATTAACATCATGGGTGGGGCTGAAAACAAAAGCGCATGTCGTTCTTTGTTTCCCGGTATCCAAAGATATTGCGATGATTTTTAGCTCATAAATCGACGCGGCATAATTAGAGAATAAGCAATGCGACATAGCCTTGCCTTCATCGTCAGCCATGGATAACGACGTGATTAATTTAGCATTGAGATGAGGAAAATTATCAAATACGTTTTTAAGGCAATCTTCCACCTTAGAAGCGCCTGGGAAGTTCTCGTAAAAAGCAATACCCTCTTCTCGCAGTCGTTCAGATAGTGCTTTTGACAAATGGTGACTTACCTTTCTGTGGCTCTCCTCCATCTTTTTGCGACTCTGCAATCGGAATGTCCAGCCCGCTTTGTGATGCATGTAAGAGTTGTCGGAAAGCAGCACTTGGCAAACATATTGGATATCCGCTTTTTTTGTTGTAGTTGCGTTGTCATTTACCCATTGTAGACGTTCTAGTAAGGTTTCAATCGGATGGTATTGCTCAAGGCGACGGTCTGCGTGGGAGGCATCCCAAGCGTCAGAAAAGCCACGTTCAAGTAAACTGGCTTTGCAGGAAAGCATAAAGTCGATAATGTCAGGCAGCTTGCCGTCATCAACAAGTGATTGAAAGTGATCGTCAAAGTCACGAGTAATCAAAGAAATAATCCTCGCTTGGCGATAGGCTGGACAAGCAAGCATGCGCTTCCACAATCCTTTACCAAATTGACGCTTCAGTGCTTGTGGCGTGCTATTGAAGTGTAAGCACCAGCGTATAGCTGCTTCTTGATGGTGAGAGATAAGCTCAAGCACCATGTCGTGACGTTGATGTAGAGCTTTGATCATGTTGGGATTGATACGATAAAGCAAGCTTATCCCCGGCAATGTACAGTACTTGTAAATCAATTCTCGATAAGGCTCAATCCACACCTTGCACATGACGGCTTGGATTTGCTTATGGAACGCACAGCCCATGTGCGAAGCAGCCCACGCCGCAAGGTTTTTCCTGTATCTGGCGGGTGAAAAGCCGTCTGTCCTTTCACGAGGGAAAGGTATGGCATGGTGTTCCGCAATTTCTTCCAATAGACGCGTGTGTTTTTGAAAGGTTGATGTCGCAATAAGGGAAGCAACAGGTTTGTCTATTAAGTAATCTCCAATAAGTACGCCTTTAGGGCTCGTGGATGCGCGTATTCCTAGCGGTGGATTTTTCTTTGTCATGTGCTTTAACTATTCCGAGTCGATCCATGTTAAACGGTGAGCTTCCCCCACTTCAGGCCACTGATATTTGGCAATCATGTCGGTGAGGATGTTCTCTGGAACGGGGTGCTTTCTGAATTTGTTTCGCTGTAGCAATGTTTGCTTGTCGCATTGAAAAGCAACAATTTCAGTATAGGCGCCATAGGCGACAGCAAGATTGATAACACGGCTTCGAAAGTCTCGTCGATAGCCCGTTGCATCCCATACAACATGGCGCTTTTCGCGTAATGCGTTGCGTAATTTTTCCATAGCTGTGCGCAACACAGCATCATTGTCAGACTGGCTTTCACGGCCCGCCTTTAACGTTTCTCTTATGCTATCAAGTTCAATGCGCTCAAATGAAGATGGCAAACACTCCACCCATGTGCTTTTCCCACTCCCTGCTACGCCACAAAGCACAATAACATGAGATTGCTCAAGGTAATTAAATGCGATAGATAGTTCTTCTTCCATGGCATAAATACGCCCTTCTTCGAGATGGATCATGGCCGTATCTTGTACGCGTTGTGCAAGCCCCGCCATTTCATTTGGTGAACTTGAAGTGTTAAAGGTAAGTGCAACTTGTTTGGATAAGTCTTTATATCCCCAAGAAGAAAAACACTTTGCGTCTTCCGCAAAAAGACGGAAAACCTCCATGATTTCTAATTGTTTTGCCTTATCGTCACATTCTCGGCCACGCATATCAGCGACTTCAAGATAGTAGAGCATCTCCAACGATGGTACTTGTCTGGATAGCCTGAAGTAAGGTGGATAATCCGCTTCTTTAACAACAAGAAGTTTAGGAATATGATGGTATGCCGTAAGGCTGATCACGTCACGCCATTGTGATGACGTTAAATTAAAGGGTGGTGGGCAATGTATGAGTAGTGATGCTCCAACACCTTCGTGTTTTGGTGCAACTATCCGTTCTACATCATTGATGATGCGTTTAGTTGTACAAATCGGTTTGGCGTAATCGTGAAAAATAGCCGCAAGCAAAAGCGTCACTTTGTCATCATCACACCAATGCGCCAATGTGCCTTCTATCAGGCGATAGGTTTCCTGCAAGACCATCTCTGTATGCACTTCCACATCGCCTTCGCTATGCCATTGCGGATCTTGCTCAGTGTCACAAAAGCGCTGTAACAAAGGATAGTCGTTGCCATAAAGCGAAATGAACTCTTTCAATGTCCATTGCTTTGTTAGTAATGAGTGCGAGTGCATTATGTTGACCTCGGTTAACGCTGGCGTGCCATAAAGGCAGGTTTTACAACGGATGGATCATGCAGTGTGTTAGGGTACGTTTTTTTAAGCCAGTGGGTTACTGCCTCACCCTCTTTATTAGGCTGGCAGTGACCTTTGCGAACGAACTTTGCGGTTAGGCGACTAAAGTCATTGAACGGTAAAGGATCTGTGACGCTCACGACATAACCTTCTTGTTTGGTTAAATCCATATTGCACACAAGCTCTCGTAGCGTGTCCTCGTTGAATACGCCTCGATACAGCAAAGGGGGCATAACTACGTCGAGTATTTCTGCCCATTCACAAATGTCATCGTAAGCAAGTCTCACATTGTGCTCGTTCCATATCATCAACAGATAAGCAAAGCTAGGTAACGTTGTGTAGTTGATGCTGTGATAATAAGCGACATTTTCAAACACAAAACGCCACCCTTGAGGAAACTGGTACCCTAACCCCACCATCATGCTTTTTATCCAATCTCGGGTGACGTTGTGAGCACTGTCAAGACTTCGAGCATGCATAGTGCCAGGGTAATAGCCCGTGGTGGACTCCCCATCCATTTTTTCACTAACCCAAACCTCACGACCCAAAAACGGTGTGAGCGAGTCTATAAACTTATCATCCCCCGCAACCTCTTGAGACCAAGGAAGGTGTGGCGTGCTAGGGTGTTTTATTTTGTTGGCCATTGTACATCTTCCAATTTGGTTTTGAGTGACTTTCCGGTGATTGCGCGAGAAAAACTGTCACTCATTCGCACTAATGGGTAAGTCGCCTCGCTTTCCCACAACCAAAGAGCACCGTCTAGGCCCTCAATGACGAGAAAAAAGTCCGCCTGCCACTGAGCCAAGCTGATATTGCTAACGTTGTTTGTTGCATCTTCTGCTGAATTTTGCGCTTGGCGAAATGCGTAATAGGTATGGGTTCTCATTTCCTCTTCTAGCATTAAGCGGCGGCGTTTTAGTCGTAAACGCTGTGTGGCAGGAAGCGTGACGCCATACTCGTCATCGTCTGTTTCGCCACTACACTCATCGTCATCGACGATATCGGTTGCATTTATCCAATAAATAGGGAGTTTGAGTAGTGACTCCACATCAACAGGCGCATGCGCCGCCCCTTGACCCAATGAGAGGTAACGTTTTCTAAGCAGCGACGACGGTGCGCTGTCTGCACTGTCGAGCAACGGAAGGCTTCCCTTCAGCCAAGAAGGAAGGCCGTCTTCAGGCAAAGGAAAAAGTGATGCGTCGTTAAGTGGTGTGATATAACTTGCACCGTCGGTTACACGAAGTTCTGCACATGTGCCATCTTGGCCTGACAGTAACGCAAGAGAGCTGTCTTCCGTAA
>CETM01199629.1_pt1 | contig 10404 bp, 13 predicted proteins | sample 361451 | NCBI WGS metagenome assembly CETM01 (sample SAMEA2622690, study PRJEB7988) | marine metagenome | isolation source: saline water (ENVO:00002010), including
ACAGATTCTTCTACAATTGGTCTTAGATTTCTTGAAAACCAATCCTCAATTGCTTCTTTAACAGCTTCTTTTATAACAGTATCTATAGATATATCACTGCCTTCAAATATCTCAGAGATACTGTCACTATTATCCTGGGAGTCATTTTCATCTATATCCTCAATAATATCTGTCAGTTCGAAGACATTATCATCGATAGATGTATCACTCTCATTTATTGATTCTTCTTTATCGCTAGCTATTACATCTTTAATAGATGATAATATTTCATCGACTGAAGGTTCTTCTTTTTCATTATCTTGGTTCATATGAACATCTTACAGAATAGATTAATGATATCAATCAACATTTCCTATAACTTTTATCCTATTTGGACCAATCTTGATAGTTTTAACTCTTTTGTAATTTTTAATAGGATCATATTTTATTATATCCATATTAAGATTTTCAGGAGTTAATGTTCCTAGATAATAAAAAAGTTGAAAAAGGGATATATTTGAATCATTTTTAGCGGTTACTAATGTTACTCTTGCATCCAAATATTCTTGCTCAGAGTCCAATATATCTAAGGTTGTTCTTGTTCCTAATTGGAACTCCTGTTTAACACCTTCGAGAGCTATTGCAGATGCTTGTACTTGTTTTTCAGTAGCTGTAATTCTAAGTTTAGAGGCATTGTATTCGGAAAAAGATTTTTTCACAAAACTTCTGATTTTTCTTTTTCCATCAATAATAAGAAATTTATCTCTTGAATTAATCTCTTGAGCTTTTCTTATATTTGACCAATTTAATCCTCCATAAAAAATTGGTACTTTTATTTGTCCAGTAATTTGATATTGATCAATGTCCTCTGTCATAAGAAAGGATTGATTTTCAGCATAAATATATTCTCCTCTTAGAGACAATTGAGGAGAAAGCATACTTTTTTGAGATGAAACATTATAACCTGAAGATCTTTCAATATTCTCAAAATATTTTAATTGAGGATTATTTTTCAAAGCTATTGAAATAGCCTCAGCTTCATTTAATGGTAAATCCAATTTCTCATTCCACTCTTCAAGATTATTAGGATTTAAGCCAATTATTGATCTGTAATCTGCCTCTCTTGCTTTTAGTAAACTTCTTGCGTCAGCTAAATTTGATTGTGCTTGAGATAGTCTTGCTTCAGCTTGGGCAACATCCGTTAAAGTTAATTCGCCAACTTCGAATTGTATTTTTGTAGCCTCAAGCCGTTCATTTAATACCTGAAAATTATTTTGCTGTAATTTAACAATTTGTTCGGTTTTTAGATAATTAAAATATGCTTGGGCAGATTGAAACAATATACTTTGTTCAGAGTCAATAAGACTGTATCTACCAGCATTAACAAAATTAATTGCGCTTAACCTGTCATTAATTAGCTTACCTCCAGTAAATATTTTTTGATTTATAAGAAATGAACCCGCCAGAGGGTTGGTTTTTATTTTATTTAACTCGCCATATTCAAGAGTATTCTCGCTATATGTACCAATTACTTCAATACTAGGGAAAAATTGAGAAGTCGCAGCACTAACATTTTCATCTAAAGATCTTAATTCTGCCCTTTTTGAATTAATTACAGGATTATTCAAATATGCATTAGATAAAGCAGAAGATAAAGTTTCAGCTTTAATTTGAGTATAAGAACTAACGATAACAATGAAAATTAATAACAAATAATTAAACATATTTAACCTCTTAAAAATGACGCATGCGTCATCTTTATAGTATTTAGATTTTAAATGTAAAGAGAATTTGTAAATAGCCTGATTTTACTTCAAATAAGAACATTCAAATGTTAATCATATGTGTACCACAATTGAGGCCACGTGGCGGAGTGGTTACGCAGCGGCCTGCAAAGCCGTGGACATCAGTTCGAATCTGATCGTGGCCTCCACTATTTAATATTATTAACCTCTAATTATTTGTTTGATTTGCGTGAACTCAAGTATCCCCTCATCACCGCACTCTTTTCCCCAGCCAGATTTTTTATAGCCTCCAAAAGGTTGCATAAAAGAAATACCAGCAGTATTAATTGCCACACTTCCTGATTGAAGTTTTTTTGCTATCATAGTTAATAATTCATCATCTTTGCCATAAATCGAAGCAGCTAAACCAAAATCTGAATCATTAGCAAGAGAAATTGCATCTTCAATTTTATCGTATGCAGTAACAGAGGTTACTGGCCCAAATATCTCCTCTCTAACAACATTCATTGAATTTTCTGTATTTTTAAGTAATGTGGGTTCATACCACCATCCTGTATCGAATCCAGAAGGTCTTTTTCCTCCTGTCACTACTTGGGCACCTTGATCCTTTGCGAGCGAAACATAATATTCTGTTCTTTCAAGACCACGAAGAACTGCCAACGGTCCCTGTTGTGAGCTTTTTAATAATGGATCACCTATTTTCAATGAGTTATATTTTGAAGCAAGCGCATCTATGATTTCATCTTGTCGACTCCTTGGAACTAAAATTCTTGATAAATTTACACATACTTGGCCCATAAAAGATGTACTTCCTGGCACCAATGTATCTAAAGTATCTTCTAAATCCGCGTCTTCAAGAATAATTGCTGGAGATTTTCCACCTAACTCAAGGCAAGTTCTAGCGAGACGGTCTGCGGTTTTTTTTACAACATCGATACCAATATCTGTACCACCAGTAAGCGATACCATATCAATTGATGAATGAGATACCATATGCTGAGTAACATCTGTATCAGCAGCTAATAAAGTTAAAACTCCAGTTGGAATGTCAGAATCCTCTATTGCTTCGGAAATAAGTCTTGATGTCAATTGAGATTCAGGAGCGTGTTTACCTATAACAGTACAACCTGCTAAAAGGGCTGGTATAATTTTCATTCCAATTAAAACAATAGGTCCATTAAAAGTCATTATAGATAATACTGTTCCAATTGGTTCTCTTAACAATAATGCATCATCACGCTGTTCTTCCCAAGATAGACCTGGGGCAGTTTTAAGCATTTGTCTCCAAACCGCTACGCCAACTTGATCATTAATAATTTCTGCATGACTTAAAGTTGGTCCTGACTCTAATGCCCATGCACGATTTAATTCTGGTAACCTTGACTCTAAAGCATTACAAAAAGTTTCACATATCTTCACTCGCTCTTTAATTGTTAAGTGGGGCCATGGTCCATTATCAAATGCCTCTCTACAAAGCTTTATAGCTAAATCAGCCTCTTCTATTGATGGCACACCAACATCGGCAAGTTTTTGTTCCGTTGAAGGTGATATGAGTGGTATTAATTCTTTTTTACTTGGTTGCCATACATTATTAATAAATTGACAATCAAGATATTTAATATCGATATCTAAATTATGATTTATCATATTCTAACCTATTTATTTTAATCCAACTTTATACTGACCGTTTTCTGCTCAAGATACGCCTTGAACCCATCTTCACCAAGTTCTCTTCCCCATCCAGATTCCTTATAACCTCCAAAAGGAAGAGTTGGGTGCATACCTCCGTAGTGATTAACCCAAACATTTCCAGCATTTATTTTATTTGCGACAAGATGAACTTTACTTATATCAGTAGAAAAAATTCCAGAACCCAGACCATATTTTGTATCATTAGCCATTTCAACAACTTCATCTGTTGTATCAAATGGACAAGCTGCCAGAACAGGGCCAAAAATTTCCTCTTTTACTATTCTCATTTCTTTGTTTACTTTTCCAAACACAGTCGGGTTAAAATAAAAGCCTTTATCTGATGAACTGTCTCCACCAGAAATTAATTCAGCACCTTCATCGACTCCAATTTTAACATAGTCTGTCACTCTTTTATGCTGATCACTAGATATTAATGGCCCCAAGACTGTATCTTCGGCAAATCCATCACCTACTTTAAGATTTTTACTGAATTCAGATATACCTTTTATAGCTTCATCATATATTTCGTTTTGAATAAATAGTCGAGACCCAGCAAAACAAACCTGGCCACTATTGCTAAATATTGCCATTGCAGCCCCAGCTATAGCAGTATCAAGATTAGCATCATTAAAAATGATACAGGGCGACTTACCTCCGAGCTCAAGAGTGACTCTTTTTAAGTCATTACTACACTGCCTGACTATTTTCTTTCCAACTTCAGTAGATCCAGTAAATGATATTTTACTCAAGTTTGGATTTGAAACCAATAACTCACCAGCCCTACCATCTCCAATGATGACATTAAGCACGCCAGGAGGAATACCAGCTTCAATTGCTGTTTCAGCAATAATCAAAGCATTCAAAGGTGTATGTTCAGCTGGTTTAACAACACAACTACAACCTGCTGCTAAAGCTGGAGCTACTTTAATTATGAATGTTCCAAATGGACCATTCCAAGGAATTATTATCCCTACAGCACCAACAGGCTCAAATGATGTATAGCTATGAAAATTCTGATCATTTCCACTTAATGAATTAGATAGATTTTTGCCATATATTTTATCTGCCATCCCAGAATAATATCTAATCCAATCGATAGCCCACCCTATAAATGTTTTTGCAACTATGACGGGCATTCCGTTATCTAAAACTTCAACTTCAACAATTTGATCAATTTTTTTTTCTAATAGATCTGCCCATTTCCACATAATTTTTCCTCTTTCAGAAGGAGTCATATTTCTCCAAAAACCCTTATCAAAAGAATCTTTGGCTGACTGACATGCTAGATTTACCTCCTCTTCGTCCGCCAATTGAACCGATGAAATATTTTCTTTTGTTGCTGGATTCACCACATTGAGAATTTCTTCATTAGCAGAATCACGCCACTCACCATTTATCATGTGTTTATGACTCTTTTTTAAAAAATTCTTTGTTTCAGATAAAATTTGATAATTCATAGCACCCTCCATAACGAAAATACATTAATTTATTAAAGGGCAATTATTATAAATTATATATAAATAATTTTTTTTTTAAAGTTTGTTATATTTAATTGTCAAAAAGTAAAATCAATATAATTTACATATAGTAAGCAAATTTAGGTGATTTTTTATCTCTATTTGTTAAGTTAGTTTATAAATGTTTACATAAAATAATAAAAAAATGAGGAGGACATTATGAGTCAACTTATCTCAGATGAGGAAAGAAAAAGAAGAGAATCACTACTTCAAGAAAAATATCAAACAATCATATTAGACCATATTGCAAAAGCTTATTTAAACAATGATCAATATAATGAGTTAAACGAAAAGCTATTAGAAACCAAAAAGCTTTTTGAAGATGAAGAGTTATTTGCTGATTTTGTTGATTGGAAATAACCAAATAAACTTTAAAGGTGTTTTATTTTTTAAAGCGCCTTATAGATTTAATTATTTTGTGGTGCATTCATATAATCTTTATAATATGTCATCAAACCCTCTTTAACACGGTATAGACCACAACCCTCTATATCACCATTTGGTGTCTTGGCTGTCCATTGAGCCCAAGCTACATCACCTCCGCCATCGACCTCTCTAAGAACAAAACTTGTTTTTCTTGATGCCATTTCTTTATTCATTTTTTTCATAAACCCACTTATTGCAGTCTTTCCTTCAAATGTACCAAAAAAGGGGTCGACGAGGATTGCATCATCAGAAAAGAGATTTACAACTTTTGTGTAATCTCCTTTATCTTGTATTTTCCAAAATGTTTCTATAATTTCTTTCGCACTTTTCATATCTTTCTCCTATGTTAAATTAGAACTAAAGGACCCAAATATGGATAAAGATATAGATATTATTAAAACTATTCATGCAAAATATTTACATTTTATGAATAATAGAGATATAAATAAAGTCTCTGAGTTATTTGAATACCCTGCAGTTTTCAAGGGTTTTCTGGACAAAGTTCAAATTGCTAAGGATGCAAAAGAATTAAAGGATATTTATAAAGATTTAATTACCTCAGCACCTATTGCCGATAGTATTATGTTAAATGATACAGTTCCATTTAAATTGAGAGATGATACATATGCAATTATTATGAGTTACTCTCAATATAATAATAAAAAGGAAATTTTTTCTGGAAGCGCATGCTACATTTTCTCTAAAATTAATAAAAAATGGAAGATGAATGCTGTTTTATAATGAAGTTTAAAAATGTGCGGTAGATTTGTTTTACATGATGTTGAAAAAGTAAGGAAAAGGTTTAATTGCGAAATTGAACCTTCATTTAATATAGCGCCATCTCATGAAGTATTAATATTTGATAAGAGGCCTCATTTTATAAAATGGTCATTCAGCCCTAATTGGTCAAATAAAGATTTTAATCTTATTAACTGTAGAAGTGAAACAATGTATGAGAAGCCATCATTTAAAAATACAGAAAGGTGTATTTTTATTTTAAATGGCTGGTATGAATGGAGCAGTGAAAATAATGAAAAACAACCATATTACTTTTCAACAAATGATATTTTTTTTATGGGAGGCCTAAAAAATGAAAACGGTTGTTGTGTTGTTACAAAAGAGGCACATAAAAATTTATCATATGTCCATAAAAGGCAACCAATTCTATTAAAAGAAAAAGAGATTAATAAATGGTTAAGAGGTGAAAACTTTTTTAACTCCGAATTAGATAATGAAATAGAAATTATAAAAGTATCAAAAAAAGTTAATAGTCCAAAAAATAATGATCAAACAAATATTATTGCTGTTGAATAAATTTTAAATACAAATAAATAATCTATCTATTAGAAAGTTTATCCAGGATTACTTAGTTTTGGTTTTCTTTTTTTAATGTCCAGGAAACTATTCCTAAATTCAAAGATAATAAAATCATTACCAATAATCGTAAAGCAATCATATAAATTTCCTACAATATATTAACTGGTTTCAGCTCCTACTTGGGTTAACAAGTGAATAGCATCAAGATAAGGCTGATAATGTACAAGCATATCATCTTTAAATTTAAAAATACTTGCAACATGTGTTGGCATTATTGGCTCACCGGAATGATTTAATCCCATAGCATTTATTGTTTCTCCCGACCATTTCCATATCCCTACAGCAAAATCATCTGCAGCTAAAACCTCAATAACATCTACCTTTAGATTTTTAATATTATCTGAAAAAAATCTTACATGAGCTTCAAGCGCCGCTGGGCCAGATAATTCTTGTTGTGTATGATCGTACATATCTTCCGCAGTAAAACTAGGTATTAAATTTAATCTTTGGTTGCCAATAACCTCGGTAAGATATGTTCTCATTACACTTTCACATCGTTCTGCTGTCATTTTTTTCTCCATTTTTTTTATTATTAATTACTTATTAAACCTTAGATTAAGATGTAAGTAAACAAATACAAATTAGTTTAACTTTTAAATTATTTGATTGGCAATATCATTAATTTTAATTAACTATATGAAATCAAAAGTGTGCATAGATGAATAAATTAAATGAAAATATTTCTTTTCCTTGCGGAATTTCAATGAAAAATAGATTTATGTTAGCTCCTTTAACTAATACTCAAAGCCATGAAGATGGAACACTCTCTGATGATGAATTTATTTGGCTTACCCTTAGGGCTAAAGGAAATTTTGGTATTACTATGTCTTGCGCATCCCATGTTCAAGAAATAGGAAAAGGCTTTCCAGGTCAATTGGGAATATTTGATGATAAACATTTAGATGGTTTAAAAAAGCTAACGGATGAGATTAGAAAATTTGATAGTATATCAGTAGCACAGCTTCACCATGCAGGGATGAGATCTCCTGAAGAAATTATTGGTGAAAGCCCTGTTTGTCCTTCATCAGATGAAGAAACAAAATCTAGAGCTTTATCTAATGATGAGGTTAAGTTTTTGAGAGATGATTTTATTAATGCTGCAGTCCGAGCAAAAAAATCTGGCTATGATGGAGTTGAATTACATGGTGCTCATGGATATATCTTATGCCAGTTTTTAAGCTCATCTATTAATAAAAGAGAGGATGAATATGGTGGGTCACTTGAAAATAGATCGAGAATAATTTTTGAAATTATCGACGGTATTAGAACTACTTGCGGCAGCAATTTTCTTCTTGGTGTTAGGCTATCAGCAGAGAGATTTGGGATCAAACTTGATGAAAGTAAAACAATATATAAACAATTAATTGATGATGGAAAGATTGATTTTTTAGATATTTCGTTATGGGATTCATTTAAAGATCCTGTTGAAGAAGAACATAAAGGTAAAAGTCTTCTTCAACATTTTACCGAAATTGACAGAAAAAATGTTCTTCTAACTGTTGCAGGAAACATAAGAACGGGAAGTGATGTTGAAAAAATTATTTCATCTGATGTTGACTTTGTGACTATAGGAAGAGCTGCAATTTTACACCATGATTTTCCTAACAAAGTTTTAGAAAATAATGAATTTATTCCAATTGATACACCCTCACCCAAAGAGCATCTTAGAAAAGAGGGTTTAAGTGAAAAATTTATTGAATATTTAAAAGTCTTTAAAGGTTTTGTTGAAGATTAAATATTTTATTTAATTTTTAATTTTTTTTTATAGTATGCTAAATCTTTTCTTAACTGCTTTTCTCTCTCTTTATCTAACTTAATTTTTTTTCCTTTAGAATCGTTACAAACTGATATTCCCATTTTAATTCTCCAACGGCTCATTAACTATTTTATTCTCAATAAACCCAATTTCTGAAATAGATACTTTAACGGTATCGCCATGCTTCAAAAACAAATCATCAACCACACCAACTCCACTTGGTGTACCCGTAAGAATAAGATCACCTGGCTCAAGTGTGAATGCAGTAGATAAATGTTCGATAATATCATAGCAATTAAATATTAAATGCTTTGTGTTTGATTTTTGACGGACCTCGCCGTTTACTTCAGTAACTAAATCTAGCTTATGAGGATTAATAATATCATCTCTAGTAACTATTGAAGGTCCAAAAGGGCAATGAGTATCAAATGATTTACCAATAGTGAAGGTTGGTACACGCAATTGCCAATCCCTTACACTAATATCATTTCCAATTGTGTAGCCAGCAATTACGTCTTTTGCATTATCATTACTAACATGACGACACTTTTTTCCAATAACAATTGCAAGCTCACCTTCGTAATCTAATTTATCTGAGACAAATGGTTTATGAATGTCATCAAAAGGACCATTTGCCGATAATGATTGCTTGTTAAAGATCATAGGTACTTCTGGTGTTTCCATATCTCTTCCAGATGCTCTTATTTCCTCTAAATGATCTGCATAATTTAATCCAATTGCAATAATCTTTGGAGGACGAGATATCGGCTTTAATATTTTAATATTTTGGGTGTCTAAATAGACATCAGAAGCCTTTAATAGTTCCCTAGCCCTATAAAGCGATCGTTCTCCGTCTTCTAAAAAGCTTAACATATCTTTTGGAATTTCTGAGTCTTGAGAAAATGGAACTACGCTATCTTCTTTAAGAGCCCCTATTTGGGTTTCATTTCCTATTTCAAATGTTATTAACCTCATGATTATTCAATTTCTATTTTAGTTCCGCAAATTACAATTTCATTTTTTCCATATTTACTAATAATTTCTAATTTTAATGAAGGATCATCAATTCTTAAATTAAGTTGCGATAGATAATCGATACCCTTATTTTGATCTTCAATAAAAAAAATTTCAAAATCATTTCCTTTTATGTGTTGCCCTTCATCAATATTATTAAGAGGTAAATCAAGAAATGAACTCCATCTATTTGATAGAACGCCAGGATTAATACAATTCATGGTAATTGATTTAATAGAACACCTATTGTTTTTGTTTAATGTCCATTTATCTCCTCCCCATTCCCAATATGAGTCTTTATTCTTCCAATTACTGTTATTCATTGAGTCAACTGAAATTATTAATCCGCCAATATCTTTTGGATGATAATGAGAAGCCTTAACTCCGTTATTTAAATCGGAACTCCAAATATCTCTTATATTTAAATCAACTGCTTTCTTCCTGTAAATGTCAGCATCCTCACACTCAAAAATTAACATATACCCTGAATCTCCATCCATTTTTTTCATAAATCTTTCAGCAGTGGTGTTTGGTTTAAAAGGAGAAACAACTTCTAAAAAATTACCATTTAACTCCAATAGACCATTTTCTAAACCAAAAAAACTAACACCTTCATCTCTGAAACAGACTCCAGAACCAGTAATAAAAGAAAAATTTTTTAAAGTACTTTCAAGCTCCTTAGCAACAAAACAAATTTGACGTAACTTCAATTTATTTACCTTTTAGGATTTGGCGAGAACTCTATATGTAATTCTTTCAATGATCGTAATAAGTAGTGAGGATGATATTTAAAATCATTTTTTCCTTCTGAAAACCACATTTCATCAAATGAATCTAATGCCGCTTTAAAACCCCAATACAATTCTCTTCTCGCTAAAGGTGCACCTAAACAATGATG
>CETM01065717.1_pt1 | contig 10400 bp, 7 predicted proteins | sample 361451 | NCBI WGS metagenome assembly CETM01 (sample SAMEA2622690, study PRJEB7988) | marine metagenome | isolation source: saline water (ENVO:00002010), including
AAAGCTTTATTAATTATTCAAATAAGCCAATTACAAGAAGAGCTTGAAAGTTCTTTTGCACAATCCGAAGAGAGTAAAAAGGCAAAAGATGCCTTAATTCAGAACTTAGAGACTAAACTAGCGCAGGCAGAGACTCATTCGCCTGAGCTACAAAGAGAATTAGAGAACGCTATGAGTGAACAGCAATTAATGCATATACAAGTTCAGAAGCTTCAAGAAGAACTGGAGTTTTATTTTGCGGAATATCAAAAATTAAAAGGTGAGTTGCCTGATAATAAAGCCTTAGCCGAATTCAAGAGCAAGATAGAAGAGCGCTTCCCACACTTAGTTCTAAGCGAAAGTGTAACGCTAACTGGCGGTGCAAACCAAAAAGACCTACAACGCATAACCGCTCGCTTTACTCAAGTGGAGCATGGCGATAAGCACTGGAGCGCGTTTTCAATAATAGTAAACGATAGAAAAGGTGTTCTAGATATAGAGTTACATGCACCAGATAAGAAGCGCGTTTACCCATTGTCTAAATTCGTTAAAACGGGTAGCAATAAAGTATGTGACTTTTCACTACTCAGCCCATTTTCCGATGCAGGTAAAAAAGCATTGGCAGAATTACCGCAAGCAGATCATTTATTGCTGATTGGTATTATTGAAGAACTAGAAACCAAACTAGAACATGGCGATGTACATCGCACCGAGGCAACAGCCAGCTTAGATATTGCCCCATGGCCAGAAAAACTAGTAAAACTAGCAACGGCACTAAAACAGCTTGCGCCTAAACAAGCACAAAAACCACTTAACTTTAAAAAGTTAAGCCTGAAGCAGAACATGGTAGGCGCGACGAACGAGCATTTGCTTATTTCTATTGAAAATTTACAAGCAAACGGCACTAGCTACCCTGCTTTCGATATTAAAGTTGGTGCTAAGCAAATTAAAGATAAAGTGTTCACCGAATACGGAAGCTTGGAGTTTAGAGAGCTTGCCAACAATCAAGCGCCACTTGCTACTTGGCCACCAGAAACGAAAGACAAGTGGGGGCTAAAACTTGTTTTGGATTTGCCTGCACAGTTAAATGAGCAGCAGCAAAACGCAATAAACAGCTTAAAAGAAGAAGACAAGCTATTTATAAAAGAGTTGCTAACCAAGCTAGCCGACAGGCTTCATACGTTGGATCGTAAAAAGCTTAGAGTAAACCAGCCCCTTGAAAATTGGCAGAAGCTAATAACAGGTATGGTTGCAAAGTTCTAAAAGAACATTAGGAGAGGCTATGAGTGATTTACTACAAACAGTGAAAGGATTGTCGGTGCAACCAAAGTGCATATTCGTACTTGGAGCGCGTACTGAAGCCATGCTTAATTGGCTGCTTTCTTTAACGGGAACACGGGTTGTGTTACTAGAGCCGGAAAAAGCACTGTATGAAAAAGCCAATTTACTACATAGCGCTAAAGGTAAGCCTGATAACGTTATAATTATCTATGGCGCACCGGCATTTGGGTCTGAGCAAAAAACAACTGCTTTTTTCGCTTCAAATGTACCTGGGTTTTCGTCTGTTCTCCCTCCTAATGTTATTAAAAGTATTCGACCGGCACTTGAATTCACCGAACAAGAAGTGCCGGTAATTGCGCTAAAGCCCTTGCAAAAGCAATTTGAAATTTCAGAAGGTCGGCCCTGTTTACTAATTTCGCAGCTTAATGGTGCAGAACAACAGTGCATGAACAACCAAGTGTTAAGTGCTTTCACCCATGTGGTAATTCAAAGCTCATTAAAACCTATTTTTGGTGAAAGTAAGCCAGTAGAAAAACTTAAGAAAGAGCTTACAGAATGTGGACGAGAATACCTTGAATTAGCTGAATCTATGCCGCCATTCTCTAATTTTGTAGCGATTAAAAAAGTACATGCTGAGCAAGCGTTGAACTATTTTAGTCAGAGGCTGCAGCATAAAGAAATTAAAAGTTCGTTGGAAGGTCAGTTAGGTGCATCTAAGAATAAAACTGATCAAGTTACCGAAGAGTTGAGGCAGGCCAAGCAACAACTTCGAGTGGCAAGTCAACGAAGCGATGAAGAGCGCAAAAGGCTTGCTGGCGAATTGCAACAGACTAAGCATCAACTGCAAACAGCTAAACAGGATGCTGAAGAAAAGCAAAAGCAGCTAGCCGAAGAGTTGAAGCAAGCCAAGCAACAACTTCAAGCGGCAAGTCAACGAAGCGATGAAGAGCGCAAGAGGCTTGCTGACGAATTGCAACAGACTAAGCATCAACTGCAAACAGCTAAACAGGAAGCTGAAGAAAAGCAAAAGCAGCTAGCCGAAGAGTTGAAGCAAGCCAAGCAACAACTTCAAGCGGCAGGCCAGCAAAACGAAAAAGAACGAAACCAGCTTTCTGAAGAGTTGCAGAACACTAAACAAAGATTGCAATCTATCAGCGATAAGATTGCTGAAAGTGAGATGAAAATTAAGGGCTTAAACGATGAACTAGCGAATGCAAACAAGCTTTCAGAGATACACCTCAAAGCAAGTGAAACTGCAAATAGACTTAATTTAAGTTTGCAGGCAGATTTAAATAATCTGAGAACTCAGTACATGGAAAAGTTAGATGAGGCGGAGAGTCTAACTAATCTTGTAAATGAGCTTTATGTAAAATTAAAGCAAGCTGCAAATTATTACCATTCGTTAGAAGATGTGGTGTCTGCGACAGCGTTAACAGGTAATTCACGTGGGTGAGAAGCGAGAAGAAATCGGCAAGCTTTCAGACAAACTTGAAGAAGCAACAAGTATGATTGAAAGTAATATGAAGGTCCTACCAACTGTACAAAATGGTGCAGTAAATAGTATGGCGGATGCCACGAGTTTATTGGAACGATGTGAACAGGTAGTAAAGACAAGAGAAACTAAAAAGCCAGTCATACGTATTGTTCATCATCTTTTCAAGCCTGGGAACACAGGGCTGGCTACACTTCTATCGTCAATGCCAAATACTTATGTAGTTAGTGACCTGCACCCGCATGATATGCAGTGCGATAGCAATCCTTTGTCGCACCTAGCTTATAGTTTACAACAATCAAATATTCCTGAAGCTTCAACAATTAGCGAAGACTTATTCGTCGATCTAGTTTTAAAAGTATACGAGCAGCTTAATAAATTAGGTAGTAATTTAATTCTTTTCGACAACTTGCTAACAAATTTTTATCAAAACGAGCGGAGGGACTTGAAATCTATAGTTGATCTTTTAGGTAATGAATTTCAAATAGAGTCGTTGTTAGTTATAAATGAACCTATAGAAACATTTGAGTGGCTTCATAGCTTAAATTTAGGCCATAATTTTGACTTCTCTTTTCAAGAGTATTGTTCAATAATGCTAGATTTCATAAATAACTTTACTGGAAAAGCAACTGTCAAATACAGTGAAATAAGAAGTTTGTCGGCAAATAGTGTGAATGATATTTGTAACAAGTTGGATCTTCCTTACTGCGATAATTACGATCTTTTTTGTAAGCCTATTGATGATTATTTTAAATCAGATAAAAATCAGCGAACTTTATCTAATGATGAAATAGCTAGTTCGGAAAGTTACTTTGAGTTTAAAAAGATTACTAAACCAACACATAAGGAATTGATATTAATTTCAACAATGCCTAGAAGTGGTAGTACTTGGTTGTTTAACTGTGTGCGGGAAATTTACAGAATAAAGAATGTAGAGTTTTACAGTGAATGGGTCGAAGAGTACAAGCCAGCAAATTCAGCGCCAGTACACGTAGTGAAAGTTCACGAACCTGAATTTCAACTAACCAGCGAAGCTGATCTTATAATTTCTACGCGTCGAGATATTAGAGATATTTGTACTTCTTTAATTAGGATGGGCTGGCTTAAAAATGATGAGCTATTGGTGGTTGAGCAAGCCAATAAGCTTGCTAATACAGTTCACCCATTCTGGTATAGTCGTTCTGACTTGGAGATTGAGTATTCAGACATAATGGATAACACACATGCTTTGGTCAATGAAATTGCTCTAAAGCTGGGCTTAAAAATCTCGAATGATGAGTGTGAAAAAGTTGTTCAATACCTTAGATCTCTGAGTTCGCCCAAAAGTTATGACAAAGAAACTCAGCTTCATCCTGCACACAGGAATACCGAAAAAACTGATTACCAAGCGGTTTTGTCTAGCTCAACATTAAGTAAGATAGATGAAACTATTGGGGGATGGCTAAATAAGTTCAATTATAACTAAAAAAGATTACGTTAAGTTTCTGTTAGGTTTTATAAACTAATTGAAAAGATTAAAGGGGATACAATAGTTTGGAACATATTGTTTTAACAAGTATCAATCCATTTGCAAAGCTAGATTATCAGAAACTCTGTTTTGAGCAATGGAAAGCTACTGGACACACAATTCGAACAGTCAATTCAACTCAAGAAAGGGATTTGTTACTTAAAAATGGTTTTGCAAGTGATGATATTTTCGAAGTTGCAATTAGTGAAACAGGAAAGGGGTTATTTGGTAAGGCAGTTCCTCGAATTATGCCGTTGCTTGAAAAAGCAAAAACGATGGATTGCGATCATTACTTACTCACTAATTCGGATATATTTCCAGCGACTCGAAAGCCAGTATTTAATGCACTATCGAGTCAAAGTCATGCCATAGCTCTAACGAGAAATGAATGTTTTAACGTGGCGTGTACTAATTTTTTATCAGACTCTCCTTATAGAGGCGGACTAGACACATTTTATTTTAATAGGGTTGGCCTGGATTCACTATCGAAAGAGTTGCGAAGTTACAAAGTTTCAGAAAGAATGGCATTCGGTATTCCGGGTTGGGACTATTTCATTGGCTACTTTATATGGAAGTCCGGTGGGACTATTATGGATAGTCATATCTTTTTGCACCAATCACATCCGACCACGTATTCTGCATTGAGCGAGTTTTCATATTTTTCAGATGTGATGATTGAGTCACAGCGCTTCTCCGGTGACACTAACCAAGTAGCTTATCAATTTGCGCAGCTTATAACTGAAGAGTGCGAAAATAATGAGCGTGCAAGTAAGGTGCTCAAACATATTTTTTATGCTAAGCCGAATATAAGTTTTGAGCCAGAGGCCGATATTGGTATGCTATCGAGTATCAAAGCTGCCGCGCAAAATCTTCTCTCAGAAGTAGGGATACGGAAGGAATTTGATACGAGTCTTTTAGCCTTTCTAGACTCTCAGAGAGTTACTGTGAATTGGGTAGCAGCAAAGTCATTTCGAGATGCAGAACTGGACAATTTGTCTTTAATTTCGAAAAGCTTTGTAACTCTTTACGTGTTGCTTTTACTTCATTCTAAAAAGCAACCATTCCGTTTTTCTCATAACTACCCTGAAGGCAGTCTGCATGGCGCTGCGCTTCGCCAAATTATAGAGAATACTTCAGGTAACGAAAGGTTAGGTTATCTGATTGACTTGTTTTGCGCTGAACTAGTTGAACACAGAATATATAACGCTGAACTTTTCAAATATTTTGTTTGGGAGGCTAAGTCGGCGCAACAGATTAAGTTAGTCATGGCAGTTCTAACACTGCTGCAGAAAGGATAATGCGGGTTTATATGAAAAGTTTATTAAAAGAAAATTCTAAATTGCCTTGGGAAAAGGATTTTGTGCTTGACACTGCTGGTGAGGAGCTACCCTCAGTTTCTATAGTAATACCTATTTATAATGCAGGCTCATTTTTAGAAAAAACTTTGCGTAGCTTGATGTGTAACGACCTTACCGGTGTAGAGTTAATATTAATGGACGGCGGTAGTGATGATGACACGATGAGTATCGTTGAGCATTACAAAGAAATATTTTCACATGTTCAAAGTAAAAAAGATGAAGGTCAGTCAGACGCCATAAACAAAGGCTACGAAATAGCAACAGGGGATATTTTATATTGGCTGAACGGCGATGATATTATACTCCCTAATACGCTAAATGCTGTCAGAAGATATTTCAAAAATAACGACTGTGACGTATTAGTGGGCAACGCATATATGACGGAAATTGATTTTAAGCCTATTAATCACTTCATCTTTTCAGAGGAAAAGCTTCAATTCAGTTACTTGTTAGATTATGCAAAAAACCACCTAATTCAGCCTAGTGTCTTTTTCACACGAAAAGCGTGGGATACAGCTGGTCCTTTAGATATTAATGACCATTACGCTATGGATGCAGACCTCTTTATTGGGATGGCAAAAAACTTTAAATTACACCACATAAATTTAGACATTGCCTACAGCGTTTATCATGAAGAATGTAAAACGAGAGGTGCTAGAGCTGAGTCGATAACTTCTTTAGCGTTGGTACAAGCCAAACATGGTGGATTAGCAGAAGCTAAGGCTACGTTGAACATTCTTGTCGATTTGTATCGACAACAAGAAAAAGAATTAAATGAAGTTCCAGATGGTGTGAAAACAAAAGCCTTGGCTGCAAAGTTGGCGTCTTTAGAGAACCATGTTGCTCAACAGAGAGAGTTGTGTTTACAAGCAGATTTAAAGGCGCACCCATGAAAATAGCTGTGTTATCAAGTGCCTCTGCTGGGGGGGCAGGTATTGCTGCATATAGAATTTATGAAGCCCTTAAGAAAGCTAATCATGAAGTTGATTTCATTGATATCAATACGCTCAATGGTGCTGTGAGTTTGGAGGTATCACCCCAAGTCAGTGCAACAAATAAGAAGATCACTAACACGCACTTTACAGTAGATTATGCAAGCGATGTTCGTGAGTGGTTGATAAATCTATTAAGTGAATATGACGTTATTAATGTGCAGTGGGCTAGTTACCTAGTTTCATTAAGCGAAATTTTAGCACTAGCGAAACTAAATAAAAAAATTGTATTTACTATGCACGACTTCTATTACATTACCGGTGGTTGCCACTACCCGGCGGGATGTTATGGATTTGCTGTCGATTGTGCTGGTTGCCCTCAAGTATCAGAAAAGGTGTTAAGCCAAAAAGGTGTAATCAATGCGTTCCAAATAAAAAAAGAGATTTTCAGTTTTCCGAATGTGGTTCTCACCGCGCCTAGCAATTTTATTGTCAGTAATGCTGTTAAAGCAGGCATGGTTCCCCAACAGCGCTCTAGAGTAATTAGAAATGTTTACGTTCCTACCTCGGACTTTGACTATAGCTTAAAGTCAAAAGAGAAGTCGATACTGCTAATTGCAGATTCTTTTGATGAGAAAAGGAAAGGGTTAGCACTTTCGGTAGATTCACTAAAGCGGGCTTCAGAGTGTTTTGACTTTAAAAACGAAAGCGTAACCTTGCATCTTGTCGGTGGCCTAGATACCGAAGTCGTTAAACGACTCGAAGGTACAGGAATAAATGTAGTAACACACGGCCACATTAAAGAACATAGAAAACTTGTCGAAATTTTTCAACAATGCCACTTTATTTTGAGTTGTTCTTATGAAGATAACTGGCCGAATATTTTAGTAGAGTCAGGCAGCTATGGCTGCATACCTATTGTGGGTAAGTGGCATGGTTGCGAAGAGTTTGCCTTAGAGTTTGCTTACGGGTTCGTCAGTCTAGACTATACAGTAGCAGCATTCTGTAAAGCTATCTTAGATGCATTGACTTACGACATTCTTGAAACAGAACTTCAATCTTTCGTAAAAGCAGTCCGAGATTCTTCTAGTGTAGAGAAAGTTGTGCAGGGGTACTTAGAATCGTTTAACTTTGTCGCCACTGATCTATTCAACGGAATAGAGAAATCGAACAAAATAAAGTTTATAAGTAATGAAGAGAAAGTAAAATACCCGCCAAGTCCATTTGGTCCAAGGTTGATAATGGGTCAAGAAATAAGTAAAAAAGATCTTTTGTTGAAAGGCAGTAATGATGTTCATAGTTACGGTATCGTAGATACACGGTGGAGGTCTGATGCTGATTTTTTTGAGATTAGGTCCAAAACTTAAGTCATACAGTGTTTTGGCAGTCTTTAATCTATTTAAGAGCTACCAAACATTCAACAGTAAAACAGTTTAAGAATTTATTATGAATATATATCTAGACCTCGAAGAATTAGATTGCGTACCCTACCCCCAGTACGCAACTACATCTGATATCATGCGTATTTCTGGTAATAATACTGGCAATTTCGCATTTCGACATGCTTTGAAAATAATCGTCAATGAACTACCTGATTATAAAATATGTAACTGGGCTACAGCTCAAGATTTGATTAATAGAGGTGCTAGGGTAGAGAGTGTTATCCTTTCCTGCGCAAATTGGCTAGGTTTATCAGAACAAGATGAGAGATCTAATTTAGTTAGAGCTAAAATATTAGAAAATTTGGATTCACAGGTTGTTGCTTTCGGACTCGGAGCGCAGGCATCTAGCGCATCTTCTGATGTTCAACTCGGTCCAAATACTCTACGGTTGGCACGTATAATATCTAAAAAGTCAGTCAGTGTAAGTGTCCGCGATGAGTTTACCAAAGACCTTCTCAATCGTGAGGGGATTTACAACGTTGTGGTAACCGGTTGCCCTTCAAACTTTATTAATACAGACGAAGAATTTATTGCGAAACTAAGAGAAAGAATCAACTTTTCCGGTGAAAAAAGCTTTGCAAATAGAAAACACATAATTGGAGAATTTAGCGGAGGAAATAAACATTCAGGCGAAATTCTTAAATCGACGCTTGAATTCATGAAACAATTTCCATCCTGTTACGCTATCCAGAGCCCTGTACTTTATCCTTTTTATTTGAATGAAAGTGATGATCTACCCTCATCATATATGACAAACAGGCCAAGTAACTTCTCTCCAGATCAGTGCAAACAATTGCTGAAACAAAAAACGATTGGGTTTCAGTCAATGGATTCGTGGTTAGACTACTCTCGCACGTGCGATATTAGTTTCGGAATGCGAATTCACGGAAACATGATACCTTTACAAGCAGGCGTGCCAGCAGTTTTAATAGCCCACGATTCAAGAACTAGTGGATTAGGAAGTGTGATGTCTATTCCAAAAGTTTCTGCCGCAGAGTTCGCGCAAACAAAGATTGATGACGTTAGCAATCTTCTTTTATCTAGGTTCAAAGAAGGGCTTGGCGAATATGCGGATAAACGAGAGTTCTTACGAGAGGTATTTAGAAACTTTATCAATGAAAATGGTCTGACTACAAGGCTTTGAGTAGACGCAAAAGTTATCGACTAGCCTTGTGTGTTTTTAAAACAGAGATATATAAAATATGAAAAAAGCACTAATTACCGGTGTAACCGGCCAGGACGGCTCTTATTTAGCCGAGTTTTTACTAGAAAAAGGATATGAAGTACACGGTATTAAGCGTCGTGCTTCATTATTTAATACAGAACGTGTCGATCATATTTATGAAGATCCGCATGTTGAAAACGCAAACTTTAAGCTTCATTATGGTGATTTAACGGATTCTTCGAATCTAATCCGTATTATGCAAGAAGTGAAGCCAGACGAGGTTTACAACCTAGGCGCACAGTCACACGTAGCTGTATCTTTTGAAGCACCTGAGTACACTGCAGATGTAGATGCCATGGGTACACTACGTTTGCTAGAAGCTATTCGCTTTTTAGGGCTTGAGAAGAAGACCAAGTTCTACCAAGCGTCTACTTCAGAGCTTTATGGTGAAGTACAAGAAATTCCTCAGAAAGAGACTACGCCGTTTCACCCTCGTTCGCCATATGCAGTTGCTAAAATGTATGCTTACTGGATTGCGGTTAACTACCGCGAGTCTTACGGTATTTATGCATGTAACGGTATTTTGTTTAATCATGAATCTCCACGCCGTGGCGAGACTTTTGTTACCCGCAAAATTACTCGTGGTATTGCTAATATTGCACAAGGTTTAGAGTCTAAGCTTTACCTTGGCAATATGGATGCACTTCGAGACTGGGGTCATGCAAAAGATTATGTGCGCATGCAATGGATGATGTTGCAACAAGACAAGCCTGAAGATTTTGTTATTGCTACCGGCAAGCAAATTTCGGTTCGCGAATTCGTGCGTATGTCAGCAAAAGAAGCGGGTATTACTGTTGAATTCAGTGGTGAAGGCGTGAAAGAAGTAGCAACAGTAACAGCGGTAGATAACGAAACTGCGCCAGGCGTTAAAGTAGGCGATGTTATTGTAGAAGTTGACCCGCGTTATTTCCGCCCAGCAGAAGTTGAAACACTACTAGGCGACCCAACAAAGGCAAAAGAAAAGTTAGGTTGGGTACCAGAAATTACTGTTGAGGAAATGTGCGCAGAAATGGTGGCTCATGACCTTGGTAAAGCGAAACAGCATGCACTATTGAAGAAGCATGGTTATTCGGTTTCAGTAGCTAAAGAATAAAATAAAAAAGGTAACACGCCTCTTTTTAGAAGCGTGTTACCTAAAAGAGCCTGTAACAGATTCTGTGTAACTGCCATTAGTTAATATGCTT
>CETM01122314.1_pt1 | contig 10396 bp, 11 predicted proteins | sample 361451 | NCBI WGS metagenome assembly CETM01 (sample SAMEA2622690, study PRJEB7988) | marine metagenome | isolation source: saline water (ENVO:00002010), including
TCCTGTCTTATAAATTTTTTTCTTTTCTGCATTGCTTAATATTATCTTACCACCAGTTGGCAAATCTGGTCCCTTAAGTATCTTAAAAAGCTCTGAGTCAGACGTATTAGGTTTTTTAATTAACTTAATTATACAGTTGTTTAATTCTATCAAATTATGAGGTGGAATATTTGTTGCCATTCCTACCGCAATCCCTGTTGAGCCGTTTAATAAAATATTTGGCAATTTTGATGGCAATACATCTGGTTCTACATTTTGACCATCATAATTATCGCTAAATGTCGTTGAATCTTCTTCTATGCCATCAAAAAAAAGTTCAGTGATTTCTTCTAATCTAGCCTCAGTATATCTCATAGCTGCAGCATTATCTCCATCGATATTCCCAAAATTACCTTGTCCTTCAACAAGAGTAACTCTCGATGAAAAATCTTGTGCCATCCTAACTAAGCTTTGGTAAATTGCTTGATCACCATGAGGATGGAATTTACCCATTACATCACCGACAATTCTTGCAGATTTTTTAAAAGGAGTATTATTAAAAAGTTTAAGTAAGTACATTGAATAAATAATTCTTCTATGAACTGGCTTTAAACCATCTCTAAGATCAGGAAGAGATCTAGATATAATAGTAGAAACAGCATAGGACAGATATCTGTTTTTGAGAATATTGTTTATATTATCTTTATTTATATTTTTCATATTGTGATAAAAAATTTAAAATTAAATTTTTAAATCTTAGATAGTTTATAGGTATATTAAGATTCATATTATTTAAATGATGATTTTGTAATACCGCTTCGAAAATCTTAAAAAAAATTTCAGCATTTTCTATATTTACTATTGTATTGTTGCGTAATAATTTATGAGGAAATTTTACTGATTTTGATGTTGGGAAATCTTCAAAATTAAGTGTTTCTAAATTTATGAAATTTTTTTGAGATTTTTTCTTAAAATCAATATCATAACCTATCAATTTTAATAAATTTAGAAGATATAAAAAATATTCAATAATCCATTTATTTTTATAAGACATAATTTCAATCATTATTTCTGATAATCTAAAAATACCGTTTACTTTTTGTCCTTCAACTATTGATATATTCAATAGTGATATAATTGATAATAAGCCTTGTAACTTATATTTATCATTAAAAATATTATGAAAATAAGGTTTTGATAATTCAGCAGAAATACTATTTGGAAAATTTTTATTTTTTTTCTTAACTATAATGTTCAAAAAATAACCAATTTGATAAATATTTTTTTTATTTTTTGTTGAACCGCCGAAGCATAATCCATGAATTATTTCATCTTTATCTGTTAGGAATTTTAGAAATAAATTATTTTCTGATGAAATTTTTCTATAAATTAAAATTCCACGCTCTTTATATTCAATCATTAATTAATTATTTCAATATACAGATGTATTTTTGCCTTTAATAAATTGCTGATTTTTTTTTGAGTCTCCTGTCTTATTCTTTTAATCATTTCACCTTTTTTTCCAAGTATAATTTTTTTATACCTATTTTCTGGGATATAAATTTTTTGCTTAATTTTAAAATTTTTATTTTTTAATATTTTGTAATGTGAAGTTTTAATATCTAAATTATATGGAATTTCTTTATGTAAAAAATTAAGCAATGTTTCTCTAAGCAATTCATTGATTATAAATTTATCATCTTTATTAGTTATTTCATTTTTATCAAATAACCATTTAGAAGAATAAGAGTATTTTGTTATATTTCTAAGCATATAATTTATACCAACATTTTTTTTTGCAGATATCATAAAAAAAGACTCTATTTTAAATGTTTGACTAATTTGATCAATAAAAGGAAGAATATTTTTTTTTTCAATTATATCAATTTTATTAAATATTATAAATATTTTTTTTCTAGTTTCGTTTAATTTCTTTAATTGATCAAATAAAAAATTAATATTTATTTTTTTTGAGTCGATTAAATATATAATTATATCAGCTTCATTTATACCATTCCATAAATTTAATTTTAATTTTTTTGATTCTAATATCGATGATTTTAAAAAACTTGATCCTGGTGTGTCATAAAAAATTAACTGTATTTCTTTTATATTTACTATACCTATAATTGTATCTATTGTTGTATTAATTTTTTTATTTTGAATTGAGATTTTTTCTCCAACTATACTATTTATTAGGGTTGATTTTCCAGCATTTGTTCTACCAACAATTGCAATTTTTAAAATCTTATTTTTCATTCAAAAAATTCAAAGCAATTTTTGCTGCGTTTTTTTCTGCTTCTCTTATAGAAGAGCCATTAGCTCTAATTTTTTTTAAATTTAAAACTTTAAGTGAAACTGTAAAAATTGGTGAATGTGACGGTCCTTCTTTTTTAATTAAATTATATTCTGGTAACTTTTTTGATTTCTGTTGAGAAATTTCTTGAAGTTTTGTTTTTGAATCTTGCATATTTTTTTCATTTATTTCAAAATATGGACCCCAAATATTATTTACAAACTTTTTGGCATTATTAAATCCACTATCTAAATAAATAGCTCCAATTAACGATTCAATTGAATCTGCTAAAATAGAAATATTCATTTTTTCATTTTTTTTAAAATTAAATTTTAAGATATTATCAATTTTTAGATCAATAGATATTTTGTGTAAAAAATTTTTTTGAACAAGATATGAAAGTTTTTTTGATAAGTCACCTTCATTATTGTTTTTAAATTTTTTAAAAATTATTGATGATATTGCTAATCCTAATACTCTATCACCTAAAAATTCTAATCTTTCAAAATCATTTAAAATCAAATTATTTTTTCTCTTATTTTCAACTATAAAACTTGGGTGAGTTAAAGCATTAATTAATAGCTGCTTATCTCTAAAAAAATACCCTATATTTTTCTCAAATTGATTAATTCTTTTTGTAGAAATCATTGAATTGTTTTAAAAATTCTTTTTCCTCTGATAGATTTTGGCCACTTCCAAATTTGTAAAAACCTTGAATTCTCAAGGGAGAAAAATATAAATCTTGCTTTTCCAACTAAATTTTCGATTGGAATAAATCCAACAGTTTGAAATCTACTATCTTGTGAATTATCTCTATTATCACCCATAACAAAAAAATAACCATCAGGAACATCAAATAATTTTGTATTGTCAGCTATTCCATTATCCATAATATCTATAATTTCAAAATTTAAATCTTCGTGATATTCTAAATATTTTCTAACTCTTTTAATTGAAGTATTATTATCATTATCAATAAAGTCATTTAATCTTTTTGAAGGTATGATATCTCCATTTAATTCTATTTGGCCATTAGATAACTTAATTTTATCACCTGGCAAACCGATAACACGTTTAATATAATCTGTTCTATTGTCTTGAGGTGTTTTAAAAACAACTATATCACCTCTTTTTGGGTATTTAGAAAGTATTTTTTTTGGTATTATTGGAATAGAAAATGGAAGAGAGTGTCTAGAATAACCATAAGACCATTTAGATACAAAAATGAAATCTCCAACTAGTAGATTAGGTTTCATTGAACCTGAAGGAATATTATAAGGTTCAGCAATGAAAGAACGAATAACAAGAGCGATAAAAACAGCTATTGTTATAGACTTTAAATTACTAAAGAAATTATTTTTATTCTTTTCCATAAATTATTACATTAGCTATAGCATAATTTTTTTCATCACTAAGGGATACCTCAATAGAAAATGGTTTATTTTTAGTTATATTATTTAGAATTTTTAAGGCATTGTTATGAAGTTTTATTTTTGGTTTACCATACTTATCATTTTTAATTTCAATATCTTTCCAGAATACACCTCGAGCTAAACCTGTACCCAGTGCTTTTGCGCAAGCTTCCTTAGCAGCATATCTTTTGGCATATGATTCTATAGATTTTTTTCTAGATTCTGATTTTAGAATTTCATTATTAGTAAAACATCTTTTTTTGAATTTATCATCATATTTATTTATTGTATTTTTAATCCTTCTTATGTCTAATATATCAATACCATTAGTTATAATCATAATTAACCTTTTATTCTTTCTAAGGAAGAAACTTCAGAAACTAACCTTAAAGCAGCAATAATATTTTTAAGGTGATTAGCATCACGGACCTCTATGTCTATTATAATTTCAAAAAAATCTGTTTTTCTTATGGAAAAATTTATGTTTGAAATATTTCCATTATTTTTAGCAATTACAGTTGTTACTTTTCCTAAACTTCCCGGTTGATTTTTTAATACCACAGTAATTCTAGCATTTGATATTGTAGTATTTTGAGACGAATAATCCCAAGAAATATTTAACCATCTTTCAGGATTATCAGAATAGGAGGATAACGTTTCACAATCAATTGTGTGAACTGCAACTCCTATACCAGCAGTAACTATACCAACTATATTGTCTCCTTTTATAGGTGAGCAGCATCCTGCTAGATGGTAAGACATACCGGCTGTTAACCCCTTCAATCTAATTGAATTATCAGATTGAATTTCAAATTTCTTAGGGCTTTTATAATCAAATTCTGGATAAATTCTTTTAATTACGGCGTAAGCTGTTACTTTACCCGCGCCAATCATTTCATACAAATCTTCAATTTCATCAATATTAAATTCTTTTTTTATTTTTAAAATTGTTGATTCATTTAAATCATAGTTTTCTTTAGTAAAAAAAGAATATAAAATTTCTTTTCCAAAAATTATATATTCATCTCTTTTTTTTGATCTAAAAAACCTTCTAATTTGAAATTTTACTTTTGATGTCACTGCAAATCTTTCCCATAAAGGAGATGGTTGAGACTCTTCAGATGTGATTATTTCTATTTGATCACCATTGTTTAAAATTGTTTTTAGAGGCTGAAGTTTTTCATTAATTTTTACTCCAACACACTTATCTCCAACCTGTGAATGTATAGCGTAAGCGAAATCTATTGGAGTTGCATTTTGGGGAAGTTCAATTAGATCACCTTTTGGTGTAAAAACATATATTTCATCATTAAATACATTAATTTTTGAATTTTCTATCAGTTCATCCTGGTTTGCTGATGAATTCATTACATCTATTAAATCATGCATCCATTTATATTCTTTAGTATCTTTTTCTTTTATACTTTTAGGATCTTTATATTTCCAATGAGCTGCTACACCATAATCAGCTATTTGGTTCATAACATTTGATCTAAATTGTATTTCAATTTTTTTATTTTTTGGCCCCATTACAGTAGTATGGAGCGCTCTATAGCCATTTGATTTTGGAGATGATATGAAATCTTTAAATCTACCAGGAATGTATTGGTATTTTCTATGTATTATTCCTAAGCATTTATAGCATTCTCGCGTTGAGTTAGTAATTATTCTAAAAGCCATAACATCAGATAGTTGTTCAAAAGAGATATTCTTATTCTTTATTTTATTCCATACAGAATAGGCAGATTTTATACGCCCATCAATTTTACAATTTATATCCTCACTTAATAAATTTTTTTTTAATTCATACCTAATTTCATCAACTATATTTTCATCTTTTGAGTTAAGATAATTCAATCTATCAATAACAGAATTTCTAGCTTCAGGATTTATAGATTGAAATGAAAGATCCTCTAGTTCATCTTGCCACTCCTTCATTCCTAATCTTTGAGCAAGAGGGGCGAAAATTTCTAGAGTTTCAATTGATGTATTAATTTTTTTATTTTCATCTTCAATAAAATTTATTGTTCTCATGTTATGAAGTCTATCTGCTAATTTGATTAAAATAACTCTTAAATCTTGTGATGAGGCTAGAATTAATTTTCGATAGTTCTCTCCTAGTTTTTGTTTATTAATTTTCAAAGAAAATTTACTTATTTTAGTTAATCCTTGTACAAGTTCTGAAATTTGCTCACCAAAAGAATTAGTAATTTCTTGAATCGATATATTTGTATCCTCAATAGTATCGTGCAATAATCCTGCAGCTATAGAAGATGCATCAAGATTTATTGAAGTTAATATTTTTGCAACCTCTATTGGATGAGTGATAAAAGGATCTCCAGATTTTCTTATTTGATCTTTATGAGCTTGTTGACTGAAATCTATTGCCTTGTTGATTATAATCTTATCTTTATCTTGCAGATATGTTGTTAATTTTTCTAATTCTCTAATTTGTTCAATAATCATTTAGAAGTATTGGTTTAAAATAACTTAAGAGGAAATAATATCTAATTTATTTAATTTTCGATATTTTTAGCAGCTTCATCATTAGTTTCTTCAACAATTTCATCGTTTTCCTCGTTATTAGTTGAATCTTCTAAATTAATAGTTTCTTCTATAGACTCCTGCATATCATCATTTTTCTCTTCTAAATCTTCAGATATTTCATTCTCATCAGAATAATTTTCATTTGAATCTGAATACTCTAAAGATAAGTTTTCTTCATTTTGAGAAGATACAGTTTGATATTCTTCAATTAAGTTAGATTTCATTTCATCAATAGAAACAGTTTCATCTGCTATTTCTCTAAGAGCTATAACAGTATTTTTATCATTGTCTCTATCAACAGTAGGATTTTCACCCGAATGAAGCTTTCTAGCTCTATTTGAAGCAACAAGCACTAGTTCAAATCTACTCTCAAATTTATCAATACAATCCTCAACTGTAATTCTAGCCATAAAGAGGGGACTTATAAATATGAGTTTTGAAAAAGTAAACAAAAATTAGTTATTTTTTAATAATCTTTCTTTATTTCTGTTCCAGTCCTTAGTTTTCTTACTTTCTCTTTTATCATAATTTTTCTTACCCTTACCAAGGCCGATACTGATTTTAACCAATCCATTTTCATTAAAATATATATTAATTGGTACTATTGAAAATCCTTCTTTTTTAATTGAACCTAATATTTTATTTAATTCTTTCTTTTTAATAAGTAATTTTCTATTTCTAGAAGGATCTGTTTTTTGATCACTTGAAGACTCATACTTTTTTATATAACAATTAGAAAGCCATAACTCACTACCAATATCTTGAATATATGACTCTTTAATAGATGCAGAATTACTTCTAAGAGATTTTACTTCTGAACCGGTTAAAACTAAACCGGCATCAATTTTAAAAGTTATATTATAGTCATATGACGCCCTCTTATTTGTGGCTATTAATTTCATTTTAAATTAATGATAAATTTTTTAAACAATTTGAAATTTTAATTTTTGTATTATCAGAAATCTCTGTTAGTGGTAATCTTGTTTTACTATCACATAATGCTAATAAAGAAGCAGCATATTTTACTGGACCAGGACTTGACTCAAGAAAAAGAGAATTATGTAATTCCGCTAATTTCAAATTTATTTCCTGAGCTCTAATAATATTTTTTTCTCTCCACGCTTGATGCAATTCTGAGCATAATTGTGGTGCTACATTTGCTGTAACAGAAATACAGCCATGACCACCTTGAGCTAAAAATGCTAATGCTGTACCATCTTCACCAGATAAATAACAAAATTTATTTTTCATTCTTGAATTTGTGAGCAATGGTCTAAATAAATCATTTGTAGCATCCTTAACACCAACAATATTATTAATTTTAGATAATTCAATCATAGTTTCAATTGACATATCAACTATTGATCTTCCTGGAATGTTATAAATAATAATTGGCAACTTAACTGAATTTGCAATAGATGAAAAATGCTCATACAAACCCTTTTGTGTTGGCTTATTGTAGTAAGGAGTTACAACTAATGCTCCGTTGGCTCCTACACTTTCTGCATGCTTTGTAAACTCAATAGCTTCTGAAGTATTATTAGATCCTGTACCTGCTATGATTGGAACTCTATTGTCATTAATTTTTATAGTTTCTTCAATAACTTTTTTATGCTCATCATGAGACAGTGTTGGTGACTCGCCAGTCGTACCACATGGCACAAGACCATTTGATTTGTTTTCAATAAGAAAATTGATTATTTTATAAAGAGAATCATAATCAACATTTTCATTTTTAAATGGTGTAATTACAGCAGGTATACTTCCAAAAAACATTTTATATTGTGGCGGAGAGAGAGGGATTCGAACCCTCGGAAGGGGTTACCCCCTTCGCAGGTTTAGCAAACCTGTGGTTTAAGCCACTCACCCATCTCTCCTTAAAGTTAATATTCAAAGTAAAGCCTTTCTCACTTCATCAAAATCAAAGTTTTCAGTAGTATTCTACCTGTAACTTATCAATCCCTAATGATTAATTATCATAAAAATAAATGGGATAATATAAAATTATTCGTCTGAAATTAATTAAAAGTGCTACGGAGGTGCTACTAATGATTCATATTCTTATTTTAAAGCTCACTGAATCATCTTTAAGAACTTTCCCTAGTGTGATTCATCTAAAATACAGACCTCTCAGCGTTTAAAATTTGAATCATAAGAATCAATCTAGGAACTAAAAAAACCGAAAACCTGTGTGCTAAAATAAGGTTCCAAACCGATTGAAAATCTCAAAGTGTTTTTTCTTGCACCCCACCCCACCTAAAACGCCCCCGTGCTTTCTGTATAAGGTGTAAAGTGTGAGTGATCGACAGACACAGATTAAAATAAAACTTTTGAAAAAAAGGCCCTAGGAATCCTAGAGCCTAAAAAATTTTATAAAAAAATTTATAACTTTTATATTCCTTTGTTATCAGTGAACCAATTATAAGGTGCTTCATCATTTTTCTTTTTTGCTTTGGGTTTTTCTTTTTTAGTTTTTTCAATCCAAGCATCATATAGTTTCTGATCCTCCGCTATCTGTTCCTGTTTAATGCGTTGCTGCTTTCTAAATTCATCAACTCTTCCAAAGTGATAACCCTCTAATGCAGCCAAGAAGTCCGAGCCGATAGCCGAGATTCAAGAATATAGACGCCCGATCAATGAGCCACGATCCAAAGTTTATGCATATTGGACCAATCCACATGAAACGGGGAACTATTGGAAGTCTTTTGAGGACTATGAGAACTCAAAAAAGAAAAAGAAAGTACAATCAATCTATTAATTCATTTTAATACATTTTTAATTCATGTTTTGGTGGGGCTACACACATGAAAAACCCCTCGTAATATTTTGAAATAAAAAACTTCATGTTCTAGTGTTGTTCGTATTGCGGTATTAGTATCATTTGATATTATTAGGGAATAATAAATACATAGGTCGAAATACCTTTGCTTGTCTCGGGTGACTCAAGTGTCATAGACGTAAAAACCACACCCGCAAAAAAACTACTTGAATCGTTATAACAAAAGAACTTGGTTATATAAAAACGAAGGAACTGGGCCTGCAAATAGAAAAATGCTATTTAGATAAATAATTATCCATCTAAATTTTTTAATGATCTTGTGGTATAATCTTTATAATCTTTTGGATCATCATGCTCTAAAATAAATAATTCACAATTTGTTTGCTTAATTGAATCTATTATGTCTTTCCATTCAATATATCCATCCCCCACAGCAGATTGATTATCCATATCAAACATATCTTTATCTTTGCTATAAAAATCTTTTAAATGACAGGCTATAATTTTATTAGAATATTGTTTAATCCAAGGAAGAGGATCTGCGCCGCCTGCTATTACCCAACCTAAATCAATTTCAAATTTTAACTGCTCATTATGTTCCATTATGCATTCAATTGGTAATTTTCCACTTGGTAATGGCATAAATTCATATGGGTGATTATGATATCCAAGTGTTAAACCAGCATCTTCAAAAATTGATACATAAGAGGATAAATTTTTTCCAAATGTACTCCACTCTTCTTGATTCATAGAAAATTGATTTTTAGAATTATCACTTTTTACCGGAGGGGCAGGAACAATAATGTGTTGAATATTCATTTTGTTAGCTCGTTTAATAATATTTAATGAATCTTCTAGTGCTTCAAAGCTTACATGAGATGATCTAGATGAAAGATTTGAAGATTCCATCATTTCTTTAAAATCTACTATATTTAAAGACTCAAGTCCAAAAAGCTCAATATTTGTAATACCAGACTCAGAAAAAAAATTCAAAATTGAACTATACGGTTGAAAATTTCTAGCAGTATAAAGCTGAATCGAAATATCTTTTTTATTCATAATAAGACCTTTCTTTCAGCATCAAATTCTTTATTATTTTTAAACATTTTAATAAAATACTCCTAGTGAATTTTATAACCTTCAAATCCTGGATTTGGTTCAATTATTGATAAGTCATCGTGTTCTGGTTTTTTTGTATTACATTCTTTCCATAATCCTGTAGGTTGTTCACCTCTACAAAGTATTGCTTTTTTCGCATATATTGGATCTAAAGGTTTTGTTGCAGAAGGATCAATATACCTTATTGTTAAGCCGCATCTTCTTTTATTCGAAGTATTAGGGCCAGAGCCATGTGCTATCAAATCTGCATGCAGAGAAAAATCA
>CETM01204493.1_pt1 | contig 10392 bp, 7 predicted proteins | sample 361451 | NCBI WGS metagenome assembly CETM01 (sample SAMEA2622690, study PRJEB7988) | marine metagenome | isolation source: saline water (ENVO:00002010), including
GACTTTCATACACTCTTTGTATGCGGTGTAGAAATCACTCTCTGTTCCTCGATCGTTACTGCCGAAAGCGGTGGTTCCACTGGGTGTTTCAGATAGGCATGTAACATGCGCTTCGGACATGGTTTTCTCTCCGGCTCGTGGGCCAATATAACCGGGGGGAGCAAATTTGCCAATAACTTCGTCTGGAGAAATGTTTTCTTGCTGAGCAAAAGAGGGCGCTGTTATTGCTAAAGATAACATTACTCCAAGTATCTTGATTTGTTTTTTCATGGTGACCTCTTAGTTACAAGTGAATATGTTGCGGCTTCCTGCAAAGCCGGGTTTTCCACATGTTAGATCTGAAGATGGAATGTAGGTACATGTGGATGGTACTACCTGTGATAACTTCCACCCATTCGTTGTACAAGCGAATCTAGCGAGGCCACTTGTTCTTTTCGTTTTTTCTCTGGCCGTTTCAATATCGGAGAAAAACTGCGGTGTCGCGTTAGCAGTGGCAAAACCGACTTCATTCAAACGCCCTGAGCATTTAGGGTACTCTTCGTGTTCGACGTTGAAGTTGCTACCTACCCATGACACTATCTCATTGGGATCGCATGCTACAGGACTGCATGTTGAAGATGAAAGGTTTAAAACGCCGTTTACACACTGCGCTTCGGCTTTTCCTTCAACGTTAACATTGTTGCCAAAAAGCTGACCATATCCACTGAAGGATGTTTCTAAATGTGACATTGCAGGGAAGTTGAACTTGCACGAACCTGCAACTAAAGTCTGAGCCGAACATGCAGAAGTTTTTAAGCCGGTGCTTCCAGAAGTGCCATCATCTAACGTTTCTGTCCATGCTCCACCGTTACAGCGAAAGCTTCTCCCTAGTGCGGCTGCGTTTTTTCCGTCTATACCAGGGGGCAAATAACCTTTTTCTCCACTAGGAGAGGTTATTGCTATTCCATCGCACGTGGGTGCTGATGTAGTGTTGATGCTTTGGGTCCCTCTGGAATCTTTTAGCTCATCAATAAACCCCCAATAGTTGGAGTCAAATTGCGCCTTTCCCCCTCCTAAGTTAGTTGGTCCAAGTGTAGATGACGCAGATGCACCACTCACCTCAAAAGCGCGCTGCTGATCTAGTGTGGACTTGAATTTTCTGTTGAAATACTGCGTAAATTCATATGTTTTTTGTTCGCCCGCAGACGTAATGCTTTCTTCAGCATGAACATCTGAATGAAATGCAGTTATTGTAAGCAATATAACAAAAATAAACAAAATGCGAATCACGGTCACGTCACTTTTCTTTAGCACCAATAATCGCGATGATAGCACATTTCAAAAAAACACCCGAAACATTTTGTTATAATGCAATTAATTAGAAGATTGTGGAGAACACGTCTGATCGGATATAATCCACTCAGCCTCTCCGCTCACTAATGCGCAACTCATTATAGCGCTGCCTTCATACACCACACCCTCACTCTCTGAGTAAGATAATTGAGCGGATGCACTGACACTAATGGCATCACCTTTAAATATAGTTGTAGCTAGCGCACCACATCGTCGCCCGTCAGTGCCGCCCCAGCGAGGCATGTCGACCGATTCACAGACAACATTCTCAGCCCAGTCGCAAGTTCTAAGGCAATCTGCTCTGTTTGACTCACAAGTTCTAGGGTTGGCAACAAGCTCCACTATAGCATTTCCTGTAGAGGGGTGGCTGTCGCAAATAATAAAGCCTTGCCCTATTGTTGGAGATCCATCTTGATTCTGTCTCACAAATCTTGTTTTACCTAATTTTAAAGGTATATCTAACTCTAATTCACAACTCAGCCCACTTGCATCGTCATTATATTCCGGGAGAATTTGCCCTTTTTCGCAATAGACTTCCTCGGCTGCTTGGGGTTCTTTATAATTCATTGCGCCGGAATCATTTTCCATGTCATAACAGAGGCGCCCTCTGGCATTGTCAGTTGCATTTGTCCCGGTTAATATAGCGGTGATAATATTTTGAAATGTTTGAGGGGATATTGGCATTGATGTAGTGTCGTCTAATACGCCGTATCTCTCAATGCAACTTTCGCCAATACACTCTTTACTGAAAGAGTTCCCCTCTGCCCGTGATGCGCTTATCATATCTGACACCACGTGCTGAAATGACCTCTCTCCTGAATCACAAGTGATCATTTCAAACTCTACATTGAGTGGCTCTCTAAGACCAAAGGAGTTGACGCCATGGTTATTGTAATAGTATTCACCATTCTCTTCATATTTGCTTTTTATTGTAGAAGTTAGGCTATTGTGAAAACCAACAAAATAACCGGGGTTGTAATCCGGGTCTTCTTTCACAATGTCGCCATTGAATAATGGGTGCGAGTTTGTTGTCGCATCATTAACCTGAGAGTTAACAGACGCCACAAGGGATACCGCCAAGAACAACGCAGTCAATTTTCTTAGATTAAAAAGCATCCCTTTTCTCCTTTTACATTTGTTCGATAATATCAAAACCACCTACCATAGGCAGGTACATAACATAAGTTAATATCCATAATAGCAGACCTAGCATAATATTTGTCATCCAATTATGAATAGACACCAAAGTATCTAAAGAATTCTCAAATGACTCTTTAAAAAGATCGGACATTGAGAAAAAAACATCAGCCATGTCTTCCATTTTGTTGGCACTGTTTAATAGAGCGCGATGCAGGTCGGTGAAAGAGTGGAAGCCGTCCATAAATCGCTGATCGCCTTCGGACATGCTTTTTAATACGCGACCAAAGTCGTCTTTTAAAATACCAGGTTCGAGATCATCACTAACATACTTGAATGAAGTCATCAGCTCGACATTTTTTTCTAACAGCCTAGCTATTTTATACGTAGCAAGAAAGCTATTTCTATTAACAATGAAGCCTTTTAATACAGGGGTCTTTAGCGCAATTCTTTCAATTAGAGACGGCATTTTTTCTCTTGCAACTCCAAAAAATGCAAACATGCCTACCCATATTGTCAGTGTGGCTATTGCAAAATATCCGGTTACGTCAACAAGAAGCTCCGTGTCCTCCAGTAGCTCTTGGGATGTTCCCGACCCCGGCATAATATCAAGGTATCCGGAGTCTGCCATGAAATCCATACCATAAAAGAAAACCACAATCATCATGATGCTGGTAGATACATATTTGAGCATGGCTGCTGCAATTTTACCGACAAATTTGGCCTGCATCTTACCAATATCACGCTCAAACTTTAGTCCTTCGCCAAACGCCTCAACTAATGAACTTGCCTTAGCATTGGCTCGCATGATAGAAACGGTCACTTTAGGAATGTATTTTTCACCCAGCATGCCGACCGCTTCAATGGGATCTTTTTGATCAATTATAGCATGTTGCCTAATTTGTCTGGACGCATCTCTTATTACGCCTGTAAAGTTTTGAACCATGATTTCTAAGGCGTCGGGGAATGTGTTGCCCACTTGTATATTTGACATCGTGTGCAAAAACTCAATACGACGTTGCTGATTGAACCCTTTTCTTCTTTGCCACCATGTTTTCAATTTGTCTAAGGCATTAAGCTTAACTTCTTGAACATTTAACACTCGGCCATATCGGTTCCCTTCGCTTTTTGCAACGGCGGCTTCTCGTGCATCAATAATTTTTTTTATAACACTGCCATCGTTTCTTCTCACGCTGACATTGTAAGTCCTATAACTTTCCATCTTGCTTCCTTACACGATGTGTTGTTCGATTAAGTGTCGGTGGGCAGGAAACATCTGCACAAAATCATCCACGCTAATTTCACCACTAAGCACTTTGCCAGCCTGCTTGTGCGCATCTTTTTCTTCTATAGCTTCGAAGTCAGGTCCAAGTGTCCTCAGCATTTCTCTGCGATCTGTAATGCCTTTACGATATTTGTTGTAGGCATCTTCAGCAATCGTTGTCCACCATCGCTTCTCAGACGTATCTAGCATTCTTTCCACATCTTCGGATTCTCGCAAGAACACTGCCTCAGAAACCACTGTGCGCCCATCATAACCACGATCGCTGCAAGCGTTGCATCCTTCGCCTTTGCATGATTGGCAAACAGTTCTAATTAAACTCTGAACCAGCGCCCCCCTAAGCTGGGATATGATCCTTTCCCTGTCCACGTTAAGATAGTTTATCAAGCGTCGAGCAACACCTCGTATATCTTTTACGTGAATTGTTCCCATTAAGAAGTGACCTGTTTCGGCTGCCTGAAAAGCAACTTGCCCGGTTTCTTCATCGCGTATCTCGCCTACGACTACAACATCAGGATCTTGACGAAGTATACTTCTTAGCGCTTTTGCAAAGGTGAGTCCTGATTTATGGTCAACTTGTGTTTGTTTTACATCGCTTAATTCATTTTCAACAGGGTCTTCGATGGTGTTTATTGCGGTGCTAAATCTGTCCATAACCCAGCGCAAAGCAGATGTTGCCGTCGTCGTTTTGCCAGACCCCGTAACGCCACAAATGAGAAATATTCCATTTGGCGACTGCATTGCTTTTTTTACGGTTTCATATTCAGTTATACCCAAATCATCGAAGTGAACCTGGTTATTCTCAGGATCCAATATACGGATAACCATCGACTCTTTATTACCGATTACCGGCGAGGTTTCAATACGAAGGTCGATTCGTCTTCCGTTAAAATCTATACTGAATTGGCCGCTTTGTGGGAGGCGTTTGTTGGCGGGATCAAGTCCAGCTTCAAGTTTCCCTTTGGTAATTAAAGTGAAGTACTCATCTAAAGCTCCCACACGTTCAACATACAGCTGACCCATAACACGTTTTTTAATGTTGTAGCCTTCACGATTGGGGTAGACATGAATATCAGAGGCTTTTTCTCGAATGCACTGCCTTATGACGACTTCTAATAAGGTGCCTTGTTGCTTGCCGTACTTTTCTACTTGCTCAAGGTAATTCAAGATGTTTTTGGGCTTCGCCGGCACAAAGAAAAAATCTTGTGCCGGGAAAAAGTTTTTAAGTGCAATTTTAACCAAATACTCGCTGCCCAAGGTAGATACGTAAACGGTAGAGTCCGTTACGGCATGAAGCATAGAACGCGTTTCTTTGAATATGTGGAAAGGCACCGATGGTTCAATTAGTTCCTTGGAGGCAAGTTCAGATGGATCTACCTTAAGGCTTAGCTCAACCAACTTGTCTTGTTTTATATGGCCGTGATTGAGCATTAAGTCAATAAAGTTTTTTCCTGATGTTACCATTTCCATGCATGCTTGATGAAGTAACATTTCAGGCAGTCTTTTGTTCTCAGTAAGATATTCGTAGACCGCCTTATCTATCCCTCTCATTTCAGAAATTCTTTTCTGAATTTGTTTGTTACTGAAACGATTGCTCCCATACAAGTCTGCCGCACTACCATCGTCATCAATGGTAAGTATGTTATTTAAAGAAATGAGCCCATTTTCTTGTACATCAATATCCGTTTTGTTTTCAATTTGTTCCACTGCTATTTCCTTATAAACAATTGAGTCCTGGGCTTACAAAAAAGCCATCGATGTCTAGTGACGCTTCCCTTGTTTCATCAGTGAGTGTTACACTTCCTGTGCTGGGGTTTGAGTTTAATGCATACCTGTCATTGTATTCGAAAGTGAAGGTGGTGTCATCTTCTGAAAATCTTCCATCTTCTAGACACGTCGTCGCATAAATATCGCCATTACCAGAGATTGAAGCGCTCCCAGCGTCACGCCATCCAGTGTTAAATTTATTGCTTGCTGTCCCTAGATTAGAATTGCTGAATTCAGTGATGGCGCCAGCTTCAGTTGATAAGCCAACTTGAACGCCAGCGCTACCATTTAAAGAGGAATTTCTAAATACGGATGTGCCCGCAAGATAGAAGCCGCGGCTAACACTACCTGTGTTTACCCATGCAGAATTGTTCATGCTTAATCGACTTGTCCGGTCTGAGGCGATAACATAATCAAATCCATTTCTTGTGTTAATGGTAGTGTCCCTCAGACTCATGTTGGAGCCCATCAGCAAGATAGCTCCGCTAGATCCCCCACCATTAATGCCAATAACCGTACTTCCACTTTGTGGGGCCTGACTAACCCATGTTGAGTCAATCATTGCTGATATGGGCGTGTATGAACCAGCTAATGCCACTGAGCCGACATGTGTAACTTTAGAGTTGTCTAGATACAAGACGGCTGACGTGGTTGAACTAGCGCCAAAACTTCCTCCGAAAAGTTGAATTTCGGAATTTTTAGCCGATAAAGATGGTGTTGAAACGTTATTTAGTGACCCTTCCGTGTTTCTCATGGATAGGGAAATGTTGCCAGCAAGCGCGATATCTTCCATTTGTAAACGAATGTTTTCAAAATCTATTGATATGTTGTCTGAACTTGATATTGTTGCGTTAACACCTGGAGTGCTGCTTCTTATTGTAATTACTCGTGGTTTAATCTTATCGCCAGAAGTAAAGATAAGGGAGTTGTTGAGCCCGAAAGTTTCGCCCGCTTCTAAGGTGATAACTGCATCGCTGAAAAGCATGGCTGATGCTTCGTTCATGACATCTGTCAATGCTCCGCTCGGCATCGTCGATGATATATATTCATTGATGCCATCTCTGTACATTATTGATACATCTTGATGGGTTATAGCGTAAACGCGCCCCCTTCCATTGGATAACTTATAGCGCCCTTCGGGGTCTCTTGTTATATCGGCGCATGTTGGAGTGTCACCTGAACTTCTAGGCATAATGACAGCTGCAAGAAGATCGTTGACTGGCGGGGCGTCTGATGCGACGACAAGTTCAACCCCCGCTCGAATGTTTGTCGATATCGTCACATCGTAAGATGTTTCGTCATCAACAGTAACTTCCGCGTTTGGCAACGTCGGGGTATTTAACGCGTAAGGGCAATATATTACATGGTCACCATTGCTACTAAAGCGATTTATACCGAAGAAAGTTGGTAGGAGGTGACGCTTCTTAGTCACATCATTCACCCCCAACGGGACATAGTAGTTGCCGCCCTGGCTCGCCACGCTGCTTTTGAGCGTGTTCATGATCTGAATAGCTGTCATCTTGTCTTCAGCAATGCTGGTTGCGACAAGGGCATTTCTTGCTATAAGGTAACTCCCCGTTGACGCAACACTTAATGTGATCAAGAGAATAATGGCGGATTTTATCATGCCTTAATTTCCCGTAAATATAGTAATATTGATGTCATCTTCTGACAGCCATTCAGATGGGTTTAGCGTAGAGTTGTCAGTTTCTCCGCATTCCTCAGCGATAATTGGTTCGAGATGATCTATTCTTTCGGCTATATCAAGAAACATTTCAACATGGTCCGCATTGGGTGAGGTGGCGGTAAGGCAAAAATATCGCCCCATTAGACTTTCTTCATTGTAAGATATGTCATAAGGAGCGAAGTTTGGTATAACGCTTCTTGTGGAACGAAGATCAGACTTCCAATCTGTCAATGACGGAAGCGTGTTGTTCATCTGGATGAAACTCTGTTCAGCCACCAATAGGCTAGATAGCCCTGTGGCATTGCTACGAGTGACCATTATGTTTTTTATGCCAATAACATTTACGCCTGATGGCGTAGTGAACCCTATGGCTGTCACAAAGAGGATCATGACAAAAACAGCTTTAATTAACATGGTGCGATATCCCTTCCATTGAACTTGCTTATACTATCACAATTTATTTTTAATTCTAAATGGAAAATCCGTAGCTAAACTTGAAAAAAGCAGACTGTGTTATGGGGCCCACTTTGTTTGTTAAGCTTGTCTCATAATCTATGCTGGCGACACCGGCGTAAACCTTTGTCAAGCTGTTTACTTCGTATGTATATATCAGTTGAAGCTGCCAGTCTTTGTAGTTTTCTAAGACAGCGTAGTCATACATGTCTTTGTTCTGTTTTAGCTTGTAGTAAATAACGGAGGCTTTAAGTTGATGTTTGTTTGTAGGATTATAAACGAACCTTAGGTCTGCAACACTGGCCTCATAGAGCGTGTCACGTCCTATTTTGAATGGGTTGTAGCTCAAGTCAAGTGACACTTCAATGTCATCAGAACCCCTCACTTGCAAGCTAAGACTAGAGAGGGTCTCCATCCCCTGCCTGTCTTCACTGAAATCAATCGCGTCCATTTTTGAGTAGTACACATTGCCTTTCAGCCAACTTGTCGGTGATGCTGATAACGTTATTGACCACCCATCATTAGAAAACTTCGTGTTTTCGCCTAGCGAAGATACGACGCCAACCTGTTCGTTTATGCCAATTCGTTCGGCGTATATTTTTTCTAGATGTAAAGTCGACTGCCAAGGGCCGCTAAACCCTGCGAAAGCCGTACGTTTATTACCTAAGAAGTCACCTTCTATGCTGTCTTTATACTCACTGCTGCCACCCAAGTAAACATTCGTCCACCAATCTGTTTCACTAAACCAATCATAGTATCCGTAGACTTCTTTTTTGACTGTTCCAACTTCATTTTGAAATCCAAGATCTGCTCTGTAGCCTAAATCTGTTTTTATGTATGATAAGAACACATATAGATTTTCTTGCTCTTCCTCAATTTCAAAAAGCGTTCGTCTTCCTGAAAACGCATCATTGTTATTGTTGCACTCTGCGTCGGGGCAAGAGTAATTTAAGAGGTCTTCAGGGTATTGTGTCCTTGAAAGTGAGTCTTGGTAGTAGAATGTTGTCGTATCACTTGCTCTATACTTTCCATCAAAACTCAATAACGTGTTTTCGTAAACGTCTGCTTTTCTCAATGTCCCGGTCGCACCAACGCTTGCGTTTTGATTTAAAGAATACCGGTACCTAACTGCGCCTTGCGTGGACTCTTCATCGAGAGAGTGCAAGGAAGACCTAAGCATACCAGGTATGAGGATTGATGTTTCGCTGTCTCTTGCAATGATGGCAGCGAGATTGTGCTCCCCTGATTGCGTAGTATACTTAGCTCCCCATGTCGGAGATGAAATGTTTCTGGTGTAGACTAACTCATCATGGCTTTCAAAAAGCTCAGCCGCTTCCGTGAAAAACAGTCTTCTTTCTTGAAAGTAAAGCGCAAACGGTTCGTTGACGTTTAGGACGCCTGCGTCAGCTTCCACTTGGGAAAAATCAGGGTTAATCGTGCCTAGAAATTGAGATGATGGTGATGTTTTCCATCTTGCCGTAATACCTATGTTATTACTGCTGTCGTGCTCCCAAGGAGAGGCAATGTCACCTCTTTTTCTTTCCCACCCCGCTGTCACTTCGGGGGTGAAATCAATACTGTTGACGTGTTCCCTATTTTCGAAAAGGGATATGCTTTCCATTTGACAAAGTCGGCAGGCCCTTTCTCTGTCGAAGGGCATGTGTGATATGCGATAGATAAGGTTTCTTGGGTAAAACCTCAACAACTCAAGCCCCCATTTTAGAGGCTGGCCGTCTTCATCATTGTATTGCAGTGAGCTTAAAGGAATTGCCATCTCTACAACATATTGATCTTCCTCTATAGAGCCTGCCGACTCCCATACTGCATCCCAGTTTATACTGGCTGTGTTGTTGTGTTCATTGTCAACGAGGTCTTTTTGCACGCCGTATGGATTAACAGCAAACATAAATGCTTTTCTTGCATCGGAAAAAGTATCAATTTTTATTGCCACGTAATCGTCATTCTCGATTTCGTCACGATTACGCTTGCTTGCTCGTAGCTCGGTGATATTTTTTATCTTTGCCTTAAATGCGACATAGATTTTCTCACCATCTTCAAGCAAGTACGCCGTCGTGTCGACAGGGGCAACCGCGTTGTCATAAGGGTAAGTGACATTGTTAACTTTGATGATGGTTGATTTTTCCCAGACATCTTCACTTAGCTTCCCGTCTAGCTCTATGTTGTGATTTTTTTCGCTGTGGATAGTTAACGTTTCTGCATGAGAGGGCGAGGATAGCGAGAGTGCAACGGAGAGGGAGAGGGCTAAGGTTTTCATTCAGTCTTCCATGTCATCATTATGTTAACTTGAATGAAACTATACCATGCGTTTTTATTTATTCAATGCATTAGTTGGATTTAAAAAAGAAAAAGCGCCTGAAAGGCGCTTTTTCATGTCAAGCAAAGCAGTGTTTTATTACAGTTCGCCAACGATGTGTACGTAAGCGTTGATGCCAGTGGTTTCATCTTGGAAACAAGCGCCTTCAACCGCTGTTGGGCTGCCGTCAACAACGTTAACAGTTGCTAACGCAGTTGCTAGCTGAGCAGCTGCACCAGCTTGCTGTGAGTCAAGGTGGCTGCCGTCAAGGTTTAGGCCCATTGCCGCAAGCGTGCCATCAGCAGCGTAAACAAATGAGTCTTCGCCGTTTACGGTGGCAGTAGCAGGAAGATCTAGCGTTTTGTTAATGTCTTCACAGATAGCATCAGAAAGCTCATCTGAAGATACAACTAGCACTTC